>Ga0114931_10004269_pt1 | contig 17859 bp, 22 predicted proteins | sample 2SBtaG_FD_89579 | JGI IMG/M metagenome (GOLD analysis project Ga0114931, IMG submission 89579) | Deep subsurface microbial communities from Kolumbo volcano to uncover new lineages of life (NeLLi) - 2SBTROV14_V59a metaG | ecosystem: Environmental > Aquatic > Marine > Volcanic | place: Kolumbo...
AGATAATAACGTACTGATTTATTCAATTTTTGCGATTTATTTACGAAGCAAAAAAAAGAATATTCAATGAATAGTAGTTTAGAAAGTTCGTCCTTTTTGGATTTTCTTTAAAGCGTCAAGATAATCTCGTACTTGAGCATGGGTTGGTTCTAATTCTTTTAGATTTTTTATATCTACATTTAGTTTTTCTAATTCTTGGTAAGTTGAAGTATCTTCAATTACATTCAAAAGTGTTTGAAGGCCAAATGGTTTTTGAAGTAACTCTACAATTTGTTTCAAAGTTTTAATCGATTCTTTTAAAGTATCTTCAACATATGCTGAAGCAAATAATATTCTTTGCTTAGGGTTTTTTGCTAAAATTTCAGATGCTACTTGCATCCCATTTTTTCCTGACAGTTGATAGTCTAGAATTACTATGTCATATGATGAACCGTTTTCATTGTTGAAATCTGAAAAATATGTCTTTAATCCTGATTCTCCATCCATTTCTAATGTAACATTATGATTATTTGATTCAAGAAAAATCTTGTATTCTTCAAGCAAATCGACTTCGTCTTCCACAATTAAAATTTTCATATTTTTTATCTCCTGATATCGTATTTTAATCTATGTTGAAATTACCGGGTTTTCATTACTTGTTACTTTCTTAACTGCATTCATAATATCTTTAATTTTAAACGGTTTGAAAATTACTGCATTTGCATTTGACTCTTTTAATTTTCTATCTGTCTCCTGGGTTAAATCTGCAGTAACCATGATGATTTTTACATCTTCAAATTTTTTTCTCAGATTTGTTAAAAGATAAAATCCATCATATTCTGGCATCCAAATATCTGAAAAAATTACATCTGGCTTTTTTTCTTCAAATAATTTAATCCCATCTAAGCCATTATACGCTTTTCCTAAAACATCAATGTTTTGCAACATAAGAAACTCTGAAAATACCTCAACAGTATCATAATCATCATCTACTATTATAGCTGTTGTCATGAATTTTTTTAAATATAATACATCAAAAGGAATTGTTCAAAAATTCTGAACAAACAAAATTGTCTGTTTAGTTCAAACAACCATTAATTCAAGTCATCACTTATTGATAGATAACGTTGTTAGAGATTTCAAGTCATTCTCAATTCCGAATTGGTGTGTGTATATCAATGATTATTCTATTATTAGGTGTAGTATCTATTTACACAATAAAAACAATGGATGAAATAAATCAAAATTTTAATTATAATTTAGAATATGGACAAAAAACATCTAATTTGGATAATATTAAAATGAAATATGAAAGACAAATGACAATATTTGAAAGTTTAAAATCTGAGGAACATTTTTCTGGGATTGGCACTTTTTGGATATATAATACAGAAATAAAAAATGAAATACATGATTTTAAAACACACATAGTTGATAATCCTCAAATTAATGAGATTCTTTCTGAAAAAGAATTATCCGAACTTAAAAATACCGTCGACTCGTATTATAATTTACATCTAAATTATGAAAATAGTGCATCTGATGCATTTACCTATTTCTATGATGATAGGTATGGTGAATTTCTACTTGAATATGAAAATTTAAAATATTTACAGTTTGAATTGTTTGAAAAAATTGACGATGTTGAGAAAACATTACAAATAATTCCAACTTCTTCAAAATTATCTATAGATTATGTAATAACCAATTTTCAAATTTTGCAATGGGTGATGATTATTTTAGTTGGGGTTGTTACTGCCATGCTTGTCTTCTTTCTTAATAAAACAAACACCGATCTTAAATTAGAAATTAAATCCCAAACGAAAAATCTTGAAAAACTAAATGAAAAATTAAAAAAAGTAGATAAACAAAGAGAAGAATTCATATCAATCGCATCACATGAGCTAAAAGGCCCAATTCAACCTATTTTTGGATTTGTGGAACTGGCAAAAACTGGAATAATATCTAAACAGGAAGCCCTTGATGGAATTTCCAACATTGCTCTAAATTTAGAAAATATTGCAAATAATGTATTGGATCTTACTAAAATTGAAAATGATGAATTAGAATTACATCTGGATAAAAACAGTATTAATGATTTAATTTCTGAGGTTGTAGACTCTGAACGTTTTAATCCTGATAGGAAAGTTCCTATCAAAACAAGATTTGATGTGGACATAATTGTAAATTCCGATAAAACTCGGCTTAAACAAGTATTTAGGAATATTTTGGATAACTGCATTAAATTTACCGAATCTGGAGATATTTCAATTCAAACTAATTTACTTAAAGATAAAAAAACATTGAAAATTTTTATTACTGATAGTGGACCTGAAATACCAAAAGACGTTTTGCCGAAAATATTCAAAAAATTTGTTACGAAAGGAAGTTACAAAATTTCTGGATTTGGGCTTGGTTTGTATATTTCAAAGAAAATAATTTTTGCGCATGGGGGAATAATTTCTGCATATAACAAAAATGGACATCCTGTTTTTGAAATTTCTTTACCTATAGTTCCATTTGATCTCGTATGGGGTAATTCTGAAACTTTGGATCTAGAAAAAACAATTAAAAATAATTAAAAAATATATTGTCTTTAATCTTAATTTTTTAAATCAATTCTAAAATTTTTGAGAGTTTAAATGGTTTCTGAAGAAATGAAATTTTATCTTTTAATTTTGAAAAATTTCTCTCAGTTGCTAATGCATATGCTGAAGCAAGAATGATTTTTTGATCTGGATTTAATGATAAAATATCTCCTGCTACTTCAGCTCCGTTTCTCTGAGGCATTGAATGATCTAAAATTAAAACATCAAATTTCTTGTTTTTTGAATTTTCATTGATGCTTTTAGTATATTTTTGAATGCATTCATCTCCATCTTTTGCTATCTCTACTTTGTAATTTTTACTTTCAAGAATTTTAGCATATTGCATTGCTGTAAATTTATTATCTTCAGCAACTAGAATTCGTTTTGTCATGTTTTTTTAATTTTGTTTATGGTTAATCATGTATTGTCTGTTCAGTTCAAACAAGAAAACTCCATTTTTGATTCAAAACAGTTCGTTCAATTAACACACATTATATCATATTATCAAATTATCCTTGAATAATTCAATGAGATTCAGTAATTCTGATAATTTTGATGGTTTTGAGTATGATTCTAGAGAAGAAGCACATTTGATGGAAAAATTTAATGATTACGCAAACCTAGAAAAAAAGATTTCAAAAAAGGCATTTCTTGAAGTTTCTGATGAATCAAAACCTGGAAAATTTGGAAAAAAATTCATTATTTCTGCCATGATTCAGGGCGCAATTGTTACTGGCTTAACTATTGCTTTATTTGTAAATCAAATCTTTGTTTTTAACGGAAATACTCAGAATATGTTTAACTTTGCATTTACTGATGAATTGGGAATTTTCTTTTTTGGATTTGTTCTACAAATTGGTTTGACTGCAGGATTAGCGATTATTGGATTATTTTATAATCATATTGAAACAAATCTTAATAGTGGATTTACCAAATTTAATACTCTATTATCTTGGATTCATCTAGTTGGAACCAATGTATTTGGTAGTATCATAACGATATCTCTGATTTTTGCAGGAATAGCAACTAGTCCTCTTTATCAAACTGAATTAAGTTATTTGATATCTTCAATACCATTGGTAGTTTATACCTCTGCAATTAGTTTAGCAATTGTTTTGGGTGTTGGGGTTATTGGAACCTATTTCTTGTTTCTTAGAAAAAATATTGATGACTAAGATAACGCACATATGGGTAGAATATTTATCCAAATCTCAAATGGATTAGCGTTGCTAATATCATGAATTGATGTAAACGAATCATTGTTACAATTAATTTCTTGAATCTTTGGTTGTTTACCTAGATCATCTGAAAACATCATTGCAAGATCTGTTGTCTATGACGGAACTTGTACTGTTTTAGGCTGCAATTCCTTCTTTTCATCATAGTCTTCAAGCAAAATCTGAGCAATTCCATTACCATCAAATTCTCCAGTTATGCCAATATTTTGTAATAGTCCTGAAATCATATTTGTGTCAAAATCTTCACGCTGAGGAATGTTAGATATCCCATTAATTACTTCCAAAAGTAATTCGTCACTTACTGAATCCTTATCTGAAATAACATTTTCAATTAGTGGTGTTAATGCAGAGTATTCATAATTATAAGATACAGACGATACTGAATTTGAAAGTGGGTTAGTCACAAAAATCGTGTTTGAAAAAGGTGAAGTGATAATTGATTGTGGAGAATTTAAAATTGTGATTGTTTGGAATTGTCTTGAATGTTCATCTAGCAAATATAGTTCATTTGATTGTTCATTAACAATAACTGTAATCCCATTATTTTGGTTGGTTGTAATTTGCCCTACTCCTGGAAGTACTGGAATTTCATATATGATCTGTCCATTTTTAATATCCATTGCTGAAATAGTATTTGAATCCCAACTTGAAGAATAAAGAATTCCATTTTTTTCATTAATAGATAATCCCCAGGGTTTCATCCCCGGATTTATTGTATTAACTACATTGTCTGTATTACTATCAATAACATAGATTATTTCAGAAGTTCCAGCTGCAATGTATATTTTATTTGTATTTTGATTTATTTTAACATCCCAAGGACTTGAATTGAATGGTATTGTTTTAATTACTTTAAAATTTTCTGTATTTATTACAATTATTTCATTTTTTATCAAGTCTGAAACATATAATTTCCCATTATTTTTGTTGATGTCTAATTCCCATAATGATTTTCCTATTTTGATTGAACTTATTTCTTCTTCATTAACTCCATTAATCACTGTAAGAATCCCAGAGATTTTATCTGATACAAATATTTGATGTCGATTCTCATCTACAACAATTTTTGTTGGGTGTGAATTTCCTTCATTTATGATTATGGTGTCTTTTATTATCATATTGGTTGCATCAATTACTGATACCGTACCTGATTCATAATTTGGAACGTACAAGTTATCTAAAATTGGGTCAAAATCTATATCACGTGGAAAATCTCCTACTATGACTGAATCTTGAATGGCATATGCATTTGTATTGATGAATATGCTAGTTCCTAGGATAATTGATATGATTATGAATAATCTCTTTAGTTTGATATTCATGCATAATATACATCAAATTAGTCTATAGAATATACGGAATTATCTTTAAAAATCCACTTCCGTTTTGGTAGGTGCGGTTTAATCTAGGTTCCTTAAAAATTCATTAATGGTTCATCCTTTTGTGGATTTAAAAAACTTCTAAATTATTTTATTTTGATCTAAGTACTTTATTCAATACTAAACCTACATTACCTTTATCAAATGGTTTTATTATGTAATCTCTTGCTCCTGATTTCATAGCATCTTGAACAATATGTTTTTGTTCTACTGATGTGACCATGATTACTCTGGCCATTGGATTTACTTTCATAATTCCTTTTAATGCTTGAATCCCATCAGCTTTTGGCATATTTACATCCATAGTAACTAAATCTGGTTTATGCTGTATGAATTGTCTTACTGCTTCTACGCCATCAGGAGCTTCTACAATATCCGTTGCAAGTCCATTTGATTTCAAAATATCTTTGAGAACCGTTCTCATAAATGATGCATCATCAGCAATTAAAACTTTGACACCGTTTCCCATTTATAATATCACCATGTTTACAATAAGTATAATTTGATTTTTGTCCATTATAGTTATCATATATTATGTTCTTACTTGTACTAATATCTGAGAGTTTGTTTATGGTATACAAACAAGAAAAAACAAAATAATTTTGATGAACAACTCTGATTAAATTTTAATATTTATAATGATCTTTTTTTGTATATTCTTTCTTTTGGATATAATGTCTCAAAGAAATAATTCCCTTTTGTTCCTATCATTGATTCATCTTGACCAAGAACCAAAACCCCATCTTTTTTTAGTGATTCATGAAATTTCTGATATATTAATTCATGTGATTCTTTCTCATAATAAATTAAAACATTTCTACAAAAAATTATGTCAAATAATTTCTCAGAAGATTTCATCATATCGATATTTTCAAATTTTATTTTATTTCTAATTTCTGATGTAACTTGATAATTCCCATGATGATCCTCTACAAAACAATTTTTTAATCTTTCAGTATTTACATTTACTAAATTCTCTTTTCTGTAAATTCCCTTTTTTGCTCGTGATATTGCATCTGAATTGATATCATTAGCGTAAACCAAATAATCTCTCTTTTTATCATTCAACAAATTATTTAATGAAATTGATATGCTGTGTGGTTCTTCCCCAGAAGCACTACCGCAACTCCATGCATAAACGGAAGATCTGCTAGATTTTGTGATTAATTTTGGAATAATTTCCTCCTCTAATCTTTTCCAAACTTGTGGGTCTCTGAAAAATTTTGTTACATTTATTGAAAATGCTGCATAAAGTAATTCAGCTTCTTCCCAACTATTGGATAACAATTTTGCATATTCTTCTCCATTTAAAATTCCGATAATTTTCATTCTATAACTTATTCGTCGTTCTAAGAATGATGGTTTAAACTCACCAATACTTTTTCCAGTTTTTTTCTTCACTTCTGACTTTATTTTGTCTAAATGTTCAATTATTCTTAAATCTGAAGAATTTTTGTTTCTTTCTATTCGAAATTGTGACCAATCAATTATGTTTGATATAGTCTCATTTGAATTATTTTCTGCCATTATTTGTTTCTCCTGATGTATTTTCTATGAGTGAGTTGATTTCAGAATTTTCTTCAGATCTTTTCTCATCTGAGCTTGTCTCTCCTATCAATTGATCAATTAAAGCATTTTCTCCCCCTAACAAATTTGTATTAGTAGAATTTTTGTATGTATTTTCTTCAAATTTTTGTTCGTTAGGAATAATTATTTTTTTTGCATGTTCTGGATGTTGAATTATGATCATATGTATTTCCGTTCTAGTCTCTTTTCCACATAAACTAACATCTGTTATTACCGCGTCATTAATTTGACTTTTAACATCATTTGCTGGTTCTGTTAGTAATTCTTGCAACTCTCCTTCTTTGAATGTCGGAGTGGAGAGATCAATTCTGAATCCTGTATTTTCTGATAATGCATTAAAGAATGATCCTGTTAGAATATTTGCTACCTCTTGCAATGCAGATGTTCCCATCTCATCAATTTCATTAACTTTTGTTCCTAATAGCTTTGATGCAATATTTATTGCATGATTTAATTTTACTGTATATAGTAATTCAATATGTAGATCACCTTTACCATTTAATCTGACTGAACACATTCTAATTTCATCTGAAGTTATTATGTCTTCATTGCTGTTTTCATTATTTTTTAGCATGGTTACTTTGTATTGAATTGGCTCTTTTAGTAAAGTAGATAATGCATCACATGTTTTTTCTGTAATGAAATCCTCAAAGGTTGTAATTAGTTTTTGAATTTCGTTATCTTTTAAAACCATTTTTTCTCCTAATTGATCACTACAGCTGGATCTATTACTAGTGCTACCTTTCCGTCTGGAAGTATTGTTGCGTTTGAAAACAAATCTGATGATTCATTTTTATCTAATTTTTTAATTACAATTTCTTGATTTCTCTCAAATTTGTCTACTAATAATCCATAGTTTTTCCCATCATTTTCTATAACTATAACAGTTAATGATCCTGTATTTTTTAATTCATGATTTTTAATTTCTAATAATTCATCTAATCTGATCAAAGGAATGATTTTTTCTCTAATCTTTATTACTTCAGTTCCATGTAACGAAAAAATCTCATCAGATTTTATTTGAATAGTGGTTATGATACTTGAGAGTGGTATGGCAAATTTTTCATCAGAAACAACCACTAACAATCCTCTAATGATTGAAATGCTCAAAGGTAATGATAATATAATTGAAGTACTCTTGTCTTTTTCACTAGAAATCTTCACAGAACCTCCAACTGCTTCAATCTGTGAAATCACTACATCCATTCCTACTCCACGTCCTGAAATATCTGTGACTTCTTTTGCAGTAGATAAACCGGGTGTTCCAATTAATTGCACTGCTTCCTCATTTGGAATTTTTTTTGCCTCTTCTTGAGTGATAATTCCACAATCTACTGCTTTTTCTTTTACTTTATCTACGTCTATTCCTTTACCGTCATCAATTATTGTGATTATGACATTTTCTCCCTTTCTTATTACTGTGAGATTGATGTTACCTGTTTCTGGTTTGCCTTTTGCGATTCTGTCTTCTGGTGACTCAATTCCATGATCTGCACAATTTCTGAGAATGTGTAATAATGGATCGGTAATTGAATCTAATATGCTTCTATCTAGTTCAATTCCTGAACCATCCATATTCAAATTAATTTGTTTTTTCAGTTTTTGAGATATGTCTCTAACGGTTCTAGTAAATCTGCCAAAAATTTGATTTATGGGGACAAGTCTAATTTGCATGGATTGATACTGTAAGTCAGTTATCAAACGATCTATTTCCGTTACTACTTGTTTTAATTCATCATAGTTTTGACTTTCTACAGTTTGTTGTAACTGCATTTTTGATGTCAATAATTCTCCCACTAAATTTATCATGGAATCAAGATCTGACATTTTGACTCTGATGGTTGTGGATGCTGTTATTTTGTTTGCTTCTTGAATGGTTATATTTTCTATTTCTTCTTCTGGTGATTCTAATTTTTTTAAGTAAGGCGACAAATCAACTTTTAATTTTTCATCTGAGATCATTTGTTGTAAAAGATCAATGCATACAAAAAGAGCACTTGTAAGATTATGTGTTAATTTTTCTGAACCATTTCGAATATTATCAAAAATGTTTTCAATATTTTTACATAATTCTCTTGTATCGTTATAACCCATTGTGGATGCCATTCCTTTGATGGTATGCGCAGAACGAAAAATTTCATTAAGAAAAGATCTTTCATTTGGATTATCTTCAAGCTTTAACAATGTTTGATTCATTAGTTCTATGTGCTCCAGTGCTTCAGATACATACATTTCTCGATAATTACTATCTGACAAGATTTTGTACCTCTTCTGATATCTTTCTAGGAATTTCGTTTAATCCTAATATGAAATCAGCAGCATTAAGATCAATTACTGCCTTTGGCATTCCAAAAATCACAGATGTCTCTTTATTTTGAACAATCGTTCTTCCTCCTCTATTTTTGATAGATTTCATTCCAAATCCTCCATCGTGTCCCATTCCTGTAAGAACTACTCCTATTACGTTTGAACCAAAAACTTCAGAGGCTGATACCATTGTCATATTTACTGATGGCCTAACCCCAAATCTTTTTTCACTAGAATCCAAATGTATTTTCTTGTTTGGCTGTATCACCATATGATAATCTCCAGGAGCAATTAAGATTTCATGATTTCTAATAATGTCTCCTTCCTTTGCTTCTCTTACGTTGAATCCAGTGTTATTAGATAACCTGGTGGCAAATTGCTCAGTGAATTCTTTTGGCATATGCTGAACAAGTAGAATTCCTGCATTGATATTTTCTGGTAATTCACTTAAAACTTTTTGAACAGTACTTGGACCTCCAGTTGATGACCCCATTACCACCACTCTTTCTGCTGAACCTATGCCGGGAATTCTTTTTTTATTTGGTTTTAGAGAACATATTCTATTTGTGATTAATTGAATTGGATCAGATTTGTATGCAATTTTTATTTTTGATAATAAAGCATATTGCAAATGTTTGGAATTGTTATTATCTTGTTCTATTGTTACAAAGTCTACTGCTCCTTTTTCTAACGCATCTAAAACTAGCTTGGAACCTTCTTGTGAAAAACTACTAACTATTATTGTTGGAATTAATATTCCTTTTTTTGTCATCTCTTCAATGAATGTCAATCCATCCATTTTTGGCATTTCTAAATCTAATAAAATCACGTCTGGTTTTTTTGTTAAAATTTTTGATAATGCATTTTCTCCATCAGTAGCTGTGATGCATACTTTAATTCCTTCGACTGAAATTAAATCAACAAGATATTTTCTCATTAGACTTGAATCATTCACAACACAAACATTGATTGGTTTTAATTGTAATTCAGACATTTAGAAACTATCCTCCAATAATTAAAAATTCTTTAATTACACAATAAACCATTATTCTTAACTCTAAAAATGTAATAATAATATGGTGTTTGTCTACCTCGAACATACTTAAAAACCGTATTGATTATTTTTTAATACTTGATTCTAATTCATTTTGAACTTTATGTGCTCTTATTAATGATGTTCTTAATTGATTATATAACATTGGATTGTTTTCCATTTTTGCATTAACTTTTAATTCAATCAACTCCTCCACTATTTTTTCAATATGTTGAAATTCCCACGCGTATTTCTCTTTTTTCAAAATTCTATTTGAAACTAGATCAATTTTATCCCACATTAAATCAAGATTTGCATGTATGGTTGGAATCAATGCTGGTATTATTAACACAATAAAATTAAAAATAACGGACAAAATAATCTTAATAGCATTCCATAATGGAATCATCTGTCACTTATTTTTTCTATCTTTAAGTTTGTGTTTCTTGATTGATTATTTCTTCAATTTCGGGAAGAATTCCTTCATCATAATTCTCTATGTCTGTAATCGTTTTTGTGGAAATATTTTCTGTTGATTCTGATTGTTGAATTATTTCACTTTCTTTTATTTTATTAGTGGAACTATCTAAAAATTTAGAAATGTCTAGTAATACAAGTAAGTTGTCACTAACTTTCGCTATTCCTTTAATATAATTTTTATTTTCAAACGCTTCCATTGGAACAGTTTCTATGTCTTTTGATGGAATCCTGAGAACCTCGTTTACTTCATCTACTAATAACCCTGTTAGTGCATTATTTACATCTGCAACTAAAATTCTTCGTTTTGACGAATTACTTGTATTGACATCTGACGAACCAATTTTTTCATTTACATCTATAATTGGAATTATTTTACCTCTGAGATTCATTACTCCTTTAACATATGATTTTGATCTTGGTACTTTTGTAATGGCATCAACCGTTTTAATTTCTTTAACTTGCTCTATTGGTACAGCATAATTGCCTTTTTTAGAAGATTTTTCAGTAATCGTAAATGTTACTACTTGGGTAGTGTCGCTTAATGCAGTTTCTGCATACATCACATGATCCCCTTTCTCAAATTCTCAATAATTTTCTTCATATGTGGTTTTACAACTTTTCCTGCATCCAAATCTTTACATGCTCCTTCAATTCCTGTCATTATCATTAAATCTGTGATTGGGGTTCCAATGCATACATAACCTTTGATGGTTTTATTCTCATCAAATATTGGTCTGATTGTTGTTTTTAACCAATACACACTTCCATTTTTTACAATATTTCTAATGTATCCTTGGAAACTTTTTCCTCCAGAGATTGTACTCCACAATTTATCTAATACATCTTTGTCATGCCAATCTAATTTGAAAATTTTATGCATGTCCCCCTTCATTTCTTCTTCATGTAATTTTGTAATATCTAAAAAGAATTGATTCATGTAATTACTTAATCCATCTATATCTGTGGTGGATATCACAGTTGTTTCATCTACTAAATCTGTGATTTCAGCTAATATTTTTGCAGATGTATTTGCATCTTTTAAAATTACAGTTTCTTTTTCTTGTGCTTGTGCAATATCTTGAAAGCTAGTTAGATTAGTTTGTGCAACTGAAAGAACTTCCTCACTTGCTGCAGTTGCTTCTTCTGTACCGCTAGATACTTGTTCTGTTGCAGCAGAAATTTCTTGCATTTGTTCAACAACTTGTGTAATTGAAATTGAAATATTTTTTATTGATTCTAAAATATTCGTAATTACCTCATATGCGTCTTGAACAACACTATTGCCTTTTTTAATACTATCTGTAGTTTTATCTGATGATTCTTTTAGGTCTCCGATGAGTTCTGAAATATCTTCTGCACCTTTTTTAGAATTTTCAGCTAATCTTCTTACTTCGTCTGCAACAACCGCAAATCCTCTTCCTACATCCCCTGCTCTTGCAGCTTCAATAGCTGCATTAAGTGCCAGCAGATTTGTCTGTTCTGCAATTTGAGTAATGAATTCTGTCATGTTGTCTACTTTTGCTAATTCTAATGCTAGTTTTTGCACATCTTTTGATGATTCTGAAACAATTGATTTCATACTATCCATTTTGTTCATGCCTTTTTCAGCATCAGTGCCTATGGTTTGAGTGATTTTCTCAGATTCTTTCATCATGGTCATTGCTTTTCCAGCATTGGCTGCAACTCCTTGAATCGCGGTAGCTATGGATTGTAATGATTGGGATACTTCTTCAATTCCGCTTGTTTGACTTTTTGTTGCAGATTCTAGATCCATAATAGTGCTGCTTAATTGTTCGGATGCTGTTACTGCTTCATCAAATGATTTGAGGACTTTATCTGTGACTTTTTCATTATTTTTAGATTTATTTTCTTTTATTTTTTCAGATGCAATTTCATCAATAATTTCAGTTGATTGTGTATTCATACACTCATAATCATAATTTTCTTCATAATGATTTGTTTGATCATACGAGACAGATGATTTATGTGTTGTATTTCAAAATATATAAAAAAATTAAACTCCTGGTACTGGAGCGGTAAATATGATACTTTCCAAAAAATCTGCCATGAAATAATTTATGGCATACATTGAAATTCCCCCTACTGCTAATAATACTCCAATGTGGAAGAAAACTGTCTTGTAAAGCCCACCTTGGATAATTTTTATTGCAAATCCACTAATTACTGATGTCATTATTAGTAATACTGGCATTAGCATGTTCATTAGAACTGGGTCAATTGGGGTTAATTCAAAAGCAGCATTTGAAAGATCACCTTCTGATAAATCATTAAATAATTCCGTTAATTTATTCATCAATCCAAATATTGAAAGTGAAAGAACATGGAGGATTACTACAACTAATTGAATGTTGATGCATTTTGAGCTCTTTTTCCTCTTAATTCATTTATCTTTTTTGTAATGTCTGCTACAACATTTCCTACCAAATTCATGTCTGCACCTTTGTATATTGATGTTGAAACAATATCGTTTCCACTTGCAATAATATGATGCCTGGATTCAATGGAAAACAATTGAAAACAAATTGTCTGATCAATTCTGTTTTTGATTCTGTTTTTCAATGAATCAATGAAACTTTGAATTGTACCGAAATTACTTCTCATAACTGCTTGCAATGCTTGGCCCATAGATCCAACGGTGGAAAACAATTGGCCAAAATGAAGAATAAATGTAGGGTACCATTCAGTATATGTTGAAATTTTTGTTTCTTCCTTTTTTGCTAATATTCCGGGATAAAGTAGTGGAATTCCTCCTATTCCTACAGCAAGAATTGGTGGAACCATCCCTGAAATCAAAAGTACGGATGTCATTCCTACTGTGCCAAAAATACCTATGTACATTTTCATTCTAAATGCTTTTTCAATTGCGTTATCTGTATGTGCTAATTTATCTCTTGGAAACATGAAATACATAATTGCAACAAAAACTGCCATGCCTCCACCTGTTCCCATCATTGAAACAATTAGAATTTGTTCCGAATCTCCAAATCCCATAAGCATGCTCATAATTGAATTTGCAGAAATCATAAATGATGCTGTAGACATCAAAGTGTAAAACATTTCAGAAAATAATTTTTGTGTTTCAAGATTTGCCTCATATCTAATGGCATATGATGTTAATGAATTCTTTAATTCATCTCTAAAAAATGTCTTCAAATCATCACCTAATCTAACAACTTGAGATAATTTCACCAGTAAAAGTTTCATTGGGTCGTCTTTTTTATTAGAAACTTTTCTTCCAATCATCTCACATGCTGATGCAAGACCATATGACCAACCTACTCCTAGTCTATATGTATCTCTAAATGCCTCAGAATATTTTCCATATTTAGAATCTTTTCCAGTTTTGAATAGCTCTACTGCACCAATTTCTCCTGTAGATATACAATACAATAATGCAATGAAATAAACAAAATTTTCGTCAACTTTTCCCCCTGAAGCAAGAAGATTTTTCATGTATTTTACTTTGTTTACCATCATTGTTCTTCAAGCTCCTTTAGATATTCATCAAGACCAATTTCATTACAATGTGAAATTGCATTAAATACATCATAATAATTGAAGATTTTTTTCTCCATCATTTTTTCTAAAATTTTTGCACGTAATTCTAATTCTTCATATAATAGCCCTTCATCTTTTTTCTTCATTCCTCTTTTTTCCAAAACCTTTGAAATGAAAAGAGCACTACTTCCTTTTCCTTTGAATCTGACGGTGTCTGTTCCAGCATCCCAATCAAAAACTGGAATAAACATCACATTTCCATCATTTGATATTCCTAAAATTTCATTAATTGACAATACTCTACGAACTCTTTTCCCTTCTGGATTGAGTACTGCTCCTTGAAACAATGCTAAATTCAAATTCTCCATGTATGTCTTTGGAATGTTTATTGGATCATTGGAGAGTCTCTGAATGAGTGGTACCATGCCTGCAGCGTGAAATGTTGCAATTACTGGGTGACCTGTCTGCATAGCCGAAAATGCTACATTGCCTTCTGCTCCTCTGATTTCTCCTACAAGGATGTAATTTGGTCGTTGTCTTAATGCTGCTTTAAGCAGATCATACATTGTTACACTGGATGCAGCATTTCCTGTATTTCTAGTGGCCTCTGTAATCCAATTGTTATGCGGCAGTGTTAGTTCGGGGGTATCCTCAATTGTTACTACTTTACAATTTGATGGAATGAATGCAGTTAATCCCATCAATGTAGTTGTTTTCCCTGAGGCTGTTTCCCCATTTACAAAAAGACTCATTCCAGCTTCTAACATCATCCACAAATATGCTACTTCCGTGAAATTCATTACACCTGAGGTGAGAACTTGAATTATTGATAATGGAGTACTTGCAAATTTTCTAATTGTTGCATTTGTTCCTTTTCTACTGATATCTTTACCAAAAACAATGTTAATTCTAGAACCATCGGGTAATGTTGCATCCACTACTGGTTTTGCATGAGAAATAGTTTTTCCAAATTGTTCTGATAAACTGATAATTAATTCATCAATGGCATCTACGCTAAGAAAAACTGGAACTTTTAATGTTCCAAATGCTTTATGAATAATATACATGTTTCCTGCTCCAATGATTGAAATATCTTCTAAATTTGGATCATTAAGAAATGGATCTAATAATCCTGTTCCTGCTCTTTTTTGTAGAAAGTGATATTTTAAATTGCTTAACTTTTTTTGTTCTACTGGGAATTTTTTTAATGAAAATGGATCCCCCAGCTTTGTATAGTCTACAGGACCTGAGGATGAAATTAGTGTTTCATTTAGATATGTATCTACCATGTTAAATCTTTCAGTAATTTCTACAGGAGGATCTAGTCCTCCTGCTCTTGAAGCAAATACTTTATCTGCAAATTCCATTAATTCTCTATCTGGTTCATCTGGTTCTATGATGACATATTCATTATATCCATCATCTGCAGTTGTATGGGGATTGATGTGAATAAATGTCTCTTCTGAGATTGCATAAATTAAATTTGGTTCTTTTAGTTTTTTGTGCTCAGATTTTAATTCCTCTGAAAAAAGAGGAAGTGGGTTTCCTTTACTTTGATATGTCTCCAGATACTCTTTTAGATATGGTTTTTGCTTAATTTTTTCTACAAATTCCTTATCATTAATTTTCGATATGTCAAATCCCATTCTTTCACCTATGCATTAGCCATTGATACTGGAACGATCTTAATACCAAAAATTAGATCTACCTCAAAAGCAAATCCTGCTTCAGGAGCATCTTTGGCTCCTAGTAATTTTATAATTTTGAGTGTTTTTACTTCCTTGTCTCCTACAACAACAGTTCCTAATTTGAGATAAACATCAGCTGTGCCTATCATTGATGTATTAGTGGCTTTAGAAAAATCAGAAGAATGACTTGTAATTATTACTGTTTTTCCTTTTGCAACAACTTGTTTACAAAATGAAAGAAAATCCAAAATAGATTCATTGTTTGAATTTAATACCATTGGAGAAATTGAATCAATTATTACTCCATCAACCTTGTCTATTTTTTCCATAATAAATTCTTTAATTGCAGGTAAAATTTTTTCTGAATTTTCTTCTGACCACTTGGCATTTTTGACATACATTGGAACAAATATCAGTTGACTCCGAACAAAAGGTTTTGAAAAATTATATGTAATGGATTTCATTTTTTGAATATGTTGTTTAACTGTATTTTCTATTACACAAAGTAGTTTTTTTCTCTCTGCGAGTAATCCGCTCATTATTTGAGCTGAGATCGCACTTTTTCCAGTTCCATGTGCCCCTTCCACAAATACGAGTGATGGTGATGGAATGCCTCCTCCAAACTGTCTATCTATTTCCTCGTTTCCGGTTGAAATAATATTAAGCATTAGTACACCTCAATTTGATACAAATGAAATTATGAGAATTTTCTATTAAAGAAAATGTTTGATTTATTTGAACAGAACTTAAACTGTGGTAGTTGCACTTGAAACTACTCCATTTTGAGTAGACACTATGATTATCAAGTCAGTACCACTTTCCAAATTATTTGAAACTTCTACATCCACTGTAATTGTTTCCCCATTGTTGAGAATTTTTGGATCTAACACATCATTTGTCCATGAATTAATACACCATTCGCCTGTAATTGGAGGACATGCTGAATCGTAGCTCAAAGTCTCTGTATGTGTAATTCCACTACTGTCATAAGTGACAATCACATCGAATTTATCAAATTCCCATAATTTTTCTAAATTATTATTTGTAATATCAAAATCAAACGAAGTATCAGTTCCTGGAGGATTTGGTATGCTTACATTGATAGATGTTTTTAGAAGTTTACTTTCCCAGCTAGTTGTTTCAGAAGATGTATCTGAAAATGATGCTGCCTGATCAGTTAATCCCCCAAAAGTGAAAATTACATATGTTATCCCAAACATGATGATGCCGCCCCCGATCGCATTACTTAATCCCATTGAAACTACCTACGGTACTGAGAAAATATAGTCGTCAGATTCACCATTTGAAATAGTTAATTGAACAAGATATGATGTACTACTTTGTAATGCCGAATCGTCTTGTAATGTTATCTGAATAGTTTCTCCTTCAGACCATACAGAAGTTACAGAAGTTCCATTAAAAATCCATTGAGGTGTAGAGCCAGAAGAATATTGAACAATATCTGCTCCCGTAACAGGCCCAAAGTATACATCAAACTTATTTAATTCTACTATTGGTGTGAGTCCTGTATTTTTTATCCAAATATTTGCTGAAGTGTTGTTTAATTGACTAACATGAATTATTTCAAATTTACTTAGCATCTTTTCTTTTTGAGCTTCACTAGTTGCTGTGTAATATCCTTCAAATGTACCTACTTTACTAATTACGATTCCAGTAATGAGTCCTGCTATGATTACTGATGCTATAATTAAAATCCCTTCACTTATCATCCCAGATGACATTATTTCACCTCATTTGCAAGTATTTTTGCCAACAAATCTTCCATTTCTGAATTCACTTCATTATTTTCTATTACTGACGATTTTGAATTATTTTTTTTGTTTATTACTTCTTTCAACTGTTTTTCATCAATGGACATGTTCAATCCTTTACAATGAACTTTTGTTAGTTCAAGTACTTCTTCTGGACCAAAGTCTCTTGACAATTCATCTATCAATGAAATTATGTCTTCGGGTAATTCTGAAATATTTTCATTTATAGATTCTTGCACAGCTGGCTCTTGCACAGCTGGCTCTTGCACAGCTGGCTCTTGCACAGCTG
>Ga0114931_10004270_pt1 | contig 17855 bp, 15 predicted proteins | sample 2SBtaG_FD_89579 | JGI IMG/M metagenome (GOLD analysis project Ga0114931, IMG submission 89579) | Deep subsurface microbial communities from Kolumbo volcano to uncover new lineages of life (NeLLi) - 2SBTROV14_V59a metaG | ecosystem: Environmental > Aquatic > Marine > Volcanic | place: Kolumbo...
ACTTGCTAAACTCGTTCATGACCTGTCCTCCTCGATTATGGCTCTGCGCCAGGGTTTCCAACCTCTTAGCGTAACCCACGTCTTCGAGGTTGGGCAGGTCAATTCATTATGTCTAGGTTGAACGTACGATGAACGGCGATTCAGACCACGACGCACGGCTGAGGCGGGCGATCTTATTCGCCGATGTTGCGGGCTACACCCGCCTGATGGCTGGCGACGAAGAAGGCACCCATCGTACGATCGGTGCGCACGTCGCCGAGTTCGCGCGTGTAGCCGGCGACTACGACGGTGAGATCCTCGAAGTGCGCGGCGACGGCATCTTCGCCCTGTTTCGTGGCGTGGCCAACGCGGCGCGCTTCGCCACGGATATCCAGGCGCGGATCGCCGAGTGCAATGTGGCGCGGGCCGACGAACAGAAGATCCACTTCCGTATCGGGATCAATCTCGGAGAGGTGCTGAGCGACGGAAACCAGGTCTACGGCGACGCCGTGAACATTGCGGCGCGCCTCGAAGCCTTTGCCGAACCGGGCGAGATCTGCGTCTCGCGCGCGGTCTACGAGGAAATCAAGAACCAGCTCAATTTCGGCTACCAACACCTCGGGCTACAACGACTCAAGAACATCAGCGTGCCGGTGGATGTCTTCGCCGTTCGCGAAGAAGTGGAAGGAGTGGCGATGACCGCGAGCCACCGCTCACTGTCCGAACCCAACGTCGAGGAGTTCCAGCAGCATCCATCGGTGGTCGTGCTACCGTTGCGCAACCTGGGCGGCAATCCGGATGAGGATTACTTCGCCGACGGGATCTCGGAGGATCTCATCACCAGCCTGTCGAAATTCAAGAATCTGTTCGTGATTGCCCGCGCCTCGGCCTTCGCCTACAAGGGCAAGCGTGTCCGCGCGCAGGATGTCGGCCGTGAACTCGGCGTGCGGTACGTCGCCGAGGGCAGCGTAAGACGCGCGGGAAATCGGATCCGGGTCTCGGCGCAACTCGTCGATACCCAGTCCGGTCGCGCCTTGTGGGCCGAGCGCTACGACCGAAACCTGGACGATATCTTCGCGGTGCAGGACGAGATCACCGAGGTGATGGTCGGCGCCACCGCCGCCCAGATCGAGGCCGCCGAACTCGATCGCGCGGGCCAAACGGCGCCTAGCGACTTGCAGGCCTATGGCCTGTTACTCCGAGGCCAGCAGCGGATCTCTCTCTACACGCGGGCCGACAATCTTGAAGCGCAACGATTTTATACCTCCGCGCTCGACCACGATGACCACTACGCGCGGGCACTCGCGGCGCTGTCGCGCACGCTCAACATCGACTGGCGCTACGCTTGGTCCGATTCGCCGCAAGCAACCATCGACCGTGCCCTGGACCTGGCGCAACAGGCGGTTTTACTCGATCCGGATGATGCCCGCGGGCACGGCGAACTCGGTTTCGTGCACCTCTATCGCAAGGAGCACGACGCAGCGATCGCGGCCTACCAGCGCGCCCTCGCACTCAACCCGAACGACGCCGATTTGATGTCCGACATGGCCGACGCGCTGGCCCACTCGGGGCGCTCGCAAGAGTCGGTGAAACTGCTTGGTCGCGCGATGATGCTCAACCCATTCTACCCGGACCAATATCTCTGGCATCTGGGTGGGGCGTACTTCAACCTACACGACTATGAATCGGCGATTGCCACGCTTTCGCGCATGAACAACCCGGCCGAGGGGCATCGCCTGTTCGCCGCGAGCTATGCCCACTTGAATCGGCGCAAGGAAGCCCGCTACCACGCGTCGAAAGTGATTGAGACGCACCCTCGTTTCTCGTTGTCGGAATGGGCCGCGGCGCAACCCGACCGCCACCGGGCGGACCTCGAGCACTTCATTGAAGGGCTGCAAAAAGCAGGGCTGTGATCTCGACCAAGTGCGATCGCCGCGTGTACAGCACAGCCAAATATCTCAGGCTACGTTGATGTAGCCGGAATACGTGCTTCGGTCCCGGCACCGGTCAACGCACAACGGCAATCCACTTTTCAATCATCGCCGCGGCCTGAACCGCCTACACGCGCGCCGCTGACTCGGGCGCCGCTCACCCGCGCGCCACTGACCCGCGCACCGCTGACCCTGGCGCCACTTACCCGCGCGCCGCTGCTACCGGCGGACGGTCCGTCACCGTCCAGGACCGCGTCCAACAGGACCTGCTCGAAAGAACCGGTTTCAACGTCCAGGCGAACGGTGCAGTCTGCCTTGTCGTAGCTCCATACCCTCATGTCCTCCGAAGGTGCGCCCGCGGTTACCGCCACGCCGCTCAGATCCGCGTTGGCCGGCGCACGACTGAAACGGGACGCCGCGCCCTTGCCATCACCAGGAGGACGCGGCGCATTAGCGTCCTTGCCCTTGCCGTGGACGAGAAAAATCAGTGGACGGGCCAAATCGTAATAGTGTCCTTCGTAGCTGAATCCGTAGATACGTGCAAAACACCGCTTGGGAGCCTCGAGTTGCCTGCTAAGGAAGTTGTTGTCCCCGCCCCTTTCCGGCGCCGGGTCTTTTGCCTTGTGATCCGATGGCGGCGTCACCGTGATATCAAGCATCTCACGGCCGTATAGCAGTATTTCCGAGGGGCTGAGCAGTGTTTCATGATCAGACATCGCTAGTTCCTCCACTTCGCTTCGACAAATCACCAAACTCACGCCACCGAGCGGCGCAAGCGCTCCAGATAAGGGCCGCTACGGCCCGGTAACTGCACCGCCGGCGTCAAGGTACGCGCGGAATGCGCATGACTGCGCCGATCGGGCGCCGCGAGCCGCGGGCCGACCACCGCCGTGCCGATTTCGCGCCAGGCGAAATTTCCACGGATGATGGATGCAAAGCGTCCGCCGCTGGCGTCGCGATCGGATTCGATCAGCAAGTCGCCGACCTCGGCGTAATCCAGCCAGTCGGGGTCGAGCGCGGACCACGCCGCGGCGAGGCAACAACCGAGCCAGTCGCGGGTCGCGATCAGGGCCTCGCGGAAGCCACCCGCATTGCGCGCGTAGGCTTGGTCGAACAGCGGCTGCATGATCGTGTCGTAATCCAGGCTGCCCTCGAGTCGATCCGAAAGCGCCTCGACTTCGGGGTCAATCAGCCCGCGATCGAGCAGCAACTCGTGATAGACGTCGACCAGCACATCGAAGATCGCACCGGTGAGTGGCTGCGCCAGCTTGTGCTCATCGCGCCATCCGGCGCTGAACATGCCCAGCGTATCGCTGTTGGCCGCCATCCTGATCTGGGTGTGACGACTGAGTTCGCCGATCCGGTTGAGGCGGTTGTAGCGGTACAGGTTGCCACTCGTATTGTCGAGCAGATCATCGAGTACCAACTCGAAATGCAGCGCCGAAACCATCGCCACCAGATCGGCCGCCGACTCGTGGAAACCGTAGTACTCGCCCGCGGTCGCTTCCGGATCGGGCAGACCCACCTCTCCGTAGATCAGGGTGTGACCGACTTCATGCGCGATCACGTCGAAATTAAGGCTGAAGGGCCGGTAATGGCCCGCTTCGGTCAGGTGACCGCCAACCTCAAGGAAACCGTAGCCGGTCAGCGCATTGTCGAGACTCGGCAGGATCGAGAGTTGCATCCGCGGAAAGTCGTCCGCGAAGTGCCAGCGTAGTCGGCGCCCGAAATAGCCTTCCCACACATCGAGCACGAAGCGCACCGAAGCGTAGAGATGTGCGAGTTCGAACTCCGGGGTATCGGTGGGTAGATGATCGAAATGCCCGTCCGGATCCGGTTGCGGGGGCGGGCGTATCATGCCGTCCCAGGGCGGCAGGTAGAGCAGCGGACCTCCCCGCCAGCCCGGCACCAAGCCATAGGGTCGGGTCTTGCCCAGCGGATAGATCGCGTACATCCGATCGTCGGCCGGACCCGGGCCTACGCTGCCCGCGGGCGCGGACACCACCACCGTCTCGGGCGCGCGTCCCGGCGTCAGAAACGACGGCTGCGGATAAAGCCTGAAGCGCGTGCCGGGATCCCTGCAGCCCCGGCAACGGGACGGCAACATGTATCCTCCTGGGCGGCTTGCCCGAACCCGAGTACGCAAGCGGCGTGCGCTGCCGTATGCGCCTAGGAATTTTTTATGTACTCGGAGTATAGACGCTCCCGCGCAATAAGGCGATAGAGCGCCTCGCGGTCCTCAAGTCCGAGTTCGCGCAGCGCCACGTCCAGGTCATCCGGTAACGGGCGCCCGAGTTGCTCTTCGAAGAACCACGCCACCAACATCGCCGGTGGCTGCGACAGATCGCCGGGACCTGGATCCGAATGTCCCCGCGCGCGCAACGTCGCCTGCTTTTCCGCCGCCCGCACGCGCAAACGGCGATACGCTCCATTGAGACGCAGCGTGTCGATCATCTGCTCCGTGAGTTCGGCACGGGCCGCAACATCGGCGATTTGCGCCTCCTCCTCGATCAGTCGATCAAGATCGGCGCCATCCATATCGGCGTCCCGGCACCAACGGACCAGATCGGTACGGGTGTAGAGCCCGCGTTGCTCGCGAAATGCACGCAGCGCGTCCCGAAGCGCGCCGGGCGCCAGCGGCGACCGCCGTCGATTACTGTCTCGCAAACCCAGTGTACGCAACAAGGCGGCGCGACGAACCTCATCGTATGCGTTGCCCTGGAGGCGCAACTCGTCGAGTACCCGACTCCGCGATATCGTCCCACCCTCGCCGCCGTCATCCGCGCGTGTGCCACCTTCGGTGAGGCGATCCCACGCCTCGGTTCGCTCCACCGTGTACGCGACTTGCGACGGTGCGGCGTCCGTTTCGCTCAACTCGCGGAGTTCCGCGAGCAGCGCGAGCGCATCCTCACGTTTGCGATCGACGCGCCCGTCGGGTAGCCACACGCGCAACGATTTGACCGCCGCCGATGCAACGAGCGTCGATCCCGCAGCCTGTGCGAGTACCGTTTCCCAGTCGCGACACGGGTAGTGGAGTTGCTTGGCGAGGTCGGAGATTGCCGCCTGCGCGGCGGCCGAAATCACCCCGTCGTCAGCGGCGCGTTCGAGGGTCGCACGAATATTGACCATCGGCTCGCTGAGTGGCGCGAAGTCCACCTCGGCGGGACCGTGGATCACCGCCACCTCGTCGTCGTCTTCGAGTACGCCGTCGCGGAAAGCCTCGAAAATCCGGCCGACGCCGCGCATCCCGAAGACATTCAATTCCGCGGCACGCAATGCGCCCATACTGGCGGCGCCGAACATCTGCACACCCTGCTCCATCGCCCACAGGATTTCCTTGTGCCAGACCGACGGCACCCCCTCGAAGTAGCCGTCGATAATGCCGATCGCGCGCGGCCGCGAACGGGCCGCGCGGTAAACGTCACCTTGCGCGACCGGCGCAAGATAGCGGGCCGCGCAAACGCGTTGCGCTTCCGCGCGCGCCAGCGTGGGACCAAGAAATACGAAGATACTCACCGCGGCTCGCGCCGCACCGCTCGGGCGCGTGCCCCGGGGACGTAGCCGGCGTCGTCGTGCGGCCCCTCCAGCCCCGGGACGATCACCCGCACCACCGCGATCCCGATCTCCGGACGACCCAGATCGACCGCGATTGCCTGCTCGATACCGACCGCGGCGAGGCGTCCCAGCAGGCCATCCAGATCGGCATCGAAACGGTCCGCCGCAAACGACGGCACCATCCCGAAGTCGCGCGCCAACCCGGTTGCATCGAGCATCGACTCGACCGCCCGCACCCGCTCGTCGAACGCCCGCGGCCGGTAGTCTTGCTCGCGCAGATCGTCGCGTGCACCGGTGACCAGCGTCATCCGGTCCTGCACCGCCTCGGTCAGTGCGCGCAACAGCGCCACGGATTTCCCGGGGTGACAACCCGCGCCCAGCCCCGGATGTCCAAATCGTTGCCGCTGGTCGACGATGGCGCAAAAAAAAGCCGCCACGCCGATATCGCTGGTCGTCTCCCAGACCCCGATCCGCAATCCCGCCGCCGCGATTTTTTCAATCACCTGGAGGCAGACCGGATCATCAACGGTATCGAGTCGAAGCCCGGTCCGGGCGAGTGCCGCCTGCCCCTGCTGCCACCAAATCGTGGTCGCATCACGCTCGATGACCTCACACAGGGCATGAGAGATCGCCTCGAGCAGGCAGTTGCCCGAGGCCAGGCCATTGCTGCTGGCCGCGAAACAGCCGTGCCCTTGCGGCGCGGGGACGGTGTAATTCGTGTGGACCATTTCGTAGGGCACCCAGCACGCCGCGTCGCTATAGAGATCACGTCCCTCGATCCACAGGATCGGCTGGCGCGCGTGGAACGGGCTGTTTGCCGGACGCGGCAGGGATCCCACGTCGGCAACCGCGCAACGGCCGCGTAGATCTTCCAGATGCCCGAGCCTGAGCGGCTGGTCGATGCGCTCGGCATGCCACAGTTCGGCCGCCTCCATGAGCCCCGACGCCTTGGCCGCGTCGAGGTCCGGCCCCTTACCCTGGGCGACCGCAATCGAACGCGAGTTGGGCCGGCAAACCATCACCACGGGCACCCCGATGCGATCGAGGCCGGTGACGTTGGCGATCCGGGTGATGCCCATGGTCGACGCCAGCGGCACCACCTTTGCCAAGGTCTCTATCGGGGCCACCGTGCGGTCGGTGCCGGCGCGATACCCCTTTTCTCCGCCCCCTTTTTCCCCGCCCCTCTTTTCCCCGTTTCCGGGCTTCACTGCGAGACCAAGCCTCGGCTTTCCCGCTGGCGTGCGTCGAGTGGCACGGGGGTTGGTCCGGAATGCGCGGACGCCGCGAGATCAGCCAGACTACGGACCCCGAGCGTACCGCTAACGACGGTATCGAGTTCCTTAATCAAGGCATCGACCGCGTCGTCGCGAGCGAACTCCTCCGCGCCCGCGTGGGGTGCCTCGCCCATTGCGCGCACCACGGTGAGGATCTCCGCCAGCTTGAGCGTCGCCGGATCACGCCCGGGGACATAGGTCGGCGCGGCCCCGGTTACCTGGAGTAATAGCGACCGCTGCGCCAGCGACTCGAGGATCGGCGAGAGTGTCATCAGCGGCACCTCCAGCGCCCGCGCCAGTTCGACCTCGGTCCAGGGCGCGGCGCCGGCGTGGTAGCGCCGCGCGATCCGCGCGCAGGCGACCAGCGCGACCCGTTCGCGGGCGCGGTTGCTGAGCCACGCGGTACGCTCGAACTGGCCCAGACACTCCGGGTTCTGGTGATAGAAAGCAACGCTCGCGCCCGCCAGCAGGATCAACCAGCCGATATAGATCCACATCATGAACAGCACGAGTATCGCGAAGCTCGAATAGATCGCCGTATATTTGGTCGAACCAACCACCAGGGTGGCAAAGGCCCAACCGGCGCACACCCACAGGAACCCGGCGACGCAGGCCCCCACCAACGCCGAGCGTAGGCGCACCCGGGTATTGGGAATATAGACGTAGACGAAGGTAAACGCCGCGATTACCAGCAGGTAGGGAATCAGCTTGCCGGCGAGCGCCACCAATTCGCTCACCCCGCCGTAGCTCGTCAACTCCTGAAACAGCGAGTGGCTGGTAATCGTCGCGGTGAGTCCGATCGCGGCGAACACCAGCAACGGACCGACCAGGACCACGGTGAGGTAGCTGCTGAAACGCTCGAAGAAGCGCCGGCCCTGTTCGATGCGCCAGGTAAAATTAAATGCCTGCTCGATCTTGTGCAGCAGGGAAATTACGGTGACCAGCAGAAACACCACACCCAGCGCCCCGAGTTTGGCGACCTTGACGTTTTCCACGAACATCAGGATCCGGCCGCCCAGTTCCGCCCCTTTCGCGCCGAGGGGTTCCAGCAGGTGCATCATCAAGGGGGTGAATTCATAGTGCAGATGGAATGCCTTGAGCAAGGCAAAGCCGACCGCGAGCACCGGCACCAGCGACAGCAATGTCGTATAGACCAGGCTCGCCGCGCGCAAGTTGAGCTGCCCGCTCGCGAGTTCACGTCCCAGCATATGGAACAGGCGAAGATAGCGGACCGCGCGGGCGCCCGACGGCGGCAGACGCGCGATGTTGATCGCCCAGACCGCGTTCCAAACCACCGCTTTGATATTTTCCCAAATCGGCTCGTGCATGGTGGAAGGGCCTCGGCGCGGCGACGACCCCATTTCCTTGTGTGACCGCTGTCGGTACAGTTATAGCATCATTCACTCAACGGCAAATAACCGCAGGGACGCACCGATGGCGATCAGCGAAGAGACTCTGAGTAGCAGCGAACGGCGCTTCGCACGGCGCGCGGTACGGCGCATGCGCTTGTCGCGTGGAATTTCCATTGCCGGTCTGGCGGTCGCGGCCTTGCTCGCCGTTTACTACACCGGAAAACATCTGCAACACCCCGAGTTCCGACTCGGGCCGCCGGCGGTCATCGTGCTGCTGGTATTGCTCAATGCGCGCCAGAACCTGCGCCAGTATCGCCATGCCCGGATCCTGGAAAAGCTCGGAATCAGCGCTCAAGAGCCGGTTGTCGATACCCGTACACGCGCTCAACACGTTGATCCAACAAATTGATAAAGCGGACGTGGAGGTGAGCACGATCGTCCTCAGAGCTTCGACCGAGCAGGATGTGGCGGCCGTCCAGGCGATCTACGCCGAGCACGTCCGCACCGGCAGCGCCAGTTTCGAACTCTCGCCACCGAGCGTCAAGGAAATGTCCGAGCGACGCGCCGCGGTGCTGGGCAGGGGCCACCCCTATTGGGTCGCCGTCGATGGTCCAACCGTGGTCGGCTTCGCCTACGCATCGACCTATCGGCCGCGACCGGCGTACCGCTGGACACTCGAAGACTCGGTATACGTCGCCGCCCGGCATACCCGGCGCGGCATTGGCGGACGCCTGCTCGGTGCGCTGATCGAACAAGCCACCGCGCTCGGCTACCGCCAGATGGTGGCGGTGATCGGCGGCAGCGCGCATCGCCCCTCCATCGTCCTCCACGAACGCGCCGGATTTCGCACCGTCGGGGTACTGCGCGCGGTCGGATTCAAGCACGGGCGCTGGGTCGACACGGTGCTGCTGCAACGCCCGCTCGGACCCGCTGACGAGTCCCTGCCGGAACCCGCGCCGGAACCCTGAAGATCTGGTGGAAGAGGGTTCCGGGTTCCCGGTTCCCAGGTTCAAAGGTTGAAGATGACCGCGTTAAAGAGGGTTCCGGGTTCCCGGTTCAAAGGTTGAAGATGACCGCGCCGAATGCTCTTAACTCTGAACCCTGAACCTCTGAACCCTGAACCTCTGAACCCTGAACCCTGAACCTCTGAACCCTCAGAATGCCTCGGCCTCCAGTTCCATCAAGGTGTCGGCGCCCGCGGCGAGGGTATCGGTCAGGCTCCGCGTATGGGGCAACAGCCGTTTCATGTAAAACCTCGCCAGGGTGAGCTTGTCGCGGTAAAAGCCGCTGTTGTCACCCTCCAACTTGGCCAACGCGACCTTCGCGCTACGCGCCCACATGTACGCGAAGGCGGTGAGCGCAACGAGACGCAGATAGTCGTAGGAACAGGCACCGGTCTCGTCCGGATCGCGCGCCACCGCGGCGTTGACCCATGCGGTGGCATCGCGCAAGCGGCCCGCCGCCGCTTTGAGCGGCACGCTGAACTCGCTGAGCGCGGCATCGCTCGCGGACTCGTCGCAAAAGGCGTCGAGTGTCTCCAGGTAGCGCCGCATCAAGCGGCCATCGTGCATCGGCAGCTTGCGCCCGACCAGATCCAGGGCGTGGATCCCGTTCGCGCCCTCGTAAATTTGGGCGATACGCGCGTCTCGCACCAGTTGCTCCATTCCCCACTCGGCGATGTAACCGTGTCCACCGAACACCTGCAGACAAAGATTGCAGGCATCGAAACCATAGTCGGTGACGTGCGCCTTGATGACCGGGGTGAGCAGCGCCGTCAGGTCGGCCGCGCGCTCGCGCTCGGCCGCGTCCGGGTGGCGTTCGGCACTGTCGACCAGCAGCGCCGCCCACACCAATAGCGCGCGCGCGGCCTCGTTGTTGGCGCGCGCGGTGAGCAGCATGCGGCGCACATCGGGATGCACGATGATCGGATCGGCGGCCTTGCCGGTGCGCCGCGCGGGATTGAGCGCACGCCCCTGCACGCGTTCGCGCGCGTAGGCCACCGCACTCTGGTACGCGACCTCGGCCTGGGCGAGCCCCTGTTGTCCGACCAGCAGGCGTTCGTGGTTCATCATCGAAAACATGCACGCGAGCCCGCGATTCGGCTCGCCGACCAGATAGCCTACCGCGTCCTCGTAATTCATCACGCAGGTAGCCGAACCGCGAATTCCCATCTTGTGCTCGATCGAGGCACATTGCACCCCGTTGCCATCACCGAGCGATCCGTCGTCTCGCAACAGCCGCTTGGGCACCACGAACATGCTGATTCCCTTGACTCCGGGCGGCGCGTCCGCCAAGCGCGCCAGCACCAGGTGAACCGTATTCTCGGTCAGGTCGTGCTCGCCGCCGGTGATGAATATCTTGGTTCCCCGCACCGCGTAAGTGCCGTCGTCGCGGGCTTCGGCGCGGGTTCGAAGCAATCCCAAATCGGTCCCGCAATGGGGTTCGGTAAGACACATCACCCCGGTCCATTCGCCGGACACCATGCGCGGCAGGTAATCGCGGCGGAGGCGTTCGGAACCGTGTGCGTGGAGCGCGACACAGGCCCCGCGGGTCAGCCCCGGATACAGCGCGAAGGCCATGTTCGACGATTGCAACATCTCCTCGAAACACATCGCGAGGGCGCCGGGCAGACCCTGACCGCCATCCGCCGGATCGGCCGCCAGCGCCATCCAGCCTCCCTCGGTAAGCGCCTGATATGCCTCCCGAAATCCATCCGGCGTTCGCACCCGTCCGTGCTCATGGCGCGCACCCTGCCGGTCGCCCGGGCGGTTGGTCGGAAATATGACGTTTTCGCAGAATTTGGCGCCTTCATCGAGAATCGCGTCGACGAGATCCGGTGTCGCCTCGTCATAGCCGAGTTCGGCAAAGCGCCGATCGGACTCGAATAAATCATGGAGCACGAACTTCATGTCGCGCACGGGCGCCTTGTACACCGCCATCAGGACATTCCTCCACTTTCCATTCGGCTATTCGCCTCGAATTCCATCCGTTGCCGTGCCTCGACGCGTGCCAACGCGGCAAACCGAACCACGATTCACATCGATCACGCCCGCACCTTGCATTTTCCGCGCGCAGGTGCCATCTATCACTATAGGCTAGCACCCATCAGGAGGGCCGTCATGGCCGACCGATTCAAAATGCTGCATGCTGGACCGTTACCCCCCACGACCCTGCTCGCCAGTTTCGAGGAGCAGGAACAAGGTACGCTTGGCGCGGAACACCCCGCGCTGGAGGCGATGACCGATCTATCGCGAGTACGTGCCGTGTGCGTCGCACCCACGGTACCCATCGACGAGGCGGCGCAGCGCATGATACACGCCGGCGTGCGCTCGCTGTTCGTGACCAACAGCGACGGTGAAATCCTGGGTCTGGTGACGGCCCGCGACATCAATAGCGGGAAGCCCCTCGCCTACGCGGCCAGCACCCACACCCGGCATGACGAGATCATGGTTGAGCATGTCATGACACCCCGCCAGCACCTCCAGGCCATGAGCCTGCACGAGGTCGCCGAGGCCACGATCGGGGATATCATCGCCACCCTGCGCGAAGCGGGTCGCCAACACGGGCTGGTCCTCGAACAGGGCCAGGAATCGCCCCCGCGAGTGCGTGGTATCTTCTCGATTACCCACATCGGGCGCTTGCTCGGCGTAAAGGTCGATCCGACCGGCCCGGTGCAGAGTTTCGCCGCGCTCCATGCCGCGCTGAGCTGACGCCCCGGCCGTCTGGTCAAGCCGCGCTCGGCACCGCGACGCCGGGAATCAGCCGCGCGTAGGCGGCAAGCGTTTCAGGTGCCCCGCACAGGTAGACCACGTCGCCGGCCTCGATCGCGAAATCGTCCGCAAACTCGACCACGATGTCCGCTCCACGACCGATCGCGACGACCTGGCATCCGGCGCGCTCGCGCACCCCGGCGCGTACCGGGTGGCGACCGACCAAGCCGTTTGCGTCCACTTTCATCAGGGTGACACTCGGTTCGACGCTGAGGAAATCCTCACCCAGGATATGGTAGGCGAGGATCCTTCCCGCCACCTGGCCCAGCGACAAGGCGAAGTCGGTCCCGACGCGGTACAAACGGTCGACGTTCCGGGCCTGATTCACGCGTGCGATCAACGGCACCTCGGGCGCGTAATCGCGCACCACCGTCGCCGCGAACAAAGCCTCACTGTCGTTGCTGAGCGCGATCACGACGGCGCTTGCCTCGCCTACGCCGGCGGCCTACAAGGTCGGTCGGTCGAGCGCACTGCCGATTACGTCCACGCCCTCGCCCGTCTGTAGATCGATCACCGTGGTGCGCTCGCCGGCGTCGCGCAGCAATTCCACCACCTTCCTTCCGACCTCGCCGTAACCGGCTACCACGATCGCCCCGGCGCGGGTCAATGGCTTGGCCAGCTTGCCCAAACGATCGAGCGCCTCCGGGCTACCGACCGCGGCGATGATCGCGCGCGGCACGAGGCGCGTGTCGGGGCGCACTTCAGGCGAGAACCGGCCATCGGCCCACTGGCCGATCACAGTGGCGCCGAAACGCTCGCGCAGGCGCGCCCCGGCCAGCGTTTGCCCGGCCAACGGACTCTCGACGTGGATCCGTAATTCCGCGAGCGCGAGTTGGTCGCCGAACTGCTGAACCCCGGAGATCCGCGGGCTGATGCGGTCACTCGCCTTGGCGGCCAGCGCCGCGGCCAGTAAATGCGGCGGCGTGTACACCGCCGTGGCGCCGGCCTTGAGCATCGGCGGTCGATGCAGCGGGTCTTGCGCCAAGGCGTAGATATCCCCGCCGAAACCGCGCTCGCGCGCGATCAGGATCAGCGTCGCATTGTCGGGGTCGTCACCGTTCGCGACGATCGCGCTCGCCCTCCGGATCCGATCGGCGTCGATATCGTCTTCGGTGAGCGATGCACTCACCACGCGAACGCCGCGCGCGTGCAGGCGCCGCGCCGTGGCGTCGTCTTCCTCGAGTACCACCAGCCTGCGCCCACCGCGCCGCAGCTCCTCGATCAGAAAGGCCACCGCCGGCCCGTAGCGATAGATGAGCACGTAATCGCCGTTCGCGGGCAACACGCGCGGCAATCGCGCCTCGAATCGTTCCTCGAAGAACGGCAGCACATACACCGGAAAGATCAAAAACACCAGAAACAGGCCGAGGAACTGCGAAACGATGACAAAGGCGCTCATCAACGGCGTGCGCCAATGCGTATCGGCGCCGTAGCCGGTCGTGGTCAGGGTTTCGGCGGCCCACTCCAGGCTCCACCAGAAGTCACGCGGCGTGCCCTCCAGATTCGCCATCCCCTCCATGTAGATGAATCCGAGAATCAGCACCGCGGCCGGTAAACTGGCAAGCAAAAATAGCAGACGGCGAGTTGAGCGTTTCATCTGCGGCATCGACACCTCGTAGAGCCGCCACAAAGATACCCGGTTCACCGATCACTTGGCGAATCCGCTGCACATTCGGTCCAAGCCGGGTATCCTTCCCTGAACCCTCGTTGTACGTGCAGAACGGCACCGATGAACGCCCAAACCGCAACCGCCCGAATTCACGCCGAAGCCGCGCTCCGCAGCGGCTATCGATTCACCTTCGAGCCCTATCCGCACCGCGTCCGGGTGCGCTGCGCGGGGCTCACGGTCGCCGACAGCGCCGCCGTAATGCGGCTCAGCGAGACCCGCCTCGCGCCGGTGTATTATTTTCCGCGCGCCGACGTGCGCATGGATCTGATGCGTCCGAGCGACTACGTCAGCCACTGCCCGTTCAAGGGCAACGCAAGCCATTACACCTTCGTTCATGACTCGCACGCCATCGAGAACCTTCTGTGGAGTTACGAGGACCCGCTCGACGAGGCCCGCGCGATCAAGGATTACGTGGCCTTCTATCCGGATCGAGTCGATGCCATCGAGGATTGCGACGGGACCCAAGCGGATGGCGAACAGGCCGCGAGCGCGGAATCCGCCAACCCGTTGCTCCCGTGGCTGCTGCAAGAGGCGCCGCGGCTTGCCACGCCGGAAGCGCTCACCGGCGGACTCGCAAGCCATCTGCGCCTGGCCGGCATCCCGGTGTCGCGCCTCGCGGTGGTGATCCGCACCCTGCATCCACAGGTGATCGGCACCAATTACCGCTGGTCGGCCGTTAGCGGCGAGGTGGAGGTGTTCCAGGCCACCCGCGCGCGATTGAACACCGAGGAATACACCAACAGCCCCTTGCTGCCGATCTTCGAAGGGGCGGGCGGCATTCGCCGGCGCCTGGACATTCCCGATCCGGTGCTCGACTACGGGATCCTCAAGGAACTGCTGGAGGCGGGTGCCAGTGATTACGTGGCGATGCCGATGGCCTTCTCTGACGGACAGCTTCACGCCCTGACGCTCACCACCGATCGCCGCGGCGGCTTCACCACCACCGAACTCGGCCACGTCTACGAAATCCTCGGGGTGCTCGGGCGGCTCTATGAGGGCTACGCGATGCGTCGCACCGCGATCACCCTGCTGGAAACCTATCTCGGCCAGCACGCCGGCGAACGGGTGCTCGACGGCCAGATCGCCCGTGGCGACGGCGAGGACGTGGAGGCGGTGATCTGGTTCTGCGACCTGCGCGACTCCACCCCGCTCGCGCAGAGCATGTCGCGCGCCGACTTCCTGAGTTGCCTCAACGACTTCTTCGACTGCATGGCCGGCGCGGTGCTCGATCAAGGCGGCCAAGTGTTGCGTTTCATCGGCGACGCCGCCCTCGCCATCTTTCCGGTTGCCAGCGCCGAGAGCGCGTGGATGCAGTGCTGCACCAGCCCCGAAGGCGCGCGCGAACGGGCACTGGCGGCGGCCGCCGAGGCGCAACGCCGGATCGCCGAACTCAACGCACGCCGCGCGGCTAGCGGCCAAGCGGCGCTACGCTACGGCCTCGCCCTGCACGTCGGTGAAGTCACCTACGGCAACATCGGCACCGCGACGCGCCTCGAGTTCACCGTCATCGGCAGCGCCGCGAACGAAGCGGCACGCGTCGAATCGCTGTGTAAGACCCTGCATGAGCCGGCCTTGCTCTCGCAGGCATTCGCGCGCCATTATCCGGGACGTTTCGTTTCGCTCGGCCGCCATTCTTTGCGCGGAATCGAAGGCGAACAGGAGATTTTCGCACTACGCGAAGCGGGAAACATAACGTAACCATCGACGACCAAGGGAGAAACCGCCATGTACACCGCTAAACAACGAAACGCATGGGTGCTCGGCGCATTGCTGGCGACCGCCGCGGTCGCGGCCAATGCGGCCGGCCTGAAAGTCACCAGCGCGCAGTTCGCCGACGGCGACTACATCGCCAACCAACAGGTCTTCGCCGGTTTCGGCTGCAAGGGCGGGAATATCTCGCCGGCCCTGACCTGGAGCGGCGTTCCGGCGGGCGCCAAGTCGATCGCGGTGACCGTCTACGATCCCGACGCCCCCACCGGCAGTGGCTGGTGGCACTGGGTGGTCGCCAACCTGCCCGCTAACACGCGGCAACTCGCCCTGGGTGCCGGCGCGGCGGATGGCGCCAAACTCCCCGAGGGCGCGGTGCAGGTACGCACCGACTTCGGCAAGCCCGGCTATGGCGGCCCCTGCCCGCCGCCGGGCGATCACCCGCACCGCTATCTGTTCACCGTGTACGCGGTGGACATGGCGTCGTTACCGGTAAACGCCGAATCGTCGCCCGCGCTGGTTGGCTTCTACTTGAATTTCCACACCCTGGCCAAGGGCTCGCTGATGGGGTTGTACAAACGCTGAAAGCCGCGCGCCGACCCCCGGCTCCCCCGGCGGGAGCCGGGCGGGCCGAACCGTCGTACCGGCCGCCGGCAACGCGGCGCTTATGCCGGCCTACGAGCTGAACCCCGAACCACCCACCTACATGTTCGGGTAGTTCGGACCACTGCCACCCTCGGGGGTGACCCAGTTGATGTTCTGGGTCGGATCCTTGATGTCGCAGGTCTTGCAGTGCACACAATTTTGGGCGTTGATCTGAAGACGCGGGTTCGAGCCGTCGTCGTCGCGCAGGATCTCGTACACACCCGCCGGGCAGTAGCGTTGTTCCGGGGCGTCGTATTTCGCGAGATTCACCTCGATCGGCACGCTCTCGTCCTTGAGGGTCAGGTGCACCGGCTGATCTTCTTCGTGGTTGGTGGCCGCGAGAAATACCGAGGAGTTGCGGTCGAAGCTCACGACGCCGTCGGGTTTGGGGTATTCGATCGCTTTGCATTCGGCGGCCGGGCGTAGCCGGGTGTGATCCGCGTGGTGGCCGAGGGTCCACGGCGCGTGGCCGCGCAGCACGTAGGTATCGAGCCCCGAGTAGCAGAACCCCCCCCAGAAGCCCCAGCGGAACGATGGCCGGATGTTGCGCGCGCGACTCAGCTCGCCCCACAGCCAGGTCTCGCGCAGACGCTCGGGATAGGCGCTGACCTCGCGCACCGACTCGGCGCCGGCCAGCGCATCGTAGGTCGCTTCCGCGGCGGTGATCGCGGACTTCATCGCGGTGTGGGTGCCCTTGATCCTGGGCACGTTCAAGAACCCGGCGGTGTCGCCGATCAGCATCCCGCCGGGGAAGGTGAGCTTGGGGATCGACTGCAAGCCACCCTCGCTCAGGGCCCGCGCCCCGTAGGCGACTCGCCGGCCGCCTTCGAAGGTCGGGCGGATCGCGGGATGGGTCTTGAAACGCTGAAACTCCTCGAAGGGGCTGAGATAGGGATTCCGGTAATCCAGCCCGACGACGAAACCGACCGCCACCTGATTATCCTCGAGATGGTACAGGAACGAACCGCCGTACACCGAACTGTCGACCGGCCAACCGACCGTGTGAATTACGGTTCCCTGCCGATGCTGCTGCGGGTCGACCTCCCATAGTTCCTTGATGCCGATCCCGTAACACTGCGGCTGCACGCCGGCACGCAGTTCAAAGCGTTCGCTGACCTGCTTGGTGAGCGATCCGCGACAGCCTTCGGCGAAGAGGGTCTGGCGCCCGAGCAATTCCACGCCCGGCTGATAGGTGGCTTTATGCTCGCCGTCGCGCCCTACGCCCATGTCGCCGGTGGCGACACCGCGTACGCCGCCGTCTTCGGCGTACAATACCTCGGAGGCCGCGAAACCCGGAAATATCTCCACTCCAAGCGCCTCGGCCTGCTCGGCCAGCCAACGGCATAGATTTCCGAGACTGATGATGTAGTTGCCCGCATTGTGCATTTGCGGCGGGGTGGGCAGGCGGATCGCGCGCTTGCGGGTCAGATACAGAAAGCGATCGTCGCCGGCCGGCGTATTGAGCGGTGCGCCACGCTCCTTCCAATCGGGGATCAGTTCGTTGAGGCCGCGCGGATCGAGCACCGCCCCGGACAAGATATGCGCGCCAATCTCCGAACCCTTTTCCACCAGGCAGACGCTCAGATCGGTGCCCCGCTCGGCGCTCAGTTGGCGCAGCCGGATCGCCGCGCTCAGGCCCGCGGGCCCGCCGCCGACGATCACCACATCGAATTCCATCGAATCGCGTTCCATCTCGACCTCCGGAGGCGTCCTCGGCCCATACGCCGCGCCGGCATTCCGCGGCCCGGTCCCAAGTGGGATTCTCCCCGCAGCGGCGCGACCGGGCAAGCGTTGACAAGCCTCCAATCGGAAAAAAGTCGCACCGGAAAAAGCAATCGTCGTCGCCGGCCAAGCAGCCCTGAAGCATGAATCTTGAAGCTCAATGGTAGCAAGGGTTTGCGAGGTCTGTATAAAAATGGGCGTCGCAAATGCAGGGGTAGACAATCATGGCGCGGTTTGACAGGATAAAGGAG
>Ga0114931_10004271_pt1 | contig 17849 bp, 13 predicted proteins | sample 2SBtaG_FD_89579 | JGI IMG/M metagenome (GOLD analysis project Ga0114931, IMG submission 89579) | Deep subsurface microbial communities from Kolumbo volcano to uncover new lineages of life (NeLLi) - 2SBTROV14_V59a metaG | ecosystem: Environmental > Aquatic > Marine > Volcanic | place: Kolumbo...
AATTACAGTTTGAGTCTGGGTTTTTTGCTGACGTTTCTGCTGGGTGGTGTGGGCATGGCCGCCATGCTCCATACCTATCGCAACATGTCGGGCCTGACGTTTCGGGCAGGACGCGCCGGGCCTGTATTTGCCCGGCAGCCTGCCAGCTTTGGTTTTTATATTGATAACACAGATCCGCTTGCGCGCTTTGCCTTGTCGTTGCAGCTGGATGGTGAGCCACCCGTGATCGTGGATGCTGATCCGGCCTCGTCCACCGAAGTGACGTTGAGCAAGCTGGCACAGCAACGCGGCTTAATGGCCATGGGCCGGATTACTATCTCTACGCTTTTTCCTTTGGGTCTCTTCCGGGCATGGTCTTATGTGGATCTGGATATGCATTGTCTGGTGTACCCGGCGCCCGCGCCCAAAGAACCCTTACCGCCACCAACCCACGGCGAGTACGCCTCGCGCACTGAGTCCGGACAGGGCAGTGAGGATTTTTCCGGTTTTCGCCCTTACGCGCCGGGTGACTCGCTGCGCCATGTTTACTGGAAGGCGCTTGCGCGTGAGCAGGGCATGCTGACCAAGCAGTTCAGTGGTGATGGGAACAGCGCCTACTGGTTCGACTGGGGTCGTATGACGGAACGTGACCAGGAGTTCCGGCTTTCGCGCCTGTGCCGGTGGATACTTGATGCGCATGCCGCCGCTTGCGCCTATGGCCTGCGCCTGCCGGGAAAAGAGCTGCCGCCAGCACTGGATGAAAACCATCATCAGCGCTGCCTGTCTGCATTAGCACTTTATGGTCAGGCCACATCATGACAGTAAGTACTGACGCTGTCCGTGCTGATTCGGGCATTGTCCTGCAAACACAAGCAATCAGGCCTTATGCACTGGGCTGGTTGCTGGCATCACTGACGCTGGCCATGTTGCCGCATGCTGCGCGCATGTCGCTGTGGGTAACGGCGTTGGTTGCCTGTTGTGCGTTGTGGCGTGGGCTGTGTGCACTACGCGGCTGGTCCTTGCCGGGCGCCCTGGTGCGGCTGGCTTTCGTCGCCGCTGTGGTGGCAGGGATTGTGCTGAGTTATGGCGCCCCTGTTGGCCGCACTGCCGGGGTCGCTTTTCTGATGTCCCTGCTGGGCCTCAAATTGCTCGAAATGCGCACCCGCCGCGACGCCATGTTGGTGCTTTATCTTGGTTATTTCCTGGTATTGACCAACTTCCTCCACGACCAGAGCATTCCGATGGCCCTGTACATGTTGGCGGCCGTGCTGTTCATGACCGCCGCCCTGATTACGGTTAATCACCACGCCGATGCGGCGGCGCGGCAATGGCAAACCAACCTGAAGCTGGCATCAAAGCTGATATTGCAAGCGCTGCCTTTGATGCTCGTGTTGTTTGTGTTTTTCCCGCGGGTGGCCGGCCCGTTGTGGCGCCTGCCCGAGGACGCCCGCGGGGGCAAAACAGGGCTGAGCGAGGAAATGTCACCGGGGCGCATCAGCCAGCTAAATCAGTCTGACGAAATAGCCATGCGTGTGAAATTCGACGGACAGGTGCCTGATCCACGGCAACTTTACTGGCGCGGCCCGGTGCTATGGGACTTCGATGGCTATGTCTGGTCTACAGAAAGGCCGCTTGATGATGAGGCCTTGCCCTTGTGGCCGCATGGCCCGCCTGTCACCTACACCATCACACTGGAGGCGCACGACCGGCCCTGGCTGTTTGTACTGGATCTGCCGCACAGCTTCCTGGCAGAAAACGGTGAGACCTATGTACTTGACCACGCTGGCGACATCCCCGGGACAGGGAAGCTAACATCGGACTTTCAGCTTCGTGCAGAAACCTACATAAAATCAACCAAACGATACCGGGTCACGTCATACACACAATATGGCACCGGCCGGCTCAGCGCTGCCATGAGGCGCCGGGCCACGCAATTGCCGCCAACGATCAGCGCGCGCATTAAAGCGCTGGCGCGTGAATGGCGCGGCCAGAGTCAGTCTGATCAGGCCATCGTTAACAAAGCGCTGGCGCATTTTAATCAACAACCGTTTGTCTACACGCTGACTCCCCCGCCGCTTGACAATCATCCTACCGATGGCTTTTTGTTTGATACCCGTCGCGGCTATTGCGAACACTATTCGTCTGCGTTCACTGTTTTAATGCGCGCGGCCGGGGTACCGGCGCGTGTCGTTACCGGTTACCAGGGTGGCGAGATTAATTCCGTGGGGAATTACTTAACCGTGCGCCAGCTCGACGCACACGCCTGGTCCGAAGTCTGGCTGAAAGGCAGGGGCTGGGTGCGGGTGGATCCAACGGCCGCCGTGGCGCCGGAGCGGATCGAAATCGGTGCCGAGGCGTTACCCTGGATATCAACAACCCCGCTGGCCTTTCAACAAAGCGCGGCACTGACCAGGCTATGGCAACAACTGCGCCAGCGCTGGGACGCCATCGGTAATGCATGGAACCAGTGGGTACTGAACTACGGGGCCAGACAGCAATCCCGCCTGTTCGAGCGTTTTGGCCTTGAAAACATTTCCTGGCGCGGTCTAACCATCGGGCTCGTCATTGCGCTGAATGTTATTATCCTGTTGATCGCCTGGAGCCTGTTCCGACAAAGGCGGATCGAGCGCGATCCGGTGGTCAAAGCCTGGCGACGTTTTTGTAAAAAACTGGCGCGCAAAGGCATCGCCGTTTCGCCTCATGAAGGACCGGCGGATTTTGCCCGACGTGTGGGTGTTTTAAGGCCTGACCTCAGACCGCGAGTGTCGCTGATTAGCCGGCTTTATATTGCATTGCGCTACAGTGCGCGGGCACAGGCTGGCTGGTTAGCGAAACTACAACAATCCGTTCGTAGTTTTAATCCCTAGCCGCCATCCTCATCAGGCGGCCCGGGTTACTTGCCTATGCAAAAGCCGGAAAAAATACGCCCCAGTAAATCGTCGGCGACAAACTCACCGGTTATGGTTGATAGTGTCTGATGGTCCCGGCGCAAGTCCTCGGCCAGTAATTCACCGGCGCGATGGTCATTGAGTTGTTCAAGACCTGTGGCTAAATAATTACGTGATTGTTCGATGGCCTCAAGATGTCGGCGGCGGGCAATAAACAAGCCTTCTTCGCCAGATTTGTGGCCCATGATCGTTTTTAAATGATCCGTTAATGCATCTACCCCGTCACCTGTTTTAGCGCTCAAATTAATGACGGTGCCGGAGTCGTCTTCGTCGGAACCAAATGTGTTTTTCGTCAAATCTACTTTGTTATGCACACGGGTTACACCAACACATTCCGGTATCCGATCAACGATGTCCTGCTCTGGTTGTTCAAACCCGATTTGGTCATCGATCATTAACAAGACCTGGTCTGCTCCCGCAATTTCATTCCAGGCGCGGCGAATGCCTTCCTGTTCTACCGTGTCTGCTTCACTGCGCAGTCCGGCGGTATCAATCACATGCAGGGGCATTCCATCCAGATGGATATGTTCACGTACAACATCACGGGTCGTACCGGGTATATCTGTCACGATGGCGGCCTCGCGCTGTGCCAATCGATTTAACAAACTCGACTTGCCGACATTGGGCCGGCCGATAATGACAACGCACATACCCTCCTTGAGCAAACAGCCTTGTTTTACGCTGGCTAAAAGTTTATCGGTTTCCTCAAGACAGGCCCGTAATTGTGTTGTAACCCGCTCGACGGACAAAAAATCGATTTCTTCTTCCGGGAAATCCAGCGCGGCTTCGACATACAGTCGCAATTCAATAATGCGTTCGTCAAGCGCGTTCACTTGAGACGAGAATTCTCCTTCCAGCGAACGCACGGCGGCACGCGCTGCCTGTGCCGAGGTGCTGTCGATTAAATCGGCTACCGCTTCTGCCTGGGCAAGGTCCATCCGGTCATTGAGAAAAGCACGTTCGGAAAATTCACCTGGCCTGGCCAGGCGCGCACCCGCCTCAATAATGCAGGCCAGCAGTAAATCCATCACTACCGGTCCACCATGTCCCTGCAGCTCCAGCACGTCTTCACCGGTAAACGAATTGGGCCCGGAAAAAAACAGGGCAATGCCGTGGTCAATGATCATCTTGTCGGCGGAATAGAATTTTGTATAGGTCGCCTGATGATCGGGCAAGTCGCGCTTTATTACGCTCTGCGCGATCGCTTTGGCTTTCGTGCCGGAAACACGGACAATGCCGATGCCGCCTCGGCCGGAGGGCGTGGAAATGGCTGCAATCGTATCTCTGTCTGTTTTTGCCGACATATACAGGTGTCGGGATCAATTACCGGCAGCAATCACTTGTCGGGCGTTGATGGTGGCGGTGCAATGCGTCGCGTGATGATCCACTGCTGGGTGATCGAAAGAACATTGTTGGCGACCCAGTACAGCACCAGCCCGGAAGGGAAGAAGGCAAAGAAAACCGTAAACACAATCGGCAACATGCCCATGACTTTTTGCTGAATGGGGTCCATCGGCGCCGGGTTTAATTTTTGTTGAATGATCATGGTTGCGCCCATGAGTAACGGCAACACAAAATAGGGATCAGGTGCCGATAAATCATTCAGCCAGAAAATAAATTCTGCCTGGCGCATTTCAACGCTTTCCAGCAACACCCAGTACAATGAAATGAACACAGGGATCTGAACAAGAACAGGCAAACAACCGCCGAGTGGATTAATCTTCTCGCGTTTGTAAATGTCCATCATGGCCTTGTTCAGCGCCTGCTTGTCATCCCCATAGCGCTCTTTCAGGGCCTTTAGCCGCGGCGCCACCCGCTTCATGTTGGCCATGGACTTGTAGCTCATCTCGGAAAGTTTATAGAACAGCAACTTAATGATAAGCGTGACAATCAGAATGGCCCAGCCCCAGTTGTTGACCACCTTATTAATATTCTCAAGCGCCCAGAACACCGGTTTGGCGATGATGGTTAGCCAACCATAATCAACCGTTAACTCAAGATGGGGGGCAACCGCCTCCAGACGGTCCTGCAGCTTGGGGCCAACAAATACCCGTGCGTGTAACTGGCCTTGTTGTCCCGGGGAGAGAGTGGTCTCTGCCGAGGCCATGCCGATAATGTATTTCTGGTTGCCCAGCGCCTTGGTGTAATAGCGGTTGATCTCATCCGGCTGTGCCAGCCAGGCGGCGACAAAATAATGTTGAATCATGGCTGCCCAGCCGCCCTTGAAAGTCATGTTCAGGTTGGCGTCTTCCATGTCATCAAATTTAATCTTCTCATAAGGATTTTCATTGTTTGAAATTACGGCCCCTGTATAGGTGCGAATAAACCGTGGTTGACTGGACGGGGGTGTTCGCTGGAATTGCCGGTAAAGACTTCCGCGCCAATCTGCTGCGCTGTCGTTATTTACTTCGTAGTCCAGGCCGATGACATAACTATTGCGATGAAATGTGTAGACCTTGGTTACCGTAATGCCGTCTTTGCCGCGCCAGTAAAGACGTACTTTCAACTCATCTGCCCCATCAGCCAGGCGATAGTTGCTGCCATCAGCCTTATAAACGCTATGGTGATTGGGCGCGCTGTTGGTGCGCGCGCTTAACAACCCCGTCTGGGTAAAAAACAGGTCCGGTGCCTTGTCATTCATTAGCCTGAAGGGCTGGTCATTGACTTTGGTGTCCTTTGGATAGGCGAGCAAGTCGACAGTGCGGATGTCGCCACCCAGATTGTCGATAACAATGTCATAAACGTCTGTGCGCACATGTATGCGCCCGGCACTCTGTACGGTTCGTGACTCGGCCGGTATTTCATTTGTCATGGCGCCCGGTTGTTTTTGAGCTGGCCGGCTTCCTGGTGATGCTGCTGGCGCACCCGGTACATCGGGCTCCCGCGTTCCTGGTGGTGTCACTGCTTCTGTTGGTGGCGATTGCGCGACCGGAGTAGCGGGCACGCCATAATCCTTTTGCCATGCTTGCCAGATCATCATCAACACAACCGCCAGGCCGGCGAACAAAAACAAGCGGGGCGTTTCCATTATAAATTCTGCTCCCTGCTGTCAGGCGCCATTTGTTGTTCTGGTGTTAACCTTTCGGGGACAGGGTCATAACCGACTTCGTGCCAGGGATGGCAGCGGGACAATCGGCGCAACGCCAGCCAGCCACCAGTAGCAGCGCCATGTTGTTTAATGGCGGCGTGTGCATAACATGAGCACGTTGGCTCAAAGCGACAATGCTGTCCCAGAAACGGGCTGAGGAAATAGCGGTACACCTTAATAATAAATAACAGAATCGATTTCATTATGCTTTTTTGCTGATGGCCACCCAGTGAGATTCGAGGTCGTTGCGCAATTCCATATTATTTTTTGTCTCCACCCCTTTGTTCGCCAACACAACAACATCATAACCGGCGATAGATCTTTGGTTAACCCGAAAACTTTCCCGAATAACACGCTTGATGCGGTTGCGGTCGATGGCTCTTCGCACAATTTTTTTCGGGATCGCCGTGCCCAGCCGGGAATAATCTTTATGGTTATTTGCTGCAAGTACTGTCAGGTTCTTGCCGGCAAATCTGATTGACTGTTTAAAAACCCGATTGAAATCTTCAGGAGAATTCAATTTGACGTGACGGCCAAACCGTCCGGAAATCATGTCGTTGGTTAGGTGGCGAGATAACAGGACTCACGCACTAAGTCTTGCTCGGCCCCTGGCTCGGCGGGCATTAATAATTGCGCGGCCACTTTTAGTGCTCATACGTGCGCGAAAGCCGTGGTTGCGTTTGCGTTTTAAAACGCTGGGTTGAAATGTTCTCTTCATTGCAATACACCGATTATTAACAAATTTTTCGTGAATTGTTTCGTCGGGCCCGTAAGCCCGGATCAACGACTCGAAAGGCGCAAGAATGTACTGCTTTAGATGGTGTTATGTCAATAAGGAAAAGAATCAAATATTTACAATTGAGCGTTCCGGATTGCGACAAAAGGTATAGATCGGCCCGGACAACAGGTATAGACTGCTATGCCCTTCTGGGCTTGAACGCCACCATAAGACAGTAGATAGCTGGTAGATAGCTGGCAGAAGCTCCCAACGTTTTAATATGTTTATTTTCGTACGAGACGGCACGATTTACTTGATGACTGTACTGCCCATAAATAGATACTTCCCGTGAGCGCTTCTTTGTGGCAACAATGTCTCAGCCGGCTGGAAGGAGAAATTCCACCAGAGCATTTCAACACATGGATACGCCCGCTGCATGCTGTTGAAGACGGTGCCGCACTGCGCTTGCTGGCCCCGAACCGTTATGTTCTGAACTGGGTCAATGAGCAATTGCTTGGGCGAATCTCGGAAATCGTCGACAGCCTGGGTCCGGAACAAGACAGCAGTAATGTTACTCTGGAGATAGGTGCTCAGAACACCAGGTTACATGTTGATAGCGATGCCACCAGCAGCGCGCAAACGGCGCATGCCCGCCGGGGAAAAGAGACCAATGAGCACTATCTGGACAACCTGAACCCTGACTTCACGTTTGGGGCCTTTGTCGAAGGCAAATCCAATCAACTGGCGCGCGCCGCCTCTTTTCAGGTCGGTGAAAATCCGGGTAAAGCTTATAATCCATTATTTATTTACGGCGACGTTGGTCTTGGCAAGACCCACCTGATGCACGCTATTGGACATATCATCCGACAAAATGACCCGCGAGCAAAAGTCTTGTATTTACGCTCAGAACGTTTTGTTATCGACATGGTAAAGGCGCTGCAACATAACGCCTTTGACGAGTTCAAACGCTTTTATCGCAGTGTTAACGCTTTACTAATTGATGATATCCAGTTCTTTGCGGGCAAAGATCGTTCACAAGAAGAATTTTTTCACACGTTCAACACACTACTCGACTCCAGGCAACAGATTATTCTGACGTGTGATCGTTATCCTAAAGAAGTCGATGGGCTTGAGGAAAGACTGAAATCACGATTTGGCTGGGGGTTAACGGTAGCAATTGAGCCGCCCGAACTGGAAACACGCGTTGCCATCTTGATGAACAAGGCCTCACAGTCCTCCGTTGACTTGCCCCACGAGGTTGCTTTTTTCATTGCTAAGCGCATCCGCTCTAATGTGCGCGAACTAGAGGGTGCCCTGAGACGGGTCATGGCCAATGCTCACTTCACAGGCAAGCCTATTACTATCGATTTTGCCAAGGACGCTTTACGTGACCTGCTGGCATTACAGGACAAGCTTGTTACAATTGAAAATATCCAGAAAACTGTCGCCGAGTATTACAAAATCAGGGTGGCTGATATCTTGTCCAAACGAAGAAACCGTTCCATTGCTCGTCCCCGTCAGGTTGCCATGTTACTCGCCAAAGAACTCACCAATCACAGCCTGCCCGAAATTGGTGATGCCTTTGGTGGTCGTGACCATACAACGGTATTGCATGCATGCAGGCGGGTGAAAAAATTAAAAGAAACAGACAGTCGCATTAATGAGGACTTTGGTAATCTATTGAGAAGTTTGACAACATAGTGTGTATAAGCTGTGAATAAATTACTTTTTCGGTGAGTAACTATTTTATTCACATTTCATACACACCGGTTTCAGTATTTGTTAAGATGAATACATTGTAGTTATACTAACAACAACCCATTGAAATACAAGAATAATTATATGTTATCCACAGGCTGGGGCGTACATAGTAATAACAATAATAAAGACAGGATAATTAATTAATGAGATTTACTATTAATAGGGACATGTTATTAAAACCTCTTCAGCAGGTATGTGGTGTTGTTGAACGACGCCAGACTCTTCCCATTCTTTCCCATGTTTTATTGTCTCTGAAAAACGAGGTTCTTACTATCAAGGCGACCGATCTCGAGGTGGAGATGGTTGCACTGACGCCACTTAAAATTGCTGATCAGGGAGAAACAACCCTGCCAGCCCGGAAGTTTCTGGATATATGTCGTGCATTACCGGAAAGTGCTGATATAAAAATTAGTGTGGAGAAAACAAAAGCGATATTACAAGCAGGTAAAAGCCGGTTTACTTTAGCGGTGTTACCAGCCAACGAATTTCCTACTATAGACGTTGATCAAGATGCCTTGACTTTTTCCATGGCCCAGAAAGACCTCAAGCATCTCATTGAAAAAACGCATTTTGCTATGGCGCAACAGGATGTTCGTTATTATCTCAATGGATTGATGTTGGAACTTTCTGATAAACGCATCAGGGCCGTGGCAACAGACGGCCATCGATTGGCTATGTCAGATGCAAAAGTTGATTTGAGCAGTCCTGAAGTGCAGCAGGTCATTGTCCCGCGCAAGGGTATCCAGGAACTGCTTCGACTACTTGAAGATAGCGAAGACACCGCTAGTATCAAGGTTGGTAATAACCATGCGACGGTGGAAATGGGTGATATTACTTTCATTTCAAAATTAATAGACGGCCGCTTCCCCGATTACCAGCGCGTACTGCCCGCTGGTGGCGATAAATTTCTTGTTAGCAACCGCGAAGAGCTAAAACAAGCATTTACTCGTACCTCGATCCTCTCCAATGAAAAATATCGGGGTATCCGGTTGCAGATGGCAGGCAATCAGCTGCGAGTGATGGCGAACAACCCGGAACAGGAAGAGGCCGAAGAGGAGCTGGATATTGAATACACCGGCGATGATCTCGAAATAGGATTTAATGTTTCGTATATGATCGATGCAATTTCAGCAATTGAAACAGAGAAGGTAAAAATTCTGTTTACAGACGCCAATAGTAGCTGCCTGATCCATGCGGTTGATAATGAGGACAGTCAGTATGTTGTTATGCCGATGAGAATCTAGCGTTAGAAACAACAAACACTCAAGCCACACAAAGAAACCCCAAACCCATGCCTCTGCAGTATATTACGGTCGCTAATGTACGTAATATTCACGAAGCAAGACTGACTTTTCACCCCCACCTAAATATTATTACCGGGCCCAATGCCAGCGGAAAAACCAGCCTGCTCGAAGCTATTCATTTATTGGGTACAGCCCGCTCCTTTCGCGCAACACGTATCCGCCAGGTAATCCAACATTCGGTTGACCGTTTACGGGTGACAGGAGCCGTCGAAGATGGTGGCCATACAAAGCAAATGGGTCTTGAGCGCAGCACACAAACCACCCAGGTACACATTGACGGCCAGGCCCGGCGTAGCGCCACAGACCTGGCACGCCACTTGCCATTGTTGGTGATCGACCCGGATAGCCACTCTTTGCTGGTGTCGGGGCCAAAACTGCGACGCCATTTCCTGGATTGGGGTGTGTTTCACGTGAAACACGATTTTTTATCCCTTTGGCGGCGATATGGGCGTGCGCTAAAACAGCGCAATGCCGCTCTTCGCCAAAATCAACCAGATGCCGCCGTTTGTGCCTGGGATGATGAACTCGCCCAAACAGCCAGACAAATACATAGTATGCGAATTGCCTATCTGGATGACCTTCGGCCGTTGGCCGAGGATTATGTGGGGCGCATGTTTGTTGAAGAAACCCCCCTGGAAACCAGATACGTCGCAGGGTGGGATCCTGAAATACCCCTTGAGAGGCAGCTTGGCAGTGCGCTTACCCGGGATCGAAGCCTCGGCCACACCTCTGTTGGCCCCCACCTGGCCGACATCCACTTTGCTACCGCAGGTACCGCGGTTCGGCACCATATTTCACGAGGCCAGCAAAAACTGCTAGCCAGCGCGTTACGCCTGGCACAGGCGGCGCAGCTGGCCCACCTGACCGGCAAGCACAGCCATTTATTGGTAGATGACTTGCCGTCAGAGCTTGATGTGGCCCATCGCGAACGATTTATACAGGCGCTCATCGGCCTGGATAGCCAGCTTTTCATCACAGCCACAGATGCCCGGCTATTACCCCTGCCCAAAACGACCGGGGCAAAAGTGTTCCACGTGGAACGCGGCATAATTACTGACGTGGTATAATAGGATGTTTGCTGTCGACCTGTGGCGCAGCCAGAAATTATGAGTAAAATCAATGAGCTATAATTCGAGTAATATCAAGGTTTTAAAAGGGCTGGATGCAGTACGCAAGCGCCCGGGTATGTACATCGGTGACACCGATGACGGGACAGGGCTACACCACATGGTCTTCGAGGTGGTGGATAACTCTATCAACGAGGCTTTGGCTGGATTTTGTACAGAAATCAATGTGTTAATACATTCTGACGAATCTATCACCGTCAGCGATAATGGTCGTGGAATCCCGGTTGATTTGCACGAGGATGAGGGGCGATCAGCTGCCGAGGTCATTATGACGGTGCTGCACGCAGGCGGGAAGTTTGATGATAATTCTTACAAGGTGTCTGGCGGGCTTCATGGGGTCGGTGTTTCTGTGGTCAATGCTCTCTCGGCATCGTTACGTCTGACGATCTGTCGCGATGGGGCAACTTACCAACAGGACTACGCCCATGGTGAGCCACAGGGAGCCTTGACGGTCATTGGTGATGCTGCTCATTCCGGCACCGAAATTCATTTCATGCCCAGCAGTGAAACGTTTACCAATATCAAGTTTCACTATGACATTTTAGCCAAGCGTTTGCGTGAATTATCTTTCCTCAATTCGGGTGTGCGCATCGTCTTAAGAGATGAGCGCGGCGATCGCGAAGATGTTTTTGAATACAAGGGGGGGATCAGGGCCTTTGTTGAACATCTGAACCGCAAGAAAACACCGTTACACCCAAGCGTGTTTCATTTCGAGGACACCAGGGACGGGGTAAGTGTTGAAATTGCCATGCAGTGGAACGACTCTTATCAGGAAAATATTTTTTGTTTTACCAATAATATTCCGCAACGTGATGGCGGAACCCACCTGGCCGGCTTTCGCGGCGCACTTACCCGCACCCTTAACACATACATTGAAAAGGAAGGCCTGGCACAAAAGTTTAAGGTGACGACTTCCGGTGACGACATGCGTGAGGGCCTGACAGCCGTCTTGTCGGTCAAGGTGCCCGACCCCAAATTTTCATCGCAGACAAAAGACAAACTGGTGTCATCCGAGGTCAAGGGCATTGTCGAATCGTTGCTTGGTGCAAAGTTGCACGAATTCTTGCTGGAAACGCCCGCTGAGGCCCGCGGCATTGTTGCCAAGATTATAGATGCGGCACGCGCGCGCGAAGCTGCCCGCAAAGCGCGTGAAATGACTCGCCGCAAAGGCGCGCTCGATATTGCCGGCTTACCGGGGAAGCTCGCGGACTGCCAGGAAAAAGATCCTGCGTTATCTGAATTATTTCTGGTTGAGGGCGACTCAGCTGGCGGCTCTGCCAAACAAGGCCGTTCTCGTCGTAATCAGGCTATTTTGCCTCTGCGTGGCAAGATCCTGAATGTTGAGAAGGCACGTTTTGATAAAGTGTTGCAGTCGGTTGAGGTTGGCACGCTGATTACTGCGCTGGGTTGTGGCATCGGCGATGAAGATTACAATCCGGACAAATTACGTTATCACCGTATTATAATCATGACCGATGCTGACGTGGATGGTTCTCACATCCGGACTTTGTTGCTCACCTTTTTCTACCGGCAAATGCCCGAGCTGCTTGAACGCGGTCACTTGTACATCGCCCAGCCACCGCTTTACAAAATCAAAAAAGGCAAACAGGAGCGCTATGTTAAGGACGAGGCCGAGCTAAACGAGGCCTTGTTGCAGGTGGCATTGGAAAACACCGAACTTCACGTGTCTGCATCGGCGCCGGCCATCAGCGGAGCGGCACTTGAATCGTTGGCACATGAGCACAACACTGTTATGGCCATCATCAATCGCATTGCGGGCCGCTACAATGCCGCAGCGCTGGAGAAAATGATGGCCCTGCCTGTATTTAATGCCGATGACATGGACGATGCGACCATAACAACGCAATGGTTCCAGGAACTGGACCAGCGATTAAACGGGGACGATGCAAGCGAAGTTCGCTACAGCACCAGTATTGTAGGCGACGCTGAACACGGCGGTTATTTGGCGCAACTGGCCGTTACCACCCACGGCGTCACTAATGAATGCATGTTTGATCGTACTTTTTTTAAATCAGCGGAATATAAAAGCATCGTGAGATATGGCGAACAGATTGGTGATCTTCTGGGCGAGGGTGCTTATATCCAGCGAGGGGAGCGCCAACAGGGGGTGGGTGCGTTCAAGGGTGTTATGGGCTGGCTGATAGAGGAGGCCAAGCGCGGCCAGCATATTCAGCGTTATAAGGGATTGGGTGAAATGAACCCGGACCAGCTATGGGAAACCACCATGAATGCCGAGACACGCTGCCTGATGCAAGTGAAAATTGAAGACGCTGTTGCGGCGGATGACCTGTTCACGACCCTGATGGGCGACCAAGTTGAGCCCCGCCGTGAATTCATCGAAAAAAACGCACTTGCTGTGGCCAATCTCGACGTCTAATAACTATTCCGGCCCCTGTTTCGATTGTGTATTAATTCAGTGGGCAATAAAGTTCGTTCTGGTTGTTACCCAGGGGTCTTCTCGTCAAGCGGGTAAGAAATGGTTGAAATCCTGGCCATGGTGGATTCGATCCAGGATTCAGCGCGCTGATTAACCTCACTGGCCGTCAATCCCTTTGGTAGTATAGTTGGGCCAACTACGACGTGAATCGTGCCCGGACGAATAGTAAATGCATTCCTTGGCCAGTATTCTCCTGCGTTGTGGGCTACCGGCACGACTGAATAGCCGCTACTTTCAGCCAGCAGGGCGCCGCCCGGTTTGTAGCGCCCCCTGACACCCGGCGGTTTGCGCGTTCCTTCGGGAAAGATCATGATCCAGATGCCCTCATCCAGGCGTTTTTTCCCTTGGTCAATCACTTGTTGAATGGCCGCGCGCCCCGCCTTGCGGTTAATCGCAACGGGTTTGAGTAGCGCCAGTGCCCAGCCGAAGAAAGGGATCCATAATAATTCACGTTTAAGCACCCAGGTTTGTGGTGGAAAGATGCCCTGAAAAGCAATGGTCTCCCAGGCGGACTGGTGTTTGGCCAGGATGATGGCGGCTTTGTTCGGGATGTTTTCGGTACCCTCGATTTTATAATCAAGATGACAGATGATTTTTAATGTCCACACGATATAGCGCGCCCACAAAACCGTGAAGCGATAACGCACATGAAAAGGAAACGGGAACGTCAGCAAACTAAACACCGCCATGATGAGCGCTGAAACGACTTTATTAAATGTAAATATCAATGAGCGGACAAACAGCATCTATTGTTCGCACGCCCATTGTTCTTTTAATAAATCGTCAACCACCCCCGCCAGGTCGTCATAAACAAGCAAGTCATTCGCACCGGCATAATTTGAGAGCGTATGCCCTCCTTTGCCGGTACGCACGAGGATGGGTTGCGCATGAACACTGCGTGCCGCCTCAATATCGCGCAAGGAATCGCCGACAGCGGGAACGCCCTCAAGACGAACGCCAAGACGCGCCCCGATATCAAGAAACATTCCTGGCTTTGGTTTGCGACAACCACAGGCATCGTCAGGGCCATGGGGGCAGATAAAGATTGAATCAATGGCGCCACCGGCGTCGGCTAATGTATTAAGCATTTTGTCGTGAATGTGATTGAGTTCATTCATGTCGTAAAGCCCTCGCGCCAACCCCGACTGATTGGTTGCGACAATGACGCGGTAACCTGCCTTGCTCAGACGGGCGATAGCTTCAAGGCTGCCAGCAACCGGGATCCACTCGTCCGCCGATTTGATGTAGTCATCGGAGTCCTGATTAATAACGCCGTCCCTGTCCAGAATGATTAGCTTCATAGCGCTTTATACGTCACGAAATTCTGACACACGAACACGGCCGTTGACTGTTCTTGATTCGCGTTTGTCGAGTTTCCTCATTTTATCCCAGAACGCCTGCTCTAAATCAAAATCACCGGCGATAGCTGTTCCAATGATCAGGATAAACAAGTCAGCACATTCCTCGGCAAGCGCTTCCACGCTCTTGCCTTTAGTGACACAGGAAGAGATTTCGCCCAATTCCTCGCTCATGAGCGCAACCCGGTAAGCCATATCTTCGCCGCCAGTGTGTTTAAAATCGTGTTTGTCATGAAATGCCTGTACGGCAGCCAGCATTTCGGCGTAAGAACCGTTGTTTGTCATTTGATCACCTGAGAACAGTTGTCATCATATTTGATCGTCTATATCTCCAGACATGATATGTCGGCGATATCCAGAAACAGATTACGCAAGGCATTTAACAGCGATAGCCGGTTGTCGCGCACGCCTTTATCATCAACCATGACCATGACATCATCAAAAAAATGATCGACCGGTTCGCGTAGAGTGGCCAGTTGCGTTAATGCCTCGCTGTAATGGCCTTCGCTCACCATCTTTGGAATAGACTCATTCAGGTCATCCAGCCTGCTGGCCAGTGAGCGTTCAGCATCTTCCTGTAATAATGTTTCATTAACAGCAAGTGTTGTTGGTAGCCTGGTTTTGCTTAAAATGTTGCTGATGCGCTTGTTGGCTGCGGCCAGGCTTTCGGCTTCTGACAATTTTCTGAATCCGGTAACGGCACGAATGCGCTGATCAAAATCATAAGGTCTTCGCGGTTTGCGTGCACGTACCGACTCAAACACATCAGGTGAAATTTTTCGGGCCAGGTAATACTGGCGAAGCCGCCCCATCATATACTCATAAACATCATCGATTATTTCAGTGGCAGTAATTTTTGATCCAAATAGTTTTTTTGCCTGCGTCAAGACATCAATAATATCGATGTTCAGTCTTTGTTCAATGATGATGCGCATGACACCCAGCGCAGCACGACGCAGTGCAAACGGGTCCCGGTCGCCACCGGGAATTTCCCCAATACCGAAAATACCGACAAGCGTATCCAGTTTGTCGGCGAGAGCGACCGCAGCGGCAATGGGCCCTTCTGGCAAAACATCGCCTGCAAAACGCGGGCGATAATGATCCTCAATGGCACTGGCAACAGCATCCGGTTCACCATCGTGCAAGGCATAATATTTGCCCATGACGCCTTGCAGCTCTGGAAATTCGCCAACCATGTCGGTCATAAGATCCGATTTGCACAGCAGTGCCGTGCGTTCAGCCAGGCCCACATCAGTTTTCAGGGATTGCGCTATCAGTCGGGCCAGTGATTTTATACGATTGACGCGGTCAAGCTGACTGCCCAGTTTTTTATGATGAAGCACATTGCCAAGATGAGAAACGCGTGATTCAAGCGTTGACTGTTTGTCCTGGTCGAAGAAAAATCGGGCATCACCCAGGCGCGCATTTAACACGCGCTCGTTGCCGCGGATAATGTGATCAGGTGTTTTTGTCTGAATATTGCTGACGATGATAAAACATGGTTGCAGGTTTGCGCCATGATCAAACACAGGAAAATATTTCTGGTGTTGCTTCATGCTGATCGTCAGGCATTCAATCGGTACGGTCAAAAAATCTTCATTAAAACAGCCGGAATATACTTCGGGAAACTCAACCAGGGAAGTTACTTCGTCAAGTAACGATTCCCCGCCAGCACAAAAAAAAGCTGTCTTGGCCTTGTCCACATCACGACATTCTGTAAAGTAATCGCCGGGAGAAGATCCGTCAGATGAGCTTCTTGCTTCAATTAATATGGTTGGCCTGGTGTTTTGTTCAAGAGAAGCAAGCTTTTGTCTGATCATGTCACGACGCCTGGAAAAACTCGCGATCACCTTGCCTTTCTTTTCCAGCGCGCCCTCATAATCCCCCGCCTGTTTTAGTTTGATTGCTTTCGGCGACAAGAAGCGGTGACCAGATGTTTCACGGCTTGACTGCACACCAAGTATGGACGCATCTATTAATGTATTGCCGAACAGAAGCACCACCCAGTGCACAGGGCGGACAAATTCCTCATCGCGACTGCCCCAGCGCATGCGCCTGGTAATGGGCAGGCTTGCCAGCGCTTGCGCAACAATGCCAGGGATCAATGAAACGGTCGCAGCACCTTTTTGTGTGGTGCGAAAAACCAGCCAGGCACCCTTGTCGGTTTTATCAGTGTCCAGCCTGTTGATATCGACACCACAGGAGCGGGCAAAGCCCATGGCTGCTTTGGTAGGATTACCATCATCATCAAAGGATGCGGTCAATGCAGGGCCGCGACGCTCAATCGGGCGGTCGGGCTGGTTGTCAATGAGTGCCTCGACCAGAACAGCCAATCGTCGTGGTGTGGCAAATGATTGCGCGCCACTGCACTCGAGGCCAGCTTGTTCAAGCCGGGAACGCACGCCGCTAGTAAATGCTTGCGACAGCCTTTGTAAGGATTTTGGCGGCAGCTCTTCCGTGCCGATCTCGATTAACAAGTCACGATGTCTAGGCATAAATAGCTGCCTTCGACAAAATGGAGCGTGTTCTTGCGACATCAACCATGAGCAACGGCCTTTGCCAGTATAGGGAAACCAAGTGATTCACGACGTTTGTAATAAGCCTGGGCAACCGCGCGGGCCAGAGTGCGTACTCTCAGGATATAACGCTGACGTTCGGTGACAGAAATTACATGACGCGCATCCAGCAGGTTAAAGGTGTGCGATGCCTTGAGCACCATTTCATAAGCGGGCAAGGGCAGGCCCGCCGCGATCAGGCGGCCGCTTTCGCGTTCGCAGGTATCGAACCAGGCAAACAATGAATCGGTATTGGCATGTTCAAAGTTATAAGCCGACATTTCTACTTCGTTCTGGTGAAACACATCATGATAGGTGACGCGCCCCAGAGGGCCATCAGCCCAGATCAGGTCGAACAGGCTTTCCACGCCCTGTAAATACATGGCCAGGCGTTCGAGGCCATAAGTAATTTCACCGGTGACCGGCTTGCAATCGAGGCCGCCGATTTGCTGAAAATAAGTGAACTGTGTGATTTCCATGCCGTCGAGCCAGACTTCCCAGCCAAGCCCCCAGGCGCCGAGCGTGGGGGATTCCCAGTTATCTTCAACAAAAC
>Ga0114931_10004272_pt1 | contig 17847 bp, 16 predicted proteins | sample 2SBtaG_FD_89579 | JGI IMG/M metagenome (GOLD analysis project Ga0114931, IMG submission 89579) | Deep subsurface microbial communities from Kolumbo volcano to uncover new lineages of life (NeLLi) - 2SBTROV14_V59a metaG | ecosystem: Environmental > Aquatic > Marine > Volcanic | place: Kolumbo...
AAACAGCCTGAAATGGGTGCTTGCGAGTCCTGTTTTGAGGGGGGATAATGAGTCGCCATGAGGCTGCTGTTCGTTCCCGTTGAAACAGAGATTGGCAGTACAGATAAAATAAAAACAATAACTTACGTAATATATTTAAAGTAAATAATATAAGGTGATTCGCGTTACATGAACCCTCGCTTTGTCCATCTTCGCCTTCACACCGAATATTCCCTTGTCGATAGCACCCTGCGGATCAAACCCCTGATCAACCAGGCGGTGCAAAACCACATGCCGGCCCTGGCGCTGACTGACCAGAGCAACCTGTTTGCCATGGTGAAATTCTACAAGGCAGCCATGGCAGCCGGGGTCAAACCCATCATCGGTGTGGATGCCTGGATACGCCCGGCGGTGGAATCCGAGATGCCGTCCCGCATGGTGCTGCTGTGCCAGAATGCCGTCGGTTACCAGAACCTCACTCAGCTGGTATCCCGCTCTTACCTGGAAGGTCAGCACGGTGGTATCCCGATGATGGAAGTGGACTGGATCCGGGAATTGAATGATGGGTTGATTGCCCTGTCCGGTGGACGGGAGGGTGACATTGGCCGGTCCCTGTTGTCGGGCAACCCGATGCAGGCGGAGGAATTGTTATCCGCCTGGCGCCAGATTTTTCCCGATCGGTTTTACCTGGAGTTACACCGTACTGGCCGGGATGGCGAGGATGCTTATCTGCACAGTGCCGTGAGCCTGGCACTGGCCACCGGTACCCCGGTGGTGGCTACCAACGATGTGCGCTTCATGCAACAGTCGGATTACGATGCCCATGAGGTGCGGGTGTGTATTCATGACGGTCGCACCATGGACGACCCACGTCGGCCACGGCATTACAGCGACCAGCAGTACCTGCGTACTGAAGAAGAAATGTGCGAGCTGTTCAGCGACCTGCCGGAGGCGCTGGAAAACTCGGTGGAAATCGCCCGTCGTTGCAACCTCGATGTGCGCCTGGGGGAAAGTTTCCTGCCCAACTTCCCGATCCCCGAAGGGGACACCATCGACAGTTATTTTGCTCGGGTGGCCCAGGAGGGGCTGGAAAAACGCCTGGCGATCCTGGTGCCGGAGGACCTGCCGGATGCGACGGAGAAACGCGGCCCGTATCACGAACGCCTGCAGATCGAAATCGACGTTATCACCTCCATGGGATTCCCCGGCTACTTCCTCATCGTGGCAGACTTCATCCAGTGGTCCAAGGATCACCAGATCCCGGTGGGTCCGGGGCGTGGTTCCGGTGCCGGTTCGCTGGTGGCTTATGCCATGAATATCACCGATCTGGACCCGCTAGCTTTCGATCTGCTGTTCGAACGTTTCCTGAATCCGGAACGTGTCTCCCTGCCTGACTTCGACGTGGACTTCTGTATGGAAGGGCGCGACCGGGTGATCGACTATGTGGCGGAACATTACGGTCGTGAGAAGGTGTCCCAGATCATCACCTACGGCTCCATGGCCGCCAAGGCGGTGGTGCGGGACGTGGGTCGCGTGATGGGACTGTCCTATGGCTTCGTCGACCGCATCGCCAAGTTCATCCCGTTTGAAATCGGCATGACCCTGAGCAAGGCGCTGGAAGAATCGGACGAGCTGGCCCAGGCGTATAAATCGGAAGACGATGTGCGCGAACTCATCGACATGGCCCTGTCCCTGGAAGGCCTGGCGCGAAACGCCGGCAAGCACGCCGGGGGCGTGGTGATCTCGCCCTCGGTACTCACCGACTTTGCGCCGCTGTACTGTGAGCAGGGCAGCCAGAACATCGTTACCCAGTTCGACAAGGACGACGTGGAGCAGATCGGCCTGGTGAAGTTCGACTTCCTGGGCTTGCGTACCCTCACCATCATCGACTGGGCGGTGCAGAACATCAAGGCGCGCCATGAAGACCAGCAGGCGCTGGACATCAACCTGTTGTCGCTGGAGGATGTGGATGCGTTTTCATTATTGAATCGTTCCGAAACCACCGCCGTATTCCAGCTGGAATCCAGCGGTATGAAAGACCTGATCAAGCGCCTCCAGCCGGATTGCTTCGAGGATATCGTGGCCCTGGTGGCCCTGTTCCGTCCCGGCCCATTGCAGTCCGGCATGGTGGATGACTTTATCAATCGTAAGCACGGTCGCGCTGAAGTGGCCTATCCCCATCCGGACCTGGAACCCATCCTCAAGCCCACCTACGGCGTCATCCTGTACCAGGAGCAGGTTATGCAGATCGCCCAGGTGCTGGCGGGTTACACGCTCGGCGGCGCCGACATGCTGCGCCGTGCTATGGGTAAGAAGAAGCCGGAGGAAATGGCCAAGCAGCGGGAAATTTTCATGCAGGGTGCCACCGAGCGCGGCGTGGATAAGGATGTCGCCAGCTATATTTTCGACCTGATGGAAAAATTCGCCGGCTACGGTTTCAACAAATCCCACTCCGCGGCCTATGCGCTACTGTCTTACCAGACCTGCTGGCTCAAGTCCCATTACCCGGCGGAATTCATGGCGGCTGTGCTGTCGGCAGATATGGACAACACCGACAAGGTGGTCACCCTTATCGAAGACTGTGTACGCATGGGCTTGCAGGTGCTGCCGCCCAATATCAATGCGTCCATCTATCGTTTCAGCGTGCCCAGCGACGGTCAGGTGCTGTACGGCCTGGGGGCCATCAAGGGCGTGGGCCAGTCGGCGCTGGATATCATTATCGAAGAGCGGCATAACAACGGACCCTATAACGACCTGCACGATTTCTGCCGTCGCATGGACAGCCGCAAGGTCAACCGGCGAGTCATGGAAGCCCTGATCCGCGCCGGTGCCATGGACAGCATGGGCCCCAACCGTACCAGCATGATGGCCTGGCTGCCGGATGCGATCCAGTATGCCGAGCAGTACCAGCAGAATGTCCAGCGCGGCCAGGATGACCTGTTTGGCGAAGGCCCGGCGGATAACCCGCAGACACCGGTGGAAACCAAGCTGCTGAAAGAATGGGATGAAGAGAAACGCCTGGCACAGGAAAAAGATACCCTGGGCCTGTACCTCACCGGCCACCCCATCAAGCGCTATAAACAGGAGCTGTCAAAAATTACCGATTGCCCACTGGGTAAGGTGGTGGACCTGGTCGGGGAGGACGATGGCCCGCGCTATAAAAAACGTGACACCCGGGATTACCGCCTGGCGGGTTTAATGATCAGCGTGCGGGTGCGCAAAACCAAAACCGGCGGCAAGATTGTCACCGCTACCCTGGACGATCAGAGCGGCCGGGTAGAAGTGCGTATATTCGAAGAGCAGTTCGAACAGTTCGGTCATCTGCTTAACAAGGACCAGTTGATTATCGTGGAAGGCAATGTGGCCTATGACGATTTTGCCGGTTGTTATCGTATCACTGCCAAGAATATTTTCGATATTACCGAAGCGCGCCAGCGGTTCGCCCGCCGGCTGATGCTGAAACTTACCACCGAGCAAACCATGAACGGCTTTATCCACGAGCTGGATGCCACCCTGAACCCGTTCCGCGAAGGCCAGTGCCCGGTGTGGATCCAGTATCAACGAAACGATGCGGAAGCGGTGCTGACCCTGGGAGACGACTGGCAGGTGCAGCCCAGCGATGAACTCATCAACCGCTTAACCGAACTGGCGGGAACGAATAATGTTCAGGTTGTGTACTAGTACCGTCATGGCTGTGACCTGCGTCCGTAGGGTGGTCCCGTGACCCAGGTGCTCAATACCCTGCTGGGAGCCCCAGGCGCGTTTGTGCTCAAACGCCTGCAGTACATTCTTAACCTGACGACATTCACCATGCTGGCGTTGCTGGACTGGTTTCGCTCGATCCGGTTTTTTAATCGCCAGAGTTATCGCCCGCTGGTTATCCAGATTATTTTCAGCGGCATCGATGCCATGCCCACGATTATTTTCCTGGCGCTGGTCACCGGGTTTATTTTTACCTTTCGTATGATCGCCCTGTTCGAATCGGTCAGCGATACCATGAGCATTTTAATTTATGTGATCGGCATGGAAGTGGGGCCGATGATTTCCGCTATCACACTCACCAGTCGCACCGGTTCTGCCATCACCGTGGACCTGGGCAATATGAAACTGCACAAGGAAATCCAGTCCATGGAATACCTGGGGGTGGACATCAACCGTTTCCTGGTGGCGCCGCGCATTATCGGCGTGACGTTTTCCCAACTGGCGGTATCCATCTTTTTTACCGCCATTACCCTCACCAGTGGCGTGATTATGAGCGGGCTGTTTATTTCCCCGGTGCATTTTAATTTCCTGTTCGATATTGCCGATAACTTGCAGCCCATGGTGCTGCTGATCTTCACCGTCAAAAATATTCTGTTTGGTTTATCGATCGGCGCCATTTCCTGTTTTCACGGTCTCAAGGTGGAAGCTTCCCCCACCGAAGTGCCGCAACAGACGCAGAAATCCATCGTCAACATCGTCATCATGCTGTTCGTGATCGACGGTATCATCGCCTTGATCATGCTGTGATGAAATCGGTCCTGATCGCCAGCCAGCTACTGCCCGAATTCGACTCGCCCGTCTCAGCCGGTGCCATTGACCTGGCGATGGATAGCGACACGGTACTGGGCGTGATTGGTCCGGACATGAGCATCAAATCCGCCTGGATAAAATGCCTCACCGGCATCGAAGCATCGGCCCAGGGGGAATTGATGATTAATGAGCATGACGCCATTGGCATGAGTCGCAAAGACTGGCAGCAGCTACGCACCGAATGTGTCTACATGGACGATGAAACCGCGCTGGTAAGTGTGTTTAATGTACAGGAAAATATCCTGCTGCCAGCCAGTTATCACAAATTGAATACACGCCAGGCGCTGCTGCAGAAAATGGAAACACTGTTGCAGCAGCTGGGTTTCAAGCATCCACGGCACCTGTCTGAATTGCCGGCCTATGTGGATGACCTGGAAATCGTCCAGGCGATCATTGCCCGGGCCCTGTTACTGCAGCCGGCGTTGGTGAGTATTGGCAATATTTTCAATTTAATCGGTCGGCATCAGGCCAGCGAGTTGCTAGCTAAAACCATGGCCTGGAGTAACACGGAAAAAATTGCCACCATACTGGGGTTTCATAATAATAGCCTGACACTGAAGTATGCCACTGCATTGCTGTATGTGAGCGATAGCCAGAGCTGCTATTATAAAACCCGAGAAGAATATGAAAAATCCCGCGTCAAACCGGCGCTATCGTAACCAGGGCTGGCAATGAAACCACAACAGAAATCCCATTATATTCATCGCACCAGCTACAGTTTTCAGGAACAGATTGTCGGGGTGTTTGTGTTATCGGCACTGGGATTAATGCTGTTCCTGCTATTCACCCTGGTGAAAAACCAGAACCTGTTCGAAGAATATTTCACCCTCTACGGTCGACTGAATTCAGCCGAAGGCCTGAGCACCGAAACCAGTGTGCAGGTGTCCGGCTTCAAGGTGGGGCATGTGTCTGCTATCGAGATTACCGACAACAATGATATCCTGGTTACCCTGCGTATTTATAAAAAGCATCATCGCCTGATCCGTACCGATTCGGTGATGCGCATTAGTAGCCTGAGCGCTACGGTGTTTGGTAATTCGGTGATTGATATATCTCTGGGTTCGTCGTACAAGCCATTAATCAAAGACGGCACCACGGTGCAGATCCAGGAATCCATTTCCGTGGATACGGTGATCAGCGAAGCCGCCGCCACACTCAAAATCGTGACCCGCATGGTGGATGATGTTTCCGGTATTATCCGCGCAGTACATCCGGAAAACATCGAAAGTATTCTTCGTAACATCAATGCCACCACCGCCAACGTCAACAGGACCACCGCCGATATGTCTGCCATGACTGCACACATCAGGGAGGGCAAAGGGCCAGTAGGGGAAGTGGTGTATGGCGAAGCAGCCCAGCAGAAAATTCGTAATGGCCTGGAGAATCTACGCTACGGCACCGAGTCGCTGAAACAGATGATGCAGCAGTTGAATAACGATTCTCGCCAGGTGCCGGTGATCTTGAATAACATGAACCAGCTTATCGACGAAACCTAGAAAACCATAGAGGCTACGCAACGCATCTGGCCATTATCGTCGGCGGTAAAGCAACCGCAAAATAAAACCCGGCTGGTGCAACCGGTGATGAGTCCATGAAGTTACTTCAGTCGTTAATGTTGTTTGTGCTGTTTGCGAGCCTGGGTGCCTGTGTTAGCCCGGCACCGGTGGAAACCACGCCTTACTGGCTGGAACAGGCGCAGGTAGCCAGCGACAAGGGGCTGTTAGCCTACGAGAATTACCAGTACCCGGACGCCATCGATCGTTTCACCGAAGCCCTGCTGTATTACCAGCAGCTGGACGATAGCCGGGGTCGGGCCGAAACCCGCATCAACCTGTCCCGTTCCTACCTGGCCCTGGGGCAATGGCAGGATGGGGATGTGCAGCTGGCCTGGGCGGAAAAACTGATCGCGCAAAATCAGCTCCCAGAACTGGTTCCCCATGCCCAGGCTGTGCGCACACGGCTGTGGTTGCTGCAGGACAAACCGCAACTGGCGGGCGAGGTGCTGGCGAAGCTGGTAGCGCCGGCCGATAAAAAATTGTCCCCGGTGGAGCAGGCCTTATGGCTCAATCGTTGCCAGTGGAAACTGGTCACCAAGCAGCCGCTGGAGAAAGACCTGGCGGCGCTACAGGTTTATGCGGACAAGCCAGTGGTCGCTGCCCGGCTGGCATGGATCAGGGCGCGACTGGCTATCCGGGAAAAAGATTTCGCTGCTGCAGCAAAGTCCTATGACCAGGCCTTGGCGCTGAACCGGCGTGCGGGGAATCCCTATGGCGTATATCCCTTGTTACAGGACTGGAATCAACAACTGATGGCGGTGGCACAGTGGCCGGCGTCGCTGGCATTGCTGGAAAAAATGACTTTGATTACCCTGGGGCGAGGGGATATCAAGGCGACCGATAATAACCTGAAGCTCTGCCAGCAGGTGTTGACGGCCATGCACGATCCCCGCGAACAGCTGCTGCAAAAGCTGTTTGACGAGTTGCAGTCTCGCCAGACCCTGTCCCAGGCCAGCCTGCTGTTACTCTTCCCGGGGACGGCGCAGTAATACGAATACCGCGCCACTGCCACCATGGGCGGGATCGGCGCGAGTGAATGCCAGCACTTCATCCAGCTGCTGCAACCATTGGCTCACCATCTGCTTCAGTACCGGTCGATTGTCTTCCGAGTGATAACCCTTGCCATGCACCACGCACACCAGCCGATACTGCTGTTGCTGCGACTGGTGAATGAAGCTCTGCAGCAAACGACGCGCTTCTTCACGGGTATGGCCGTGCAAATCCAGGCTGTCTTCAATGGGAAGTTTGCTGTTGCGAATTTGCTTGAGCAGGGATTTCTGTACCCCCGGGCGCATGAACTCATTCAGCTGTTCCGGGTTTCCCATAAAACTGTCACTCAGTCGATCATTGCTTGCTGCCTGTGGTTCAGGTGCTCGCCGACGAATCGGTGGCGGTTTCTTTTTGTGGCTGACACGGTCGTGCTTCAGCGGTTTAACCTCTGCCATCATCTGCCGGAACAGGTCTTCGTCATCGTCGTTGGCGTCGCTCATTTATCTCGTTGCCGGTATCGATTGGCAGGATTCGTTTCCCGCCTGTGTGCTGGGCTGTAAGGCTGAAGAACTCCATTTACTTCGCTACTTTTATAGTATGATAGGGTCTTTAACACAATGCGTTGTTTTCCGTGCACATATTACTAAGTAATGACGATGGTTATCTTGCTCCCGGCTTGAGCATCATGTACGAATCCCTGAGTAACCGGGCCCAGGTTACGGTGGTGGCACCTGACCGCAATCGCAGTGCCGCCAGCAGCTCCCTCACCCTGGAGCGGCCGGTACGGGCAACGCGGGCCGAGAATGGTTTCTACCGGGTCGATGGCACTCCCACCGATAGCGTGCATCTGGCTCTCACCGGGCTACTCAAGCAGGAACCGGATATGGTCATCTCCGGCCCCAATGCCGGACCCAACATGGGTGATGACGTACTGTATTCCGGCACCATTGCCGCGGCCATGGAAGGGCGGTTTCTCGGTTATCCCGCCATCGCCATTTCCATGAGTTCCTATACCCCGGAACATTACGAAACCGCCTGTCGCGCTATTGAAACCCTGCTGATGCAAATGCTGGCCAATCCTTTGCCGGCGGACAGTATCCTCAATATCAATGTACCGGATATCCCGTTCAGCCAGATTAATGGTTTCATGGCCACCCGCCTGGGTGCACGGCATAAGTCCGAAGGAGTTATCGAGCAGAAAGACCCGCGCGGTGAATCCATTTACTGGGTGGGGCCACCAGGAGAAGAGCAGGATGCCGGGGAGGGCACGGATTTTCATGCCGTCAGGAACAATTATATTTCCGTTACCCCTTTGCAGATCGATCTAACCCGGTATGATAGCCTGCAATCGTTAAATCAGTGGTTACAGAATTTGTGAATTCAACAGATCCCCGTATTCAGGGTATAGGCATGACCTCCCAACGCACCCGCGACCGGCTGGTGCACCGCCTTCAGGAAAAAGGCATTACCAACACCGATATTCTCGAAGTGATGCGCCGCCTGCCGCGGCATCTGTTCGTGGATGAGGCTCTGGCACAACGTTCCTACGAAGATTCCTCCCTGCCCATTGGTCATGGTCAGACCATTTCCCAGCCCTTCATCGTGGCACGTATGACCGAGGTCCTGCTGGAAAAAGGTGTGCCGGACAAGGTGCTGGAAGTGGGTACAGGCTCCGGTTACCAGGCGGCACTGCTATCTTACCTGGTGCCGCGGGTGTACACGGTGGAGCGCATCGAGGCGTTACAGAACCAGGCGCGAGAACGATTCAGCCTGTTGGGTATCAACAATGTTTACACCAGGCATTCCGACGGTTCCTGGGGCTGGGAGGCAAACGCGCCTTATCCCGCCATCATGGTAACCGCGGCACCACGCGAGGTACCGCAAGGCTTGCTGGAGCAACTGGCCGTGGGTGGCGTCATGGTCATCCCGGTGGGACAGCGTAATGGCATGCAGACCCTGTTGAAGATTACCCGCACAGCCACCGAATACCTGCAGGAAGAGCTGGACGCGGTACGCTTTGTACCCCTCATTGATGGAGCTTTAACCTGATGCTGTTTACCGGACTGTATAACCGCACTATGGAACTGGCGGCCCACCCCCATGCTGAACGATACCTGGTGGGTGTCAGCATTATTGAGGCGATCTTCTTCCCCGTGCCTACCGCGTTGATGTTGATACCTATGGTGATCGCGCGGCCAGAAAAAGTACTGCGTCTGGCTTCGCTGGCCACTGTCACCTCGGTACTGGGTGGCCTGATCGGATACCTGCTGGGTTACCTGGCCATTGCCAGCATCGAACCCTGGATACACACCATGGGCTGGTGGGACAACTACATGACTGCCCATGCCTGGTTTGCCGAGTACGGTTTCTGGGCAGTGGTCATCGCGGGATTTACTCCCATACCGTTCAAAGTCTTTACCATTTCCGCCGGGGCCCTGCACATGGCCATTATGCCGTTCGTACTGGCGGCGCTGGTGGGTCGTGCAGGACATTTTTTCGTGATCGGTCTGGCCATGGCCTGGGCGGGGCCAAAAATGGAACCGGTCGTTCGTCGCTATATCGAATATCTAGGCTGGGCCATTATAGTCCTGGCCGTGATTGCCTATGTTATTCACCAGGGTTAAATCAAAGAGACCGTTTATTTTTCGTTTTCTGCCAGTTGCTGCCTTCCTCATCAGCGCCATCATCACCGGCTGCGCCACTGTACCGGATAACTGGAGTGCGCTGGATTACACCGTGAAAAAGGGCGATACCCTGTATTCCATTGCCTGGCGTTATGAACAGGATTTCCAGGACATCGCCCGCTGGAACAATATCCCACCCCCCTATGCCATCTATCCCGGCCAGCGTCTGCATATGACACCGGATACGGATGAAGGTACCCACACAGACGAACAGCCAGAGGTTGTTGCCAAGGTACCTGAATCCGCCCCAGCGCCCGAGCAAGAAGTGATAACGCCCCAGACACCGGCTGAGGTATCTGCACCTCCCAGCATGCCCCAGGAAGATCATGTGATCGTCGGTAAGGGGGATACCCTGTATTCCATCGCCAGGGACAGGCACCTGCCGGTTTCAAGGGTGGCGCGCTGGAATGCCCTGAAGCCGCCTTACATGCTGCACCCGGGCCAGATTGTGCGGGTCAAACCACCCATGGTGGATGTGATTACCGGCACCGGTGACAGGCCGAGGGTGGTGAAGCCGAGCGTGACCGGGTCAAAAACCCAGACCCCGGTTCGTACCGTGGTGAGCCTGCCGAAAACCATCAGGCAATGGCAGTGGCCGGCGAAAGGGAAAATCATACGCGGTTTTCATCCCAACGATACCGCCCGCAAAGGCATAGCCATTCGCGGTCACCTGGGAGAGCAGATCCATGCCGCGGCGGCGGGTAAGGTGGTGTATAGCGGCAACGGCTTGCTGAGTTATGGCAATCTGGTAATTATCAAGCATAACAACACCTACCTGAGTGCCTATGCCCACAACCAGAAATTACTGGTGGACGAAGGCCAGGTGGTTTCCCAGGGGCAGGTGATTGCGCAAATGGGCAAGGGAGATCGAGGTCGTCCCGAGTTGCACTTCGAAATTCGCCGTAATGGCAAGCCGATAGATCCATTAGGCTTGCTACCCCGTTAATTTAGGGCTTGCAATCGCTTTTATGTGGTCATAAATTGATCAGATGTTGGGCAAAAAATGAAAAAATCACACTTATTTTTTTATTTTACTTGTTTTTCTTCGAGGTTTAGCTTAAAAAAGAAACATAAGTTAGTGATTTATATATAACTTATAACTTCATTCGAATATTGGGAGCTGCTAATAAAGCATACTTCAACCCTTTATAAGAGCCAGCATGTGGTCACCGGGGAGGATCATCATGAGTAATGCCGTCATGCAAAAGAAAATAAAATCAAAGGGCAAAATCGAAGATATCGTGGAAGAAGTCGACAAAGAAAATGCTGTCGATGACGAACTGTATCTCGATGATGCAGTCGAGGATGAAGAACTTGATCAACTGGATGATGACAAAAAAGTCGAAGAGGAAGAAGTTGAAATCACTGCCTCTGAAACGAAAACCAGCAAATACACTACCACATCAGTCAATCGCAAAGAGCTGGACGCAACCCGGCTGTACCTGCGAGAAATCGAATCATCACCACTGCTAACTGCCGAAGAAGAAGTCTATTATTCTCGGCTGTCGCGCAAAGGTGTGGAATCAGCCCGCAAGAAAATGATCGAATGTAACTTGCGACTGGTGGTTAAAATCGCTCGACGTTATATGAATCGTGGCCTGGCACTGCTGGACCTGATTGAAGAGGGCAACCTGGGACTGATACGGGCAGTGGAAAAATTCGATCCTGAAAAGGGTTTCCGTTTTTCGACTTATGCCACCTGGTGGATACGCCAGACCGTAGAACGGGCCCTGATGAACCAGACCCGTACCATTCGCCTGCCAATCCACGTTATTAAAGAACTCAACGTTTATCTCCGCGCCGCGCGCAAACTGGAACAGACCAACGAGCACGAGCCCACTGCGGAAGAAATTGCGGCCCTGGTTAACCGCCCGGTAGAGAACGTAGAAAAAATGCTGGGACTGCGTGACCGTGTGTCATCCGTGGACATCCCGGTCGGCAAGGAAAATGACCGTCCATTACTGGAAATCATTGCCGACACGAGTAATCCCGAGCCTTCTGCTGTATTACAGGACGAAGATGTCCTGGCCAACCTGGAACTGTGGCTGAGTCAGCTGGAAGAGAAACAACGCCAGGTCGTGGTACGTCGTTTTGGCCTGCATGGCTACGAACGCACAACCCTGGAAGAAGTTGGCCGCGAACTGGGTGTGACCCGCGAAAGAGTGCGTCAGATTCAGATGGATGCACTCCGCTCCCTGCGTAAAATCCTGGAAAGTCACGGCTTCTCCGAAGAGCTGTTGTTGCACGATTAATTCAGGATAAATAGCCGTATAAAAAAAGAGCGACTGGGTCGCTCTTTTTTTTGCCTGTCGGATTAGTCACCCTGGCCAGCTTGCAGAATCAGCCCGGCACACACCCTTCTGCCTTCCCCCACCAGGATGTTATAGGTGCGGCAGGCGGCACCGGTGTCCATGAATTCTACCCCTACACCCTGATTCATCACCTCGCCGTAGTTTTCCATGGCGGGGAATACCAGCTTCAGCCCGGTACCGATCAGGATAACCTCTGGCTGGGTATCCAGTAAGGGTTGCAGGTGTGATGCCCTTAGGTCCTGCACGGTACCGATTGCCCATTTATCCAGCACGCCTTCTCCTGACAATAACAGGCTTTGCCGGTACTGGCGGCCGTTGATGGACACGCTGTCAGCATCGTAGGATTCGATGACCAGCTGGGCGGTGAGGGTGTCTTCGGTGAATTTCATGCGCCTTCGCGAATTAAGAATTCATAATTCTTCATTCTAAATTCTACATTCATAATTCGCAAATCTGTCAATGCATTCGTAAGAATGCATTGACAGATTTGTGTTTCGTCAGTAGTTTCCCCGCTCTGCCCAGATTTTCGGAGATCGCCTTGCAAGACGAGTTCATGCGCATCAAGCGCCTGCCACCCTATGTGTTTAATATCGTCAATGAGCTGAAAGCCAGCGCCCGAGCACGGGGTGAGGATATTATCGATTTTGGCATGGGTAATCCGGATCGGCCCACGCCGCAGCACATCGTGGACAAGCTGGTGGAGGCGGCGCAGCGTAACGACACGCATCGTTATTCTCTATCACGTGGTATTCCACGGCTAAGGCGGGCGATTGCGGGCTGGTATAAAGAGCGCTTCGACGTGGACCTGGACCCGGAAACCGAAGCCATCGTCACCATCGGTTCCAAGGAAGGCCTGGCCCACCTGGCGCTGGCCACCATGGGGCCGGGGGATGCGGTGCTGGTGCCTAACCCGGCTTATCCCATTCATCCATACGGTTTTGTTATTGCCGGCGCAGACATCCGCCACGTGCCCATGACCCAGGATGTGGATTTCTTCGAGGAAATGGAAAAGGCCATCAAGGACTCCTGGCCCAAGCCCAAGATGCTGGTGCTGAATTTTCCCGGCAACCCCACCACCCAGTGCGTGGAGCTGGATTTCTTCGAGAAGGTCGTGGAGATTGCACGGGAGCATGAAATCTGGGTAGTGCACGATATCGCCTATGCAGAAATTGTATTCGATGGCTATCGGCCGCCATCCATCCTGCAGGTGCCGGGTGCCAAGGATATTGCGGTGGAGTTTTATTCTCTGTCAAAGACCTATAATATGCCCGGCTGGCGGGTCGGCTTTATGTGCGGTAACCCAACCCTGGTCGCAGCGCTGGGGCGCATGAAGTCCTATCTGGATTATGGCATGTTTACCCCCATTCAGATTGCCGCTATCACTGCCCTGGAAGGGCCGCAGGACTGCGTGGAAGAAATCCGCCAGACTTACCAGGCACGCCGGGACGTGCTGTGCAAGGGCCTGAATGATGCGGGCTGGCAGGTGGAATCCCCCAAGGCCACCATGTTTGTCTGGGCGCAGATTCCGGAAATGTTTCGCGAACTGGGTTCACTGGAGTTTTCCAAACGGCTTCTGAAGGAAGCCAGGGTCGCCGTTTCTCCCGGTATCGGATTCGGAGAATACGGCGACGACTATGTACGATTCAGCCTGATTGAAAACGAACATCGCACGCGACAGGCGATCCGTTCGATCAAGCAGATGTTCAAGCAATACGAATGAAACGCTGGTTGGTTCAGCGTTTTTGCAGTACAGGGATGTGCTGCCATTTTCGATGGCTTATCAGCCATTGAAAATGAAGAATAAGGAAAAATCGCATTTTACCTTTTTCGTGCTCTAATCATTCATGGATGAATGAATCAGAGCTTCAATAAAAAGATTACGGGAGCGAATAGAAGAATGAAACCGGTAAAAATTGGCCTGTTAGGTCTGGGCACGGTCGGTGGCGGTACGGCCACCGTACTCTTACGCAACGCGGAAGAAATTTCCCGCCGTGTCGGGCGTACCCTGGAAATTGCCCAGGCTGCCGCCAAGAACCTGCAGGGCCAGGAAATTCTGGATCCGGCCAGATTTAATCTCACCGAAGACGCCTGGGATGTGGTCAACAACCCGGATGTGGATGTGGTGGTAGAACTCATCGGCGGCTATTCGCCGGCGCGGGAAATGGTGCTCAAAGCCATCGAAAACGGCAAGCACGTGGTTACCGCCAACAAGGCATTGATTGCACTGCACGGCAATGAGATTTTTGCCGCGGCGTTGGAGAAAGGCGTAATCGTCGCCTATGAAGCAGCCGTCGCCGGCGGTATCCCGATTATCAAGGCGGTGCGTGAAGGTCTGGCGGGCAATAAGATTGAGTGGGTCGCCGGCATCATCAACGGCACCGGTAATTTCATCCTCACAGAAATGCGTGACAAGGGCCGCGACTTTGGCGACGTGTTGAAAGAAGCCCAGGAACTGGGGTATGCCGAAGCCGATCCCACCTTCGACGTGGAAGGTATTGATGCCGCCCACAAGCTCACTATCCTGGCGTCGCTGGCATTTGGTATCGAACTGCAGTTCGACCGTACCTACACAGAAGGCATCAGTAAAATCACCCAGGATGATGTGCTCTACGCCGAAGAACTGGGTTATCGCATCAAGCACCTGGGTGTTGCCCGCAAGACCGACAGTGGTATCGAAATGCGCGTACATCCGACCCTGATACCGGAAAGGCGTCTGATCGCCAATGTGGACGGGGTCATGAATGCGGTGCTGGTGAAAGCCGATGCGGTTGGATCTACGCTCTATTACGGTGCCGGTGCCGGTGCCGAGCCAACCGCTTCCGCCGTAGTCGCCGACCTGGTCGACGTGGCACGCGCCATGGATGCGGACCAGGAACACCGCGTGGCGCTGCTGGGCTTCCAGCCAGAATCCATGGCGGATACCCGGGTGCTGGACCAGGAAGAATGCAAAACCGCCTATTATCTGCGCATGTTGGCGGAAGACCGGCCCGGTGTGCTGGCAGACGTGACGCGTATTTTTGCCGACCAGAACATCAGTATCGAAGCAGTGATCCAGAAAGAACCGGCGGAAGGCCAGGTGTGTGTACAGCTGATCCTGTTGACCTCGGTGGTGCTGGAGAAAAACATGAATGCTGCGATCGCCCAGATCGAAGCCCTGACTGCTATTGATGGTAATGTGACCCGGATCCGGGTGGAGCATCTGGGGTAAAGATTTGACACGGAGTCGCAGAGACGCAGAGGAAAGCAAGAGAGTTTTATTTAGGGTTACAAGAATAAAAATCTTAAACGACTCATGAATTACTCAGAAATTCTCTGAGTCTCTGTGGCTCTGCGTCAAAGTTTTTAGTCTTTACCCAATAAACCGCAAGATTTCCGCTTCTATGTCCTGCTTGTCGATGACGGTTTGCTGGGCAATTTCCTTTTCGAACAAGGCATTGATCATCGCTGGTATCTCGATACCCGCCTTGCTGGCGATGGATTTCAGCGCTTCCAGGTCGTGCGTATCCTCTTCGCCGGTGAGGGCGTTGGCGATAACAGGGGAGAACTTGGTCCATTCCGCCGTGGAGTAGACGATGGTTTTCAGGGGGAGTTCGCGACAGGTTTCATAGGCTTTGAAACAGGTGGCGGTGTGGGGGTCCATCAGGTAACCGGCATCGAAAGTATCCTTGATATAGCGCTTACCGGTTTCATCGTCACAGAAGTCGGCGGCGAAAATCGACTGGATTTTTGCCAGTTCCGTTTCATTCAATTGATAGGCTTTCTGCTCGTCCAGTTGATGCATCAGTTCCCGGGTGCGTTCGGCACCGAACAGGTCAAATATTATACGTTCGATGTTGGAGGATTTCAGGATATCCATGGCCGGTGAAGTGGTGGCTACCACGTCCTTGTTGCGCAGGTCATAGGCGCCGGTGTTGATGAATTCGGTGAGGATGTTGTTGCGGTTGGAAGCGATCAGAATTTTTTCCACCGGCAGGCCCAGCTGCATGGCGTAGTAACCGCCCAGGGCATTGCCGAAGTTACCGCTGGGTACATCCAGGTATACCTTGTCTCCCAGTGCGATTTCTCCCTGGCGTACCAGTTCCAGGTAAGAATGAATGTGGTAGATGATCTGGAAAATAATCCGGCCGAAGTTGACCGAGTTGGCAGCAGACAGGTGAATATTTTTCGCTTTCAAACTGGCTTTGAAAGTGTCAGATCCCAGCAGTTGTTTGAGGGCGCTCTGGGCATCGTCGAAATCCCCCTTGATGCCGATCACTTTCAGGTTGCTGGCGGCTTCCGTCACCATCTGCAGGCGTTGTACATCGGAGGTGCCGCCATCCGGGTACATGCAGGCTACCTGTACATTCTCCTGGTCCTTGAAGGTTTCCAGTGCGGCTGGGCCGGTGTCGCCGCTGGTAGCGGTGAGGATCAGGTAATTCTCGTTGCGTGCCTGGGCAATGGCGGATAGTACTACGCCGAAGGGTTGCAGGGCCATATCCTTGAACGCGCGGGTGGGGCCGTGGTACAGCTCGCTGACAAACAGATCGTCTTTTACCTTCACCACCGGGACGGGGTTTTTCGAATCATCGAAGTCATCATACCGTGCCAGGGCACGCTCAAGAATGTCCGCCTCTATATCAATGGCGAATGCTTGCAGCAGGGATTTGGCGAGGGTTTTATAATCCGATTGAAGGTGTGATTTCAGGAAATCCGCGGACAGGTCCGGCAGACTCTCCGGTGAATATAGCCCGCCGTAAGAGGAGATGGGGTCCAGAATGGCCTGGGAAAAACGAACAGCTAAGGGCTTCTGGCCATTATTGCCACGGGTTTCAATAAAATTCATGCCGGTTCCTGATATAAATGTGGCGCGTATTATAGCCCAGGGTGACAAAAAGCCCATACTTATGTGTGTGCCTGTGGTTATATAAGTACGCGGTATGACTTATTGTTTCCTATACGAATTCAATGAGTTACCAGAATATGTCGATGGGTTTATGGGGTGTCAATCGTCGCCATAATGGAAACGCATCCTCCAGGGAGGTACAAATGAATAACAGTTTCAGTTTCAAACGCCGTTCTGCTCTGCTGGTGTTGCTTCTGCATTCACTGCCAGTCCTGGCAGCACAACCACCCATCCTGATCGGTGTTCCACGTACCCATAACGATTATTACGGCAAGGTGGCTATTCGTGTCTATGATGAAATATTCCGTCGACTGGGACGGAAATGGGAATACAAAAGCTGTGTCCCTTCCCAGTGCGGAAAATACGTTAGCCTGGGACAGCTGGACGGTGAAGCCGGCCGTAGCCTTACCTATCAGAAACGTTATCCAGACCTGATCTATTGTCACGAGCCCGTATTAAAAATATATGCTTCTGCATTCGCAAAAAAAAATATTCCTCGACTCGATAGCTGGGATGCCTTGTCACGGCATGACTATGTGGTGACCTATGTAACGGGCATCTACATTATCGGTCACTCTCTGCAAGGGCGTGTGCCGGAGAAAAACATTCGTCGCGTGCAGCACTGGCGTGAAGGCATCGATAAATTATTGCGTAACCAGGCAGATGTTTTGATTGAGGTGGAAAAAACCGTATTGAATGAAATCCACAAAAACGGATATCCCATCCACAGGGTAGGGCGGTTGCAACAGGTCGATTTATATCCCTATTTTAATAAAAAGCATCAACAACTGGCGCAGGCTATGGCGAAAGTGATTCACCGCATGAAACAGGAAGGAGTGCTTGATAAGCTCAGTGAGCAGAGTGAGTGAAGA
>Ga0114931_10004273_pt1 | contig 17843 bp, 10 predicted proteins | sample 2SBtaG_FD_89579 | JGI IMG/M metagenome (GOLD analysis project Ga0114931, IMG submission 89579) | Deep subsurface microbial communities from Kolumbo volcano to uncover new lineages of life (NeLLi) - 2SBTROV14_V59a metaG | ecosystem: Environmental > Aquatic > Marine > Volcanic | place: Kolumbo...
ATCCGCGCTACCACGTGGATTGAAAGTGCTGTTTCGGCCACGGGATTGAATTTGTGGCGTAAACCGTTTTTTCACAAGATTCGTAATTTCTTTTTATACTGCGCCCGGCCGAACGATGAATTCTGGCCATTCGGCGACGGCGCTGAGCGCGGGCCAAGGCATCAGCCATCCAAAGGAAAGCTGCTGAATATTTTGATGAGCCATTATGCCCAACGTTTTCACGATCCCACCTGCCAATGGTGGGCCGACCATGTTCCGCGCGAAGACAACGAAACCCCGAATCCGATTGTCCCCCTCATTTTGGGCAAAAAAGTGAGCGCACAGCCGCCAACGGATCGCAAAAATGCGGCTGTTTTTCGCGGCATTGGCTGGGCTGCGCTGCATAGCGACATCGCCGATGTTGATAACGATGTTTTTATGCTTTTCAAAAGCAGTCCCTATGGTTCCATCAGTCATAGCCATGCCGACCAAAACTGTTTCTACCTTTCGGTCGGTGGACGAGCGCTGGCTATCCCATCAGGTTATTATGGCCCGGTGTACGGCTTTCCACATCATGCCCAGTGGACTCGATCGACCAAGGCGAACAATGGCATTCTCGTCAATTATCAGGGACAAAAAATTCGCGATTTTCGCTCGAACGGATCAATAAAAACATTTAAGCATGGGAAAAAGATCACCTATTTCTGTGGTGAAGCGGCCAGAGCCTATTCCGGCCAATTGCAGAAATTTGACCGTCATGTTCTCTTCATGCGACCCGGTATTTTCGTCATTCTGGATGACTTGGAAGCAAAAGAACCGTCCACTTTTCAGTGGATGCTGCATGCTCTGGAGAAAATGCAGGTAAACGAACAAAGCCGGACGGTTCACATTCAGCGCCTTGGTGCGCAGATGGATGTCAAGATGTTCAATTCCCTGAATAATAGTTTTCAGTTTTCGCTCACTGATCAATTCGACACACCCTACAATGAAGGTGTTGAAAAGGCCTATCGCGTAACAGTACCCAATGAGTGGCATTTTATGGCGAGCACACAAGAAGCGGAAAAATCAGTTAGAATTTTAGCCTTTGTCCTCGTCGGAAACATATCCGATGTTAAGTATCTGAATTCCAACGGCTGGATAGGCGTGCGCAATCACAACGGTAAAAAATACGCTGAGGTTTGGGGCAGATTAAATCAGACTGGCAAAATGCCGGATACACAAATAAATTTCACCAAAACCGATGCGCCGGTCATTGGATTGTGGCGCACAGAGAAAAATATTGAAATTTTTAATGGCGAGAAAATCGTATCTAAAAAGGATGAATGATATTTAGTGTGGCAGGCTAATTTTATAGTCCCCGCTAATACTTTGAAAATGTAACAGCTTCGGATTAAAACCTGAGCGCTGAAATCCCTGCACTTCAAAGATCGCCACAAAATAATTGCTGGTGACTGTTCCGGGAAAATATTTATCTTCGAACTCACGCAGTGATTTCTGCTGAGACAAAAATCTAACCATAGAAATTGGACCAACATCATGCGTGGACGCAATGATCAGTATGGAATTTTGATTTGGCCCAGGCAACTTGGCCACGACACCATAGTCCCGCACGTACTCGGTTTCGATTTCTTTTGAGGCTCGATAAGAAAATGTAGAATCTGTTCTTTTGTCATAATAATCCAATCGATTCGGGTAAATTTGGTACTCCAGATGAAGGTCACGTAATACGGTCATTAAGTTACCGAGATTTTTAAAGGAACCGAAAAAAATCAAATTATATCTATTTAAATTTTCCCATTGCAAATTCGTCGAGAGCTTGAGTTCGACCCTGGCATCATTACAAAAGAAAATAGGCAGAATATCATAAAGGCTCCACGGCGCAAATTTTCCAAGCAAAGTATGCGATGAAAAGATAATGTCTTTCATGTCACGATGATTGGTCAAAAATTCTTCAAGGTCCCGCCCCGAATTGATTTGGGGATCTCGTACATATCTGGGTCTCCCGGGCAAAGATCGATCACGGTAAAGATAATAATCGCCTATTACGAGTAAAGAAGGATGGTCACTTTTGATAAAATCCGCCCACACGGCATCTTTTTTATAAAAATCAAAAGCGCTATTTTTTTCTTTTGCATTTCGCAGAAAAAAATAATTCAACAACAAAAGAAAGCCCAAGACAACAATATTCAGAACAAGAAAAAAACGAGGACGAGATTTTTGCTGGTTTTGCCCGACATCGACAAGTTCAACACGGTAGTGGCCCTTTGGAATCTCAAGGTGCATCTTGTCATCCTTGCCTTCATGCTGGTAATAACTGTCCAGTTTTTTGCGAAGGTTATGTATATAGACCCTGACCGTCGTGTCACTGCCGGAGACGGCCTCGGCACTTTTGCCAAAAACTTCATAAGCAATGGTCGATTCCTTTGGCGATTCTCCGTCCAAAGAAGATTTAACCAGATATTGCAAAAGTCGCTGATAATTTGTCGCTCCTGAAAACTCGTCGCTTTTCAGTAATTTTTCTAGTATTGACTCTATTTTTTTATTATGCATGAATATAAAAACCTGTTTTACCTTTTCGTTAACAACGAGCGAACAAATAATTACTATAATGTATTTAATAGATTCCTGAATTTCAAGTTAAAAACGGGTTAACAACGGTTATTACGTTGATATTTATCTATACAATTATTATAGTTTTAATTCAAATTTCATACAGACTTTCATGTAAAAGGGATAACATGATCACCATCAAGAAACCCCGGCACATCATGACAATAACTATTTCCGGATGTATGAAAAATTTACTCCTGCTTTTTATGATCTCTCTTTTTTCGTCTACACTGCTTGCAGATGCATTTTCTGTTGAAACATTGCAAGGTTCTACTCGGATGACTTTAGTGAACCAGGAGTGGGAATATTTGCAGAAAAATGTTCCCTTTTCCAAGGCATGTAAGATGACTGAGGCTGTGTGGCAAAAAGTTAATTTGCCGCATACGTGGAATGCTTTTGACGCAACTGATAACGACCCCGGCTACCGACGGGATGCAGGTTGGTATCGAAAGCAAATCTTCATCTCTGATACGCATGAGGCGCTCAATTATCGTCTTTATTTTGAGGGAGTCAATATTTCCTGTGATGTTTTTATCAACGGGAAAAAGGCCGGTTCGCACATTGGCGGGTACCTGGGATTTACTGTTGATATGACACCATTTATCAATAAGGGATGTATGAATTCCATCTACGTTCGTGCCGACAATTCCATAAACCCCAACATTATTCCCTCGCAAAAGTCAGATTTTTTCATCTATGGCGGCATTACACGCGATGTGTGGTTGCAGGTGCTTCCAAAAGCTTTTATCGATCGTGTCTACATACAGACCCCAAAGGTCAGCAAGTCTAAAGCGCAGACCAGAGTGACACTGGTTTTGATGAATAGCGGGAAAAGAGCCAAAATCAAAGCCAATCTTTGCCTCAAAAGTCCGGAGGGTAAGCAGGTTATAGCAAAAACAATTAACAAGACAATGCCGACTGGCAGGACGGCTTTGAACATTAATTTACCTGATCTAAAAAATCCGCTTTTATGGTCACCCGCATATCCAAACCTTTACACCCTTTATGTTAGGGTCAAAGATGGGCAGCAGGAAGATTCCATTACAGAAAAGATCGGCTATCGCTGGTTTGAATTTAAGGACTATGGGCCATTTTATTTGAACGGCGAGCGTCTGCTTTTGCGCGGTACACACCGTCACGAAGAACATGCAGGGTACGGCGCGGCCATGCCGGATTCCCTGCATCGTCGGGACATGAAAATGATAAAAGAAATGGGAGCCAATTTTGTCCGCCTGGCGCATTATCCGCAAGACCCGGAAGTTTATCGTGCCTGTGATGAGCTCGGTCTGATTGTCTGGGATGAGCTGCCCTGGTGCCGCGGCGGTATGGGTGGGCAGGAATGGCAGGCCAACACAAAACGCTTACTAAGCGAACAAATCCTGCAAAATGAGAATCATCCCAGCATTATTTTTTGGTCACTCGGCAATGAACTGAACTGGCTGCCGGATTTTCCCGGCGGCGACGATCCCGATTCTTTGAATGCTTTTTTGCGAGAACTCAATGATCTTGCACACAGGTTAGATCCCACTCGACTGACAGCTATGCGGAAATATTATGCCGGGGCAGATATTACGGATGTTTTCTCTCCATCCATCTGGGCAGGATGGTATTCCGGTGTTTACAAAAGTTACGAAAAGGCATTGGAAAATGCCCACAAAAAGTTCAAACATTTTATTCATGTCGAATACGGCGGTGCTAGTCATGTAGGAAGACACACGGAAAACCCTATATCCGGTGAAGGGCTGATCAAGGATGATGCCTGGTCGGAGCAGCCCAACATGATCAACGTGAAGAAAATTTCCAGCGAAGCCGATTGGAGCGAGAATTATATTGTCGATTTATTCGACTGGCATTTGATGGTGTCGGAGCAACTGGATTGGTTCGCGGGAAATGCGCAATGGGCTTTTAAAGATTTTGCTACACCCCTGCGCCCGGAAAATGCCATTCCTTATATGAACCAAAAAGGTTTGGTCGACAGGGCAGGGAAACCGAAAGATGCCTTTTATGTCTTTAAGAGCTACTGGACGACGGAGCCGAAATTTTGTTACATCGAATCCCACACGTGGACCGAGCGAAACGGTCCTGCTGGTGAAAAACGACAGGTTTGCGTTTACAGCAACTGTGAGCAAGTGGAGCTCATTTTAAACGGAAAACATCTCGATAGGAAAAGCAGAAACATTAAGGACTTTCCGGCAAGCGGATTTCACTGGGATGTGCTCTTTAAAAAAGGACAAAACAAGCTCATCGCTATTGGATATGCGAATGAAAAAAAAGTCACTCGGGATTCGCTCTCGGTTAGCTATGCCTACAAAAAATCAGGCAGACCGGAAAAACTATTGCTTTCGTCCCTGGCTTTGCCCAATGATCACATGCTCATTCAGGCGCGTGTTGTAGATAAAAACAATATGCTTTGTCTCGATTTTAACAAAAGAGTTTATTTCGATTTAAACGGAGCAGGGAAATTACTTCAACACTATGGCACTCCCACCCGAAGCAATGTCATCGAGTTTGCGAATGGCAAAGCGGCCATTGAATATGTGCCTGCCGATAGCGGCCAGGCCGTAATTGAGGCCAGAACGCAGGATTTTAAGGGAAGTTATCTCTTTATTGATTGCAGCAAAATTCACTAAAGGATCGTTTATGAAAGCAAGTCCCAAGAATGTCTTCGTTTTCACGTTGCTTGCCATATTTATGGTATGTGGATGTGTAAAAAAGTCCGGATCGGACACTCGGAGTATTGCCAAAATTAAGGTCGATGTCGCACGCATTGATCGGGATCGAGTGTTAAAGCAGGCCAATCACTATCTCAATGAACAACCGGTTACAATTACAGCAGCGCGATGTGAGCGCAGCCAGGGCGGTTTGCATGACTTTTATTCCGAAGGCGATTACTGGTGGCCAGATCCAAAGAATCCGGACGGTCCGTACATCCGCCGCGATGGCGAAAGCAATCCCAACAATTTCACCGCGCATCGTAAGGCCATGCGCAACATGAGCATTCAGGTTGCTTCGTTGACTGCAGCTTACAAACTAAGCGGCGAGCAGAAATATGCTGATCATGCCCTCGCCCATTTGCGCGCCTGGTTTGTGGATCAAGCAACAAAAATGAATCCAAACATGCAATACGCCCAGGCGATAAAAGGCCGTGTCCCCGGCCGCGGCGTTGGCCTCATCGACGGTATTCACTTTGTCGAACCAGTGCAAGCCGTGATGGTTCTTCACCGCATGAAGGCTATAACGGAAAAAGATTATCAGGCCATCAGCGCCTGGTTTTCTGAATTTTTGCGCTGGATGACCACGCATCCGTATGGAATTGATGAACGCGACCGCAAGAACAACCACGGCACATGTTGGGTCATGCAGGCTGCGCAATATGCACGACTGACTGAAAATAAGCAAGTGCTGGATGATTGTCGTGAGCGCTATAAAACCGTACTGCTCCCCAACCAGATGGCAAAAGATGGCAGTTTTCCCCTGGAGTTGAAAAGGACCAAACCTTATGGGTACTCGCTTTTCAATCTGGACGCCATGGCCATGGTGTGCCAGATCTTATCGACGCCGGAAGATAATTTATGGACGTTTGAATTACCGGACGGGCGAGGGATGCCTAAAGCGATGGTTTTCATGTTTCCATATATCCAGGATAAATCGCAGTGGCCTTTTCAGCATGACGTGATGTATTGGGATCAATGGCCGGTACGCCAGCCCAGTCTGCTATTTGCCGGTATGGCCCTGGCTCAATCGAAATATATCGAACTCTGGAAAAAACTCAAGCCTCTGCCCGAGACAGATGAAGGCTTGCGCAACTTTCCGATTCGTGAGCCGGTGCTGTGGATGGATGCTCTCTAAAAGTTTATTTTTTAATGAGCCAGCATTTGTTGATGGAAATGTAAATTGCCCTTGCGTGATATGAGGAGCAGCGCATAAAGGCGCTACACTCCTGATTATTATTTTTTCTACAAAAGATCGCTCGATAATTTAAAGGCTCAAATTATGTATTTCACAGAAAATATAAATCGCCGAAAATTTGTAAAGACAGGAGCTCAGGCAGCAGCCATAACAACTTTGACCAGCATTGCACCCTCTGTTTTAAAAGCAGACAGCGCACTACCCAATATCATTTTTATTATTTCCGATCAAATGCGCGGCGATGCACTCTCCTGTCTGGGCAGCCGAAATGCACGAACACCCAATCTGGATAAAATGGCAGCCGGAGGTGTTGTGTTCGAGAATTGTTTTTCCAATAATCCTGTGTGCATTCCGGCGCGCAAATCCATTTTCTCCGGTTTGTACCCGCATCAGCACGGCTCGCTGACAAACAAACAAAGAAAGCTTTTGCACTTTGAGAACACCATGGCGGCTTATTTTCAAAAACGCGGTTATCGGATTGGCTGGATTGGCAAGAACCACACAATTCAGAAATCCGAGTTAAATCATTTTGATACGGCCAGCATTCGCGCCCGCGAGCCGTTCCGGAAATACAATCGATGGGTACCGCCCTACTGGCATGGCGATACCTATTGGCCGCGTGAAAAATGTTATCCCAAAAAGAATACCGATGAATCAATCGACTTTATAAAACAGGCAAAAAGAGGTGAGCCATTTTTTTGCACATCAGTTACTTCGATCCGCATCCCCCTTATTTTGCACCGTCCGAGATTAGCAGCCGCTATTGCTCATCGAACATGGTGCCGCCAACATATCTTCCGGCCTCCGTATTCGGAGAGCGGCTCGCTATCTATGCCCGAGCCATGGGATATGACAAAATAAAAAAATCCGATTTGCTGGCAACTATGCGCTATTATTATGCTGCCATTGAATGGGGAGTGGATTATCAGGTTGGTCGTATTCTCGATGCCCTCAGCCAAAAGGGGCTCGATAAAAACACGATCATTGTTTTTTCAGCCGATCATGGCGATTTTATGGGACAACACAATATGGTGCGAAAAGGCATGTTTTTGCACGACACCTTGCTGCATGTGCCCATGATATGGTATGCACCCGGGCGAATTCAAAAGGGAAAAAAGGAAAAGGCGTTGGCCCAGGGCATTGATATTTTTCCTACACTGACTGATCTCTTGGATGGGAAGAAAAGTGACGATTTGATGGGACGATCACTTAAACCATTTTTAACTGGTAAGGCGCCGATAAAAGATGAACACGTCATTTTTACATCGGCTGGCTATAATGAAATCGACTTTCAGCAGCTTGAACAGGATTTAACAAAGGACGAAGATGTGCCTCTGCATACTCGCGTGCTTGGCCAAAACATGAATCCGCGCTATCGCACAAAAATGATCCGCAGCCGGGAGTGGAAGATGATCCTCAGCGAATCGCGGCCAATGCAGCTTTTCAAAATGAATGACGGTTACATCGAACGCGAAAACGTTGCCGAAAATGTGGAATATGCATCGATCAGGCGAAAACTGGAAAAACAATTGCAAAATTGGTGGTCGTGGTGATTGTCATAATTCAGTGGCTGTCCAGAGACTCGTTTAACTTTAGAGAAAGATGTTAAAGATGAAAAACTCCAAATTAACCCGTCGTAATTTTTTGGTGGATGCGTTCGCATTGGGAGCCGCATCGACATTCTTATCTCCCACCGCATGCCTTTTAGCGCGGACGTCCTCCCAACGTCGGGCACGCCGGCCAAACGTGCTATTCATTGCTGTCGATGACTTGCGTCCGCAATTAGGTTGTTATGGCACTGCCACGATGATCTCCCCGAATATTGATCGCCTCGCCAGCGAGGGTATTCTCTTCGAACGCGCCTATTGCCAACAACCGATCTGCATGGCCACACGTGCCAGCCTGCTTAGTGGTTACCGGCCGGACCATGCTCACATTTACGACTGCCGCTCCCTACAAGAGGATGATCCGAATGCATTGACCATCAACAAGTGGTTCGAGCAAAACGGCTATGACATCTGGGCCACCGGGAAAATCTATCATTATCCCGAAGACCATAAAGCCCAATTCGGCAAACGCTGGGTTCGCGCCAAAGGCAATTGGGTAGGCCGCGGCTACTTGTCGCCGAAGTCAATTCGACAGGTAAAAAAATACGCAAAAATCTATCCCAAACTGCGCGGGCACGGGCGCACAAGCGATGGCCGTGGTCTGGCTTTTGAGGCTGCGGATGTCCCCGACAATGCCTATGAAGACGGAGCACAAACTGAGCTTGCGATTGCTCAATTGCAAAAATTTAAAAACGCAAAAAAGCCGTTTTTTATGGCCGTCGGTTATCACAAACCGCACTTGCCTTTTAACGCGCCCAAAAAGTATTGGGACATGTACGATGCGGAAAAAATCAATCTGGCGGACAACCCCTTTCTGCCCAAAAACGCGACAGAATTTACCAGATACAATTTTAATGAATTGCGCAATTATTATGACATTCCCAAGGACGAGAAGCCTTTGCCGGACGACCTTGCCCGTCAACTCATCCATGGCTATTACGCCTGTGTAACGTATACCGATGCCCAGATTGGCCGGCTTTTAAGCGAACTCCATCGACTCGGATTGCGAAAAAATACAGTCATCGTGTTGTGGGGCGATCATGGCTGGAAGCTGGGTGAGCATGCTATGTGGTGCAAACATACGCCGTTTGAGTTGGACGCACATGTTCCGCTGATTTTCAGTGCACCGGGACTGGCGCACACAGGGGAACACAGCCGAGCTTTTGCAGAATTTGTCGATATTTATCCGACACTCTGCGAACTGTGTGGCTTAAAGCGACCGCGACATCTTCAGGGAGATAGTCTTGTTCCGGTTCTGCGCAATCCCAAACGACCGTGGAAAAAAGCCGCCTTTACGCAATGGCCCAAAGTAGCGCGCCGTAATCCAAACAAAGTCATTACCGCTTATTCGATAAAAACCGACCGTTATCGTTACATCGAATGGACGCGCAACAAGACAGGCAAAGTCCTGGCCAGAGAATTGTATGATCATCAAGTCGATCCCGAAGAAAATGAAAATATTGCGAATGACCCAAAGAATAAAGCTATCGTTTCTCGCTTAAGCAAGCTGCTTTTTGGTGGGCGTGGTTGGCGACGGCTCAGACCATTGATTTGAAAATAGAACGCTTTCATTATTGAAATGTTTTCAAGGAGGTTCATACGAATGAAAAAATTTTTAATGCTGATAATATCCATTGGCGCCCTGCTGGTCTCGTTTTCCACGGTTACAATGCTCTACGCCGGCGAAACCGGGAAAATTGCCGGTAAAGTGGTCGACAAAAAAACCGGCGAAGCGTTGCCTGGTGCAAATGTGATGTTGACAAGTGTTTGGTCCGGCAGCCGGGAGGTGCCAATTGAAAAACCAATGGGGGCAGCCACAAATGTCAATGGTGAATACTTTATTATTAATATCCCGCCCGGATCATACAATATCAAAGTCTCATACATCGGTTTTAAAGAAGAAATTCGCACCAAAGTAAAAGTGCAAATTGACAAAACCACCCGCCTGAATTTTCAACTGCAAATGAAAAGTCTACAAGGCCAGGAAGTTGTCGTTACTGCATTTAAGCCGAACACAGTCGAGATCGACCTCACAGCAACCAAGCAAAGCTACCAGATAGATGAGATTGAAAGTATTGCCGGTGTGGCGGACATCACGGACATTCTTGAATTGCAAGCCGACGTGGTCGACGATCACTTTCGCGGCGGACGCGTGGGAGAATCGCTTTACCTGGTCAGCGGCGCTAACATTGTCAATCCATTGAACAACGAAAGATCGTTTCGCCCAATCGTAACCGGATTACAGGCAGTGGATGTGTACACCAGCGGATTTAGTGCGGAATATGGCAATGCACAGTCCGGCGTCATAAATATGGTTACAAAAGAAGGCAAAGATAAATGGGAAAGCCGTTTTGAGTTATCTTCCACGGCACCTTATTACAAAACATGGGGTGGCAGCGTTTACTCGACCGATAACCTGATGTTTTACGATGCTTTGAAAAACGCAGATGAGTGGCTGAAAGAAAACCCGACGCAACCGGGCAAACCGCTTTGGGACATGGGCTATGGTACTCCGGTCTACCTTCCGCCTCGCGTTGTATGGCCTCCTAATCCACTCAATCACCAGGATTCGCTCAAAATGGCTACTATAGGCAGGGATGCCTGGCTCATGTCTTTCAGAGATATTGGCATGAAATATAAAAACACGCTGGACTACCGCCTCGATTTTACCACCGGAGGCCCGATTTCCAAAAATGCAAAAATATTTATCGCCTCCCGCCAAAATCTGGTGCATCCGGAAGTGCCGACGCCAAACAACGACATGGAACGACAAGTGATGAGCAACCTGACGTTTACGCCAAACCAAAATGACAAATATAAACTGACTTTTATTTTTGATTCGCAGTTTGAAAATGATCTCGGGAGCCAATGGTTGAGATATATGTTTGACAGAACATTAAGTGTTGGCAAAATCTTTACATCGACGAAGCAGTACGGCATAGAATATAAACACGTGTTCAGTCCGTCGACGTTCATGGACTGGAAATTCAAAGTCCTTGATATTTTGGACCAGCAGCGCGTCGAGTTGATACGAGATGATCAATTTACCGAAGATTACAGCAGTCATCGGAACTGGGTCGACTTTACCGCTCCACACCGGCACCAAACTGGAAAAATGGTAGATGACCGTGGCGACCAGAAAACATCATCTTACTCTTTAAATGGTGACATCACCAGCCAGGTAAACGAAAACAACCTGCTCAAAACAGGTATACAATTTTCATATTATAATGTTGGCGTCGATATGGACATGAATGCCAGCAATGCCGGCAGCTATCGCAAGGTGAATTTTAGCGCTTATCCCTATGAAGGAGCGCTCTATTGGCAAGACAAAATGGAATTTGAAGGTCTGATTGCCAACCTCGGACTTCGATATGATTTTTATAATTTGAATACGAACTATTTTGCAGATGAATTTTCACCGCTGCGAAACCCAAATTATGATCCGTCCCTTCCCTATCTTGAAAGAGGGCAATACTACGATCCAAATCTGGCGAAAAAAGAAAAGACAAAACTGTACAGTCGTTTGCAGCCAAGAATCGGAATATCATTTCCTGTTTCGGAAAACTCGGTGTTTCATTTGAATTACGGCACATTCACCCAAAGGCCCAGTTTTGATCAGATATTCTATAGCCAGGTGACCATGTTCAATGAAATTGAGGTTTTGGGAAATCCGCGTCTTCGGCCGGAAAATACCAAAGCTTATGATATCGGACTGGTGCAGGGGTTGCCGTTCGGATTTTATCTGGATGTGAGCGCCTATTACAAGGACGTCACCGACCTGATTGAAACTGCCTATTTTTTCGACGAACAACAATCGGTCTACAGAACCTACAAAAACCGTGACTATGCGGACATTAAGGGTTTTCATGTCAATTTGGAAAAAAAGACCGGCATTTTGCTTGGCTACATGCGCTATAATTACGAATCAGCCAAAGGGAAAAGCAGCAATGATCTTGATGCACCGGTAAGTTATTTCGAAAAACCCGCGGAAGGACAGGAGCCCATTGAATTACCGGAACCCGAGGATGTCTATCTTGATTATGACCGCACGCACAAGGCAGTTTTTAACATCAGACTCAAATCGCCACGAAACTTTGGAATGAGCATAGGCAATTTCAAACCTTTTGCAGATTTGTCCGTCAGTACCACGCTTCGGCTGATGTCAGGACGTCCTTATACCTGGGATGCAACCGGCAGGGGATTGAGGTTTAACCAAAGGTCTCCATTTGAAAAAAATATGCGTATGCGAATCGAAAAAAGCTTTTACCTTGGCTCCTCGCGGATGACTGTTTATGGCGAAGCATTCAACATCCTCAACGACCAGGTTTATAACTATTCGCGGACGTTTAGAAACGACCGGAATGTAGTAAAGTGGGAAAAGGATCGAGAAAACATTCAAATTTACACCGAGTATCCGCCCTACTTTACCAGTCAACGGCTTTATATTTTATCCAGTCAACCCCGTCATTATCGCATGGGTTTGATCTTTTATTTTTAAACAATAAAATTTTGAGGAAAAAATGAGTTTATTAAAACGATATGCAACGTTTACTTTTTTATTCGTGATGTTGTCCCATCCCCTGCTCGCTCAAATCAGAGAATATCGAATTCATGATCGGGGCATGTTGCATGAAACCGTTTATAATACGGGTGAGATCGGGCGCGGGTGGATGACCGGCGAAGCGGGAAACAAAACAAGTGTCCCGCTGATGGAATGGCCTTCCCGTTCCGCCACGGTTGTCGAAGGTATTGAATACAGCGGCCAGCACAATCTTCTTGGCGCCGGTGTTTATATCGCCGCCAACATCAAAGGCGTTCCTGGTAAAAACAACCGTCTATATTCGCTTTGCGGTGGCGTGGGCGCCAGTTCGCCTGAAGTTGTTTTCGGCAGATGGAGTTTCCCCATCTCTCTGGAAGAGATTGATAATTTTCCTGTTCTTGAAAACGGAGACCTGAATCCTGACTACAATCCGGATGAGGCCGAGGAGATCATTATTGCCAAATGGGCTTCTTCCGTTGGAATAACCGTTACGCGAACTTCTCGCGCCTGGAGCTACCCGGACTATGATGATATGATTATTTACGAATATGAATTTGAATACACCGGTGACACGGACGGCAACCCCGCCACTATTGAGAGAACGGATGAACTGCGGGATGCCATGATTCTTTTCATTTACGGTTTTGCACCTTCCATGTATGGTTATCAGCGCCACTACCAGACATGGAAGTATGACGGCGGCATTTATCGCGGCGATCAAAACGGCTTTTGGGATGCGGACTATTGGCTGGCTTTTAATATGGACAGACGCACGGCATTGGATGAAAATCTTGCAGGCAAACCGGAACCGAACCAGGATTTGTTTCGCCTTTTTGCAAGTACAGGAATAAACGGCGGCGGTTTGTGCAGTCCCCAGGCTCCCGGCTTTTGCATGCTCTACTACGATGTCAATCATCTGGCCAAAGTTATTCCACCGTCTCTGGACAGTCTTGGTGAGAATGAATCGGAAGCTGCAGATATTATGCGCACTGTGAATGGCGAGTACTACGAGCTTGATGAAAACTGGCATGTCAAACAGCCCTGGTCAAACAAAATAAGCACCGGCAACACCCGTTCCAGCAAAATGATTGATCAGTCAATAAATCCAGATAGCCGCTGGAGTGGGCGCTATGCACCGGGAAGTACAACCTGGCCAAACCCGCCATCTGAAAGATGGATAGGCCGCGGAGCTTATCCATACCGCCAGAGCGCTGATGCAGGGCAAAAGCATATTGTTTTCGGGCCGTATACTTTGAAATTGGGAGACAAACTGCGCTACGCCCTCGCCGAAGTGTGCGGCTATGGAGCCCAGCCCGGCAAGCGGGTTGAAGGCGGACAGGTCAAAACGGAATGGACGACAACCCCAACATGGAACAAGAAAATTGTTCTCAACGGCCAGGTTATGACCGAACATTACCTGGATGATTATGGGTATCCGGATTACGTCAACTCGGATGTTAAAAATGTTACCCAGGTTGCAGACAAAGCTTTTCGGGCCTACCTGGGGCATGAGCCGGAGGTGCCTGTTTGGCCGGAGGACAATCCGGCGCATGGTAGTTATCAAATCCCGGTGCCTCCGCCCGCTCCGGCGATTGTTGTTGAAAATACGGATGATGGCAGCGTTCTGTTGACGTGGAAGCGTTCTGTTGAAAAATTCACTCATCCACTTTTGACAGGAAAACTTGCCGCATTTGAAGTGTATCGCAGCACCGCCGGCATGGGCCCGTGGAAGTTGCTCAGCACGATCCAGGTAGGCGAGACGAACGATCAGGATATGTACCAATATCTGGATAAAGATGCGTCCTATAAAATTGGTGAGAAAAAATACTATGCCGTCGTTTCGGTGGACGAGCACGGCAACAGAAGCGGCAAAACAAACATCACGGCACATCAGAAAAATATTGGTGCAGTCGAAAAAATGGCTCAAGTGTATGTTGTACCGAATCCCTTTGTCATTAAATCAGGTTTTACCGGAACCGGCGATGTTAAAAACAAGATCGGTTTTTATGGATTACCGGCACGATGTACAATCAGAGTATTTTCTTATGCCGGACAACTTGTGCAAACAATAGAACATGACGATCCGATCTATACTACCGCCTGGCTGCAGGTTACGCGAAACGGCCAGGAAATCGCCTCCGGAATTTATTTGTATGTCGTTACAACACCGAATGGCGAAAAAACAAGCGGAAAATTTGTCATTGTGAAATAATCCGACAAGCCGATAGCAGGCGATAATTGGCTATCTAACACATCTGGCCAAGAAGTAAAAAAAGGGTTCAAACGAGGTTTTCTTATGAAAATAAAATATTTTATTACAATCATCATTCTGTCGTTTTTACTATTTGGAAATAGTTTTGCTTTCCAAAAAGTTGGAACAACGTCATTTCAATTCCTGAAAATTATGACGGATGCGAGATCAACAGGCATGGGCGAGGCATTTACTGCAGTTGCCAATTCTTCGAACGCCGTTTTCTGGAATCCGGCAGCTCTGACAAAAGTAGAAAATATGGATGTATCGGCATCTTATTTGGATTGGCTGCTGGATATTTCCCACTCTTCTTTTTCCTTTGCTTATCATCTCCAGGGAATCGGCACGATTGGGGTTCAGGGATTATTTACAAATGTCGGAAATATTGAAGTAACAACCGTCGATGCTCTCGGCTTTGTCGACGGGAAATACAACCCGGGGTTAACGGGAGAAACAATATCTCCAGGGGCGCTGGCACTGGGACTTTCCTTTGCACGACAATTGACCGACAAGCTTTCCTTTGGTGTCACATCAAAATTTGTCCAGGAAGACCTGTCTGTTAAAAAAATCTCTACAATCGTTTTTGATGGCGGATTGACATTTGACACAGGATTCCGTTCCCTTGAACTTGCGGCAGCTATTCGTCACTTTGGTCCGGAAGTACAATATTTCGATAAAAGCTATCCGCTGCCGCAGACTTTTACCATTGGCATATCCGGTTTTCTTATTTCGCCTGAAAACAGCTTTTTATTCCCAAGCGAAAATCACACTCTGCTATTTGCTTACGATATGTCCCAGCCGCGCGATTACGATCAGCAACATCATGTGGGGATAGAATATTCGTTCAGCAATTTTATCTTTTTGCGAGCAGGCTACAAATTCAATTTTGATGAAGAAGGCCTGGCCCTGGGTTTTGGTATTCAAAAAAGCGGTCTCCGGATAGATTATTCTTACAGCAGCTTTGGCGAGTATTTCGATTCCGTTCATCGTTTTACTTTGGGTTTTTCGATGAAATAACAACATGTGCAAAGAGCACGTCGCACATTTAAAAATAAATAGCCTGACAATCTTTGGAGCATGTAATAATGAATTATAAAATGCGAAATATCACCCATCTTATTTACCCGTTGCTTATTATTGCTTTTCTGGTTGCAACATCAAGTGCCCAGCATCGTGGCGATAATTTGGCCTTCCAGGGCCTTGCCTTTCCCAATGAAAGCGGAGTGAAAGCTCTGGCTATGGGGGGCGCGTACACGTCCATCAGCGGGGATATAAACTCCATTTTCCACAATCCCGCGGGACTGGCTGACGTCCCCTCTGTTCAATTTTCGATCTCAGCAAACAAGTACAAAAAACAATGGCGGGAAAATCAGGTCTATCGCACCAACAGATTTTTTCTGAACTTACCGTTTTATCTCGAAGGATTGTACGTCCCAAACCCGGCCAATAACGGCCAATGGGATTATGATATATTCAACAGGGAAAGGGATTCCACTTATGTCGTGCAGTTGCCGGATTTGGGGCACCCCCCCTTCAGCAAGGAAGCCGCGGACTGGAAAGAAAATGCAAATAACTTTCTTTTCGATCAGGTTGCTCTGGCAGTCCCGTTCAAAATCGGTGGCAGACAACTGGTAGTTTCTGCTGCCTACAACCGAAAATACGATGTCCTGGATTTTGACCGCAATGACACCTATCTTGATCCACATATTGGCTATGATGAATACGGCGTGGCCGAGCGTGTGGCTAACGACACTCTGCACATGAACTGGTACAAATTTATGCGCCGCAGAACCGGACACCTTCGTGCTTTCACACTTGCGGCAGGTTATAATTTCAGCAAACACATAAAGCTTGGACTGGGAATGAATTATTTTGCCGGACAAACAGAGGATGCGCAATATCTTGACAAAGTCGGCTGGTTCGATCTGGTACGTAACAACAGGTTTCGCTTCTCTTATGACGTCTTTTACTCCCACACAAGCGGTACATCAAAATTTAAAGCAACGCAATTTAATGTGGGGACTTTGCTAAAATTTGACCACTTTAGTATGGGACTGGATGTTGCTCTGCCACACACTCTTCAACGAACATGGTCTTACTCCACGATACGAATAGATTCGATTATCGTCCAGTCGATTGCCCCTTCAGGTGAAGATGAGATGCAAGTCCCTCCTACTTATAGCCTGGGACTCAGCTTTAACCCCATTAAGCCGTTTATCATTTCCTTCGATTTTGAATCGACACCGTACAGTCAGGCAAAATTTCAACTCGCTTCCAACGATTCAACGCACCGCAACTGGGTTGATCAGAATACGGTTCGTTTTGGCGTCGAGTATCGCCCCATGGAGTGGTTGTCCCTTTTGGCAGGGTATCGTAATTTGCCGGCCATTTTCGTCCCCGACGGTGCAGCTTTCAAAGACCGCGGACCGGCAGCGGAAAGCTATACCATGGGTCTGAGTCTGAACACCGGAATCGGAAGGTTTGACATTGCTTATGAAATCAGGATATTGAAATATTATGATTCCTATTACAGCAATACGAATTATGCTTTTGAATCATTTAACAACTTACTCGTTGGATATACTGTCAATCTTCAATAAATGTTATGTGCGACGCACCTTTAAACCAGGTCGCATGTTGACAGGATATAATATAATAAGTAATCACGATGAGCCAGGTGCGACATGCCTGTGAGGTGCGTCGCACATAGAGAGGCACATAGGAATTCAAATGTGCGACGCACCTGTGAAGCAAATCGGTAATCGATCAAAGTTAATGCTCTTGTCGAGGAATCAAGTAAGATTTAGTTCTGAGGTGCGTCGCACATAGAGACGCACATATAAATCCAGATTATAACTGGGCCGAGAAATGGCACAAAGAAAAGTAAGATTTGCTGAAGGAAAATATTACCATATTTATAATCGCGGTGCAAATCGAGAAAACA
>Ga0114931_10004274_pt1 | contig 17838 bp, 13 predicted proteins | sample 2SBtaG_FD_89579 | JGI IMG/M metagenome (GOLD analysis project Ga0114931, IMG submission 89579) | Deep subsurface microbial communities from Kolumbo volcano to uncover new lineages of life (NeLLi) - 2SBTROV14_V59a metaG | ecosystem: Environmental > Aquatic > Marine > Volcanic | place: Kolumbo...
AACAGCAGAAGAGAAGAGAAAAATAAAAAAAAAAAAAAAATTGGGGCGCGGTTTTTTTTTTTTTTGGGGGGGGGGGGGGGGGGGGGGGGCTATTTTCTTGTTCAGGGCTTACGCCCTGGGCTCGCCTTTTTTCTTAGGTCGAACCTTTGATCATGCGATCGAGGATGTTACTGGTAATCTGTTGGATTCGACGGTCTGGTCCCTTGGGTTTTGTGTAGACGTTGGGTCGGATGTAGCCAGGTGGTTCGCTCAGTCCGTCTGCCCACCAACAAGTTGCCGCGTTGAATACCACATTATCTTTTGGTCCAGGGTAAACCGTTGCGGTGTATTGACCGCCGTTTGGTTTGCCAGGGTTAGTTTCAGTGGGGCTGGTCGCCACCACTTCGAGCCCTTCGATCGATGCCGGATCGCCATGCCATTCCCAACCTATCATTCCCGGCACGGCATCCCCCTGTTTCATGCCGGTGTTTTCGTAGATCCAATGCTCAGGCAGTACACAGACCCAATCGGCACCGCCGGTGACAGGCCCCGTGCTATGGGCACCTATCAATTCGTTTGCATAAGGTCGCTCGTGTGGCAGGGATGCCATGCTCTCAAAATCTCGCATTCCTCCTGCGGGGCCAAAGACACCGTTACGCTCAAAGCCGCGAACTCCTGGAGCGAGAAGAATCCGCCCGCAAACCGCATTTCCTGAGAAGAAACCCACACTCACGCCATCGGCAATCGCCTGTTGGACGTTGCGAAACATTTCGATCGTCCAGTACTCGTCGTGTCCAACGCTCAGAAACCCTTTAGCTCTTTTTATTCCTACAGGGTTGTAGTGCGTATCTTGATTGGAAACATACGAGACGTCGTATCCACGAGATTCAAGCCAATAAACAAAAGGGAATTCCCATAAGAAGAATTCGCCCGAGCCAATCGAAAGAGGCTGATCAAGAATTTGGCAGTATTTGCCATAAGGTCGATTGAAGCTGACTTGCACGTTGGGGCCCCAATACCATTTGCTCTCGCCATTGTCGTAAAGTGCAAATTTCGATGGCCAACGGTTGTAAGCCTGCCATGTGTGGTCGCTGCACTGGAAGAGCAAATCACTAGGCCGATCGTCGCGTACGATAAAAATGACGTAGCTCTGCAACCCCTCGCCGACGGTGGTCAGCTTCCCTACATAGACGCCACTGAGCCAATCTTCGGGAATCGTCAACTCGGCGGCAGGCGTCCATTGGCAGTTACGCAGCCGCGATGGCCCCACCTCGGGATCAACCATCTTTTTTGATTCGACCTGACCAAGCTGCTTCATCAGCCGCCCGCCTGTGCCTCCGTAGTAACCCAGACGATAGATGTCGATCGTCAACGCAGCAGCTGGATTGGTACTAACGAAAAACTGGATCGTTTCCCCCGCACTGAGGCTGGTATGCGAGCAATAACCTTCGATCCCGGGGCTACGATACTTGGTTTCAGCGTCGATGCGAATATTCTGCAGTAGCCAGTCTTGCGTACCGGGACGCTGATTTTCTTTCGCAATGGCCCCTTGCTGCCTTTCTGCAGCACTCGAGTGTAAAGTCGACATTGTCAAGGAGCCTGCGACAACCCCTTTGAGCAAGGAGCGTCGGTCAATTGGGCTAGGCGAAGAATTACGCTTTGATTTACGTCGTGAATCTTTGCTCATAGTCTTTCCCGGGGACTCTGTGCTGCCACTACCTCAAAATCGATTTTTTTGTGGCCTCAAGCGGCCTCGTCCTATAACATAGTCGAGTCTCTACGGCACACAACAAGAAATCCGAACTCTACCACGGTAGGAATAGTGAAATGAAATTCAAAACCCGATATTTAGTGCTTATCGTAGCCTTGTTGCTATTGCAATTCGGGATACGGACTACGGTTGCTGATGATTCTCCCAAGGCTAATGCTTTTCGCGTCGGGTATGCAAAGCGCGACATCTCTCCGCAGGCTCCCATGCCGATGTGGGGCTACGGTGCCCGGCACGACATGCTCTCTGTGGGAGTGCTCCATCCCCTGTTTGCCAAGGCGATTGTCATTACGGCAGGCAAAGACAAACTCGCGATCGTGGGACTTGATCTGGGCCGTGGTCCTACACACGCCATGACCGAAAAAATCCGCGCGGCAATTTCTGAGCAGGCCGGGATCGAGCACGTCATGATCAGCGGCAGCCATACGCATCATGGTCCATGCCTTGAGTTGCTCGATCACAAAGGTTTTGGGAAAGGAAAGTTCGACGCTGCGGTTGCGTACAACCAAAAACTTCCTGATCTTATTATCGAAGCGATTCTCGACGCCGACAAATCCTCGCAGGCTGCACGTATCGGAGTCACGACCAAGAATGTCTCATTCAATCGGAATCGCCATACGAAACGGCAACCTAAAGCGGTCGATCCCATGCTGGCAATTATCCGATTCGATGCTGCCGAGGGAGACAATCCAGGCAAGCCGATTGCTGTATTGGTCAATTACGCCGCTCATCCGGTAATGACTGACGGAAAAATACTCAAGTTCTCTCCCGACTACCCAGGTTTCATGGAAGACAAAGTTGAAAGCGAGCTAGGTGCGGGTTGTGTTTTCATGCAAGGGGCCGCTGGCGATATGAGCGTTAACGCCCCTGCCGGCGTGAAAGGCCCTCAAGCTTATGGCGAATTGCTTGCAACGCACGTCCTCGAAATGTCTGCAGCTACGAAAACCAAGGCACCCAAAAAACCTTCCATCCAAGGCCGCGTCGATTACTTTCACTTCAAATCGCGTGTTAATTTTACGAACCCGCTAATCGTCTACTCCTACGGCGAAGCGTTTTTCCCCGAACTGGTCCGTTGTTTCTCAAAAGAAATGCAAGATGGCGTCCCGCCTGAGCTAAACACAATCCTACTGAACAAAGAGATCGCCTTGGTCGGCGGCTCTGGCGAGTTTTTCTGCAACCATGCAAACCGACTCAAAGAACGTTCGTATGTTGCCCATACTTTGTTTTTTGGCTACTGCAACGACCACTACCTCTATTTCCCCACGATTGAGGCCGTCTCGGAAAGCGGCTACGGCGCCGACCCGACCGTCTCGCCTGTCGAAGTGGGGGCGGGCGAAAAGATGATGAACCGCGCATTGATAAATATTTACATCATGGCGGGAAAAATCGCGGCAGAACAATGAGTAATTACTCAAAGTGAAAACGCTAGCAGAAGCTAGCCCGCTAAACACGCGAAAATTCGCGAAAACAAAAAATTATTATCAACAAAAACCTCTCGACATTTTTCCGGAGATTGTTGGCAAAAGCTCTTGGTATTCACACTTTTCGCGCACTTTAGCGTGTTTCGCGGGCAGGCCCCTTTTCAGTTTGAGTAATTAATAATGCGATTTGTAGTTAATCCCTCGGAGACCCACCAGTGTTTCATACTAATTTCCATACTAATCCAGCAGTCATACTTCTCGCCATTTGCTTTGCTCTAGCAACTCTGAGACCTCTGACTGCTGCCGATGCTTCCGGCACATTCCCTGCCCGCGTTGACTGCGAGGGCCACTACCCTGGCCATCTCCAGGGCATCTGCCTTGACGACGAGAAAAACGACGACGCAAAAAACATTTACTGGAGTTTTACTACTTGGCTCGTGAAAACCGACGCCCGCGGCAAGTTAATTCTTAAAGTGCCTGTCGCCTCTCATCATGGCGATCTCTGCTACGCCGAGGGCAAACTTTACGTGGCGGTCAACCTGGGAAAATTCAACGACCCCAAGGGAAATGCCGACTCGTGGGTCTACGTCTACGATGCCAAGAATCTAAGAGAGATCGCTCGCCACGAAATACAGCAAGTCAAATACGGCGCCGGCGGGATGGCAACGCACGATGGGCGGTTTCTCGTCGTGGGTGGTCTGCCTGACGACATCAATGAAAACTATCTGTACGAATTTGATGGCGATTTTCAGTTTATTAAAAAACACGTCCTCAGCAGCGGCCACACCAGATTGGGAATCCAAGGTGCGGCCTACTCTGAGGGTATTTGGTGGCTGGCCTGCTACGGTTCGCAAGTCCTCACCGCCACAGCCGATCTAGAAATGAAATCTCGTCACACGTTTGAATGCGGCTACGGCATCGTCGGCCTTGGAGACGGCCAGTACTACATCGCTCGCGATAGCCATGTCAAAGACAAAGGCCACGCCGGCTATTTGCTGCTTGCTGTGCCTGATGAGAAGGCGGGGTTGAAATTGCTTGAACTTTGAGACTCTTGGGGAATTTTATCCCTAGGCTTACGCCTTGGACTCGCCTTCGAATATTTCGGCGCGTAGGCGTTTCATGCCGCGTAGCCAACGGTCGTAGTCTGACGCTTTGTGTTGAAAAAACTTTCGCACTTCTTTATGCGGCAGAATGAGGAACTCTTCCACATCGATTGATTGGACGACCAAGTCGGCCAACGCCTCTGGCCGAATTGCATTCTCTTGAAGCTTTTTCGCGGCAGGATGATCGCTCACTAGCATGTCGGTCCAAACACCTTGCGGGCAGATGCAAGAAACTTTTATTCCTCGGTCTCCATAAGTCATCTCCAACCATTCGGCAAATGCTACGGCACCATGTTTTGTGACCGCATAGGAAACCGAGCTAAGTTCGGTAAGCAGCCCTGCCGCCGACGCAGTATGCAGCAGATAGCCTTGGCCTCGCTCCAACATTCCTGGAATTACAGATCTCGCGCTATAGACGTACGCCATCACGTTAATATCGAAAATGCGTCGCCACTGGTCGTCGGGCAGTTCTGGTCCGCCTTGGATCAAGATGCCTGCATTGGCACAAAACAGATCGATAGGGCCATATTTCGACTCGGTGTCGGCGACTAGTTGTTGGATCTGTTCTTCCTGAGCAACATCGCAAGCAACCGCCAACCCGCCAATCTCATCAGCCACCTGCTGTGCTTTATCGAAATCAAGATCGGCAACGACGATTCCGCGCGGCGATTCGAGTGCAAATCGCTGGCATAGTGCTCGGCCAATGCCATTGGCTCCACCAGTGACGACGATCACTTTTTCAGCAAGCTTCATATGCCGTTCGAGCAGGACTACGGAGCCGAGATCGCCTTTTTTTCTTGAATTGTTGCCAAATTTTTTCTTCACACTATTGGAATGACATTCTAAAGGCGTGCCGTTAGAATTGTCAATTTGCTAAGCAATTCGCTACTTTACTATTTCCTCTACAAAACTAGCGAACGAACTCACTATGGGCAGCATTGCGTTTTTTCGCCACGCGCAGGCGTCGTTTTTTGGCGACGACTACGATCAGTTGTCCGAACATGGCCAGCGGCAATCGCAACTGCTCGGAGAGCATTGGAAGACGCAGGGTGCTTGTTTTACCCAGGTGATTGTTGGCCCTTGTCTTCGGCATCGACAAACGGCAGAAATTGCTCTTGCTGCCTGCGGCCGGGAAGCAAAAATTGTCGAGCTACCAGAGTTCGACGAACACCAAGTCGATCAACTTGTAATTGAGCATCGAGAGTCTTTAGCTGAAGAGCATCCCGAGCTGGTGCCGCTGGTCAATGCGCTTGCGAGTGCCTCTGGAAAATCAGCTTGGGCTCGTCAGTTTCAATTCTTGTTCGAGGCCATTACCGGGCTTTGGCTCACCGGGAACGTCACGCGCCCCGACGTCCAGTCGTGGCTCAGTTTTCAAGACCGTGTCAACCGAGGAATCACCAAGGTTTTAGCAATCGCTGCGGCCGAGACGCGACAAAGCCAGCGAATTGCGGTATTCTCCTCGGTAGGCCCAATTTCGGTCGCATTCCAACGTGCGACCGGTTGTAGCGACGAATCGGCCATCGCTACGGGCTGGCGGTTGCGCAACAGTTCGCTTACACGGACTATGTTTTCTGGAAAACGTTTTACGCTCGATTGTTTCAATTCGATTTCCCATTTGGCTGACCCCAACGACTGGACCTATCGCTAACCCGCAGCTGGAACCCACCGCCCATGGATTTTTCGATTCCCCAAGAATCTCAAGAGACCCTTTCTCGCGTGCGCGATTTCGTTACGCAGGAGCTCTACCCCCTCGAAGAAATCGACCAAGGAAAAAGTTTTCGTGAACTAATTCCTACGCTGCATGAAAAGCGAGAGAAAGTACGCAAGCTAGAAATGTGGCTACCGCAGGTTCCTAAGGAACAGGGGGGCATGGGGCTCGGGTTTCTTGATCATGCGATGGTCAGCGAAGAGCTTGGCAAAAGTCCCTATGGGCATTACGTCTTCGGCGCACAAGCGCCTGACGCAGGGAACATAGAAATTCTGATTGAGTTTGGCACCGAAGAGCAGCAACAACGTTGGCTTCAACCGCTGCTGGCGGGAAAAGAGCGGAGTTGCTTTTCGATGACCGAGCCAAACCGCCCCGGTTCGAATCCCGTCTGGATGGATACTACTGCCGTCCGCGATGGGGACGACTATGTGATAAACGGCCACAAATGGTTCACCACGTCGGCCGACGGTGCGGCCTTTGCTATCGTGATGGCGGTGACCAACCCTGATGCTCCGCCGCACCAACGGGCGAGCCAAATTATTGTGCCTACCGACGCTCCCGGTTTTGATCTCGTTCGCAATATTCCCTGCATGGGACACGATGGCGACGACTGGATGAGTCACGGTGAAATCAAATACGAAAATGTACGAGTGCCCATCACCAACCGCATCGGCAAAGAAGGTGCGGGGTTTGCCATTGCTCAAGCTCGACTTGGCGCGGGACGGATTCATCATTGCATGCGTTGGATTGGGATTGCTGAGCGCTCGCTCGACCTGATGTGCCGACGGGCCGCCACGCGTGAGATTGCTCCTGGCGAAATGCTTGCCAGTCGGCAAACCGTTCAGAATTGGATTGCCGAGAGCCGCGCCGAAATCGACTCGGCCCGCTTGATGGTGCTTAACGCCGCTTGGAAAATTGACAAAGTTGGTACGCGCGGCGCGCGTATCGAAATATCCACGATCAAGTTTTGTACGGCCAACGCGATGCTTCATACCGTCGATCGGGCGATCCAAGTCCATGGGGCGCTGGGAATGTCGGACGACACGGTGCTGCAAAGCTTTTATCGACATGAACGTTCCGCACGCATCTACGATGGGCCCGACGAAGTGCATAAACGCGTTGTTGCCCGCCAGATGCTCAAGCAATATGGGTACAAGATCACATGAACGCTGCGTTCGACGAATCCAAGAAAGTTCGGCCGGGTGAAGAACTCGACGTTGCTCGGCTTGAAGCCTATTTGGTTTCCCGCCTGCCCGCAGTGAGCGGTCCTCTAGTCGTCGAACAATTTCCGAGCGGGTTTTCTAATCTGACTTATATGCTCAGACTAGGCGACCAGGAATTTGTGTTGCGGCGGCCGCCGGTGGGCAACGTCGTCAAGTCGGCACACGATATGGGACGAGAGTATCGAGTACTCGCCAAACTATGCCGAGTCTACCCACCGGCGCCTGAGCCTCTGCTCATGTGCGAGGACGAACACATTATCGGAAGTCAGTTCTATATCATGCAGCGACTTCGTGGCGTCATCCTGCGGAAGAGCAACACGCCCAGCGAGTTGATCGCGACCCCTGGACTCGTCACCACATTATGCGAATCGTTCATCGATAACTTTGCAAGACTGCATAGAATTGATTACCAAGCAGCCGGTTTAGGAGATCTCGGGCGGCCTACGGGCTACGTCGAGCGGCAGGTGACCGGTTGGGTCGGACGATATGCCAAAGCGAAAACCGACGAGTATGCTGAAATGGAAAGCTTAGGCGATTGGCTTGCCGAAAATATGCCAGTCGACACACCTCCTGCGTTGATACACAACGACTACAAATACGACAACCTCGTGCTTGACCCTCGTGATATGAGCAACATCATTGGCGTACTCGATTGGGAAATGGCCACGATTGGCAACCCGCTGATGGACCTGGGCTCGACGCTCGCCTATTGGGTTGAGCCTGACGATCCTCCCGCAGAACACGCGCGGGCGTTCGGGCCAACCATGTTACCAGGCAGCCTGACTCGAGGGCAGCTTGCCCAGCGATATGCTCAGTCGGCTGATATCGAGCTGCCCGACATGAGTTTTTATTACGCTTTCGGACTGTTTAAGCTCTCCGTCATTGTTCAACAGATCTATGCCCGCTTTGCGGCAGGCAAAACCCAGGATCGACGTTTCGCGCAGTTGAACGCAATGGTCGAAACGCTTGGCAAAGCAGGTCTTCGAGTGGTTGAGACAGGAAAAATTTAGGTTCTGCGGCTCCCTCACCAATCAACAGTAAAAGGTCATACCAATGAACGATCGATTTTCACTAGCTGGGCGAAATGCCATTATCACTGGTTCAACTCGTGGCATCGGCCTAGCGATGGCACGCGGGTTTCTGGAGGCTGGCGCGACGGTAACTGTTTGTAGCCGTAAACAAGAAGGGGTTGATGAAGCAACTGCTGAACTGAAAGAGTTCAGCGACCAAGTACTCGGCAAGACGGTCCATGTCGGCAAACGTGAGTCGCTTGAAGAACTCTTGGCAGCAGCCCAAGAACGTTTTGGACCAGTGCAAATTTTGGTCAACAATGCCGGCACGAATCCTTATTCTGGCCCGATCGTCGATTCGCCCGACGCGGCTTGGGACAAGACGATGGACGTGAATCTTAAAGGACCGTACTTGCTCTCAAAACTGGTTGCCAAACAGATGACCGGCGGCGGCTCCATCATAAACATCGCTTCGATAGCCGGGCTAACCGCTATGGACCAGCAAGGGATTTATTCGACCTCGAAAGCGGCGCTGATCATGCTGACCAAAGCGATGGCGCGCGAACTGGGACGCGAGAATATTCGCGTCAACGCCATTTGCCCCGGGCTCATCAAAACAAAACTCAGCGAAGCGATTTGGGCCAACCCTGAAGTGGAAAAACATGTGACCGCTCAGAAGGCGCTGGGCCGTATTGGTGAAACGGATGAGCTGACCGGCGCTGCGATTTATCTGGCCTCCGAGGCAAGCTCTTTTACGACTGGGGCGATGCTACAGGTCGATGGTGGAATGGTGATTTGAGTTAGGCGGCGAGCCGTGGCGTCCTCGCCTACGGGGCCTACGGTTGGAAAGTTTGGGGGGCCGAGCTCGGGGACGAGCCGGCTCGCGGTATTGCTTATGGGGCTTCGGAGATCTTTACGAGTTGTTTGCCGATGTTCTCTCCTTGTAGCATTTCAAGGAATGCTCGAGGGGCGTTTTCGAGACCGTCGACAATTCGCTCGCGATACTTCAGCTTGCCACTATCAACCCACTCGCTCAGTTGCTGCATCGCTTCACGGAACTGACTGACATACTGAAAAACAAGAAATCCTTCCACCTTGGCTTGTTTTTCGATCAACTTCCAGAGCAATCGCGGACCTTGCTCTAGCTTTTGGGCGTTGTATTGCGAGATCTGGCCGCAAATGGCAATGCGAGCAAACCTGTTAATAAGTGCAAAAGCCGCATCGGAGATCGGTCCGCCGACATTGTCAAAGTAACAATCAATCCCCTCAGGGCAGAGCTCTCTTAGTTTGCCGTAGTAATCGTCGGTGCTCTTGTAGTTCAGTGCCGCATCGAAGCCGAGATCATCGACCAAATGCGCGACCTTGGCGTCGGAGCCTGCCACGCCGACCACCTGGCAACCTTTGAGTTTGGCTATCTGTCCGACGACCGATCCGACCGCACCTGCTGCGCCGGAAACGACCACGGTTTCACCCTCTTTTGGTTGACAAATATCTAGAAATCCGCAGTATGCCGTTAGTCCCGGCATTCCCAGCACTCCCAGTGCAGTTGAAATCGGAGCGCTGCCTGTATCAACGATTCGCACTTCGGTGCCATCAGAGATCGCATATTCTTGCCAGCCAAACATTCCGACAACGAGCTTACCAACGCCGAATTTTTCGTGCTGCGACTCGATGACCTCGCCGACGACCCCACCCACCATCACTTCGTCGATACCGACCGGCTCGGCATACGATTTCCGATCATTCATCCGACCGCGCATGTAGGGGTCGACCGATAGAAAAATCGAACGCACTAAGAATTGTCCTGGCGCCAAATCTGGTAGCGAAGAATCGACCAAGCGAAAATCCGTTTCCTTCGGAAAACCAACAGGTCGGGCAGCGAGTAAGATCTGACGATTTAACGGTACCATAGTTTTACTGCACGTCCTAAAGCCGGTTGATTGTTCGAGCGTTTCCGGCCGCTGGACGCCTCCAAGAGGGTTCTGGGATAGGGCAAAGCACGAATGACGCCCAACACATCGAATAATGGCCCCAATGACGAAAGAAGAAGTACACTACATTTCAAGCTAATACTCGCAGTTCTCGCGTTGCGGTTATTCAGATTTGGGTATTTTGGAATTCGTCATTTGCCTAGGCTCTTAATGGCCTCGGTTGTTCATCCAAGTTTACGGCAACGAATTAAAAGTGATTTGTCGATCGCCTCTTCTCGCAAATGGCGAACAGCGAGAAATTCCTCGTCGTTGATAAAATTCTGAAACACTTCCCAACTCGGCCACTGGACAAAGAACAGCAGGTCGGCATCGAACTTGCCGATCATTTCAAAGTCGGGGACAAACGCCTCGAGCTTTTTTCCTCCATACTTTGCAGAAACGCCTTGGGCGGCTCGTAGATATTTTCGGTACGCTTGTTCTCCGCCGTCTGGCTTGAACCAAAGGGCATTGAGCATGTAGATCGGCCCGTCTTCGATTGATTGAGACATTCACTCCTCGATTCGGTACAGGTGGGTCCGTGTTCGTAGAAAGAGAGCGTTTCCTGAAACGGCGGGCGAGGCCATGAAACCCTCATCTAGCTTGTTTTCGGCAAGCACTTCGTACTTTCGGCTAGCCTTCACTACGATCGTTTTACCTTCTTGGTCGAAAAAATAAATCCGATCGCCATCTTGAATCAACGAGGCAGAAAACTTGTTGCCCACGCGCTTTTTCCAGATTAAATCGCCCGAGTGAGCGTCGAGGCAAGCTGCGACGCCTGAGTCGTCGACCATGAAAATCGAATCGCCGACCACGACGAATGACGAACGCCTGGGCACCGCCAACCGCTTGTGCTTCCAAGCTACGTGGGTATCCGACACATTCCCTTTGCCATCGGGACGGACCGCCCACAGTTCGGCGTCCGAGCCGGTAACCGTATAAATGAGTCCGTGAGCAAAAACGGGTCGAACGGCCCCAGAATGGCTGCCAATAAAATCGACGCGCCACAACTCTTCGCCGCTTTCTGGATCGTAGCCATACAGGGCCATTGAACCCAGGCTAACAAGCACATCGTGCCCCTCGACATTAACAATAATCGGTGTTGAAAAAGCTTTACGCAGATCGCCTTCTCGTTCGATTTCGCCCGTCTCCGGATTCACGTCGTCGAACTGAACCGTCCGGTCGGTGCGCCATACTGTCTCCCCTGTTTCTTTGTCGAGTGCGACGACATACTGTTGGTCGCTGCCATCGAAATGCAAAATCAGCAGATTCTTGTAAATGAATGGCGAAGAACCTGGCCCACGAAAGTGATTGCAGACGAAATCGGTTCGCTCCCAAATGACGTCCCCTGTCTCCGAGTCGAGGCAAGCGTTGTAAGGCGATCCGAAGCTGACATAAACGCGTCCTGCTTCGGCAACCGGAGATGGCGAAGCGTAGGAGTTGAAGGGATGGCAATATTGTGGCAAAGCGACTGAGTGCAGTAGTTTCTTGTACAGAACCTCGCCCGTTTTTTTGTTGATACAAACAAACGACAAGCGAGAACCGTCTTCTGAAGCACTGGTTAAAAAAATGCGTTCGCCCCAAATCACCGGCGAGGACCAAGCCTTGCCCTCAACGGCCGTTTTCCAGACAACATTTTCTTGTTCGTTCCAGTGGAGAGGGAGCCGAGCACTAGTAACATGCCCTGATTCCGATGAACCACGGTAGCTCGGCCAATTTTCGTCTGCGGTTACATGATTAGAAGTAATTAGGGTTGCAAGGACTGCTAACGTTAAAAAAACATAGAAAAATCTGGCTGAACCAGTGAGCATTGGGCTCTCCCCAGTAAGAAAATATTTCTGTTCACCTTCGAACTATAAAACGGCGGTCTCAGCGGGAAATTGTCCGGATACGAGGTCGAGCAAGTGTTATCTTATCGAAGCCGATATCTTATAGACAAGAAAAAATTATACCAGTTCCGCTGCAAGTTCATATACTTAGAGCTTCCTGCTACCATGCAGTTGCTTTTGACCCTTCCTTGACAGCCTCACTCTCTGCCAGGATCGCATCTTAGTTTGATGGCGAATAATTCGATGTCTCTCAAAATAGAATTCCTGTTGACTTTCCGTCTGTTTGTACCGTTTCTCTTGTTAAGCCCGTTGTACGCTGAACAGGCGGGTAGTTTTGAAAGAGCGACTAGTTCTGAAAGACCAAACATCGTTATCATCTTGGCAGACGATTTGGGATACGGCGACCCAGGCTGTTACAACGATCAATCCAAGATCCCTACACCACATATTGACCAATTGGCACTTGAAGGGTTGCGGCTGACCGATGCCCATACCCCGTCGAGCGTTTGCACGCCAACTCGATATGGTTTGCTTACAGGCCGCTACTGTTGGCGTTCTGCACTGAAGAGCAGTGTGCTGTGGCCATGGGCCCCATCGTTGATTGAACCCGATCGTCTTACTCTGCCGGCAATGGTCAAACAACACGATTACCGGACGGCTTGCATCGGCAAGTGGCATTTGGGTTGGGAATGGCCATTGAAAGGTGGGGGGTATTTTCGCGACAAGGTTCCAGGGCACAACACTGATCTGAAACGCAGTAAGGAACTGAGCAAGCTCATCGACTTCACTCGCCCGCTTGGCGGAGGTCCACTGGCCTGCGGTTTTGACTATTACTTTGGCGATGATGTCCCCAACTTTCCGCCCTACTGTTTTATCGAAAACGATCGGCCGATTGGATCGCCCACCGCAGCCAAGCCAAAGGAGATGTTCGGCCTGCCTGGTCCCGCAGTCCCTGGTTGGGATCTCTCGGTCGTGATGCCCACGCTTACGCAGCGTGCGGCGCGGTATCTTCGTGAGCAAGCTGAAGGCAGCGGCGAGCCGTTTTTTCTTTACATGCCGCTCACCGCCCCCCACACACCCATCGCCCCTTCGCCACATTTTATTGGCAAGAGCGAAGCGGGTTGGTACGGCGACTTCGTACACGAAGTTGACTGGACCGTTGGTCAAGTGATGGATGTTCTCAAGAAAACGGGTTTGGCTGAGAACACTCTGGTGATTTTTACGTCGGACAATGGATCGCCCCAACGAGACGGCACCAAAATGGCCGGCAGTCCTGGTTCGGTGAAAACAAAGTATGGGCACGACCCGAGTCGACCTTGGCGAGGTATGAAAGCAGATATCTGGGAAGGAGGTCACCGCGTCCCCTTCATCGCCCGTTGGCCTGGGCATGTGCCTGAGGGTACGACGAGCGCGGAACCGATCGTTCTGACCGACTTGATGCGCAGCATTGCCACGATTCTCGGACATGAACTTCCTGAAAACGCTGCGGAAGACAGTTTTGATATATTGCCACTACTTCTTGGAGAGAAAAGGTCGCAGCCTATTCGTGACCACTTAATACATCATTCTCTGCATGGCACCTTCTCGATTCGGCAGGGGCCATGGAAATTGATCCTAGGGCGTGGTTCAGGCGGGTTCTCTGGCTACACGCCACCTAAGGATGCACCGCCGGGCCAGCTCTACCATCTTGATGAAGACCCCAGTGAATCGAAAAATCTCTATCGTGAGCGGCCAGAGGTTGTCGAACGACTTCGTAGCCAACTGGAAGAATATCGAGAGCAAGGCCGTACGTTTTCATTGTGATTTTTACCAACACTCGCGCACCGGCGTTATAGGACTTAAAATGCAGTCTCATTTCGCTTTTTTTGCTATTTGTGCGAACTCGCCCACATGGAGCACGGCAACCTTTGGCACTAGCTCCCCGCCGGTTTTTTGGCGATAATGAGCGTACTGGAAATCCTGCCTTCTGATCAGGCTTGGTACCTCGGTGCCCCTGTCTCTATCGATGGAGTAATTTGTGCGTCGCATGAGATTCTCTTTCTTAACTGTCGGACCGCTCGCGTTGGCACTGCTCGGGATTATTCTGAGCAGCGTGGGCTCGGCGGACGAATCGGTCGACTACGTCCGTGATATTGGACCTATCCTGTCAGACAACTGTTATGCCTGCCACGGTCCTGACGCAGAAAGCCGCGAAGCGGATCTACGTCTCGACCTACGCGAGTCGGCGTTCGGCGAGCTGCCGTCTGGTGAGATCGCAATCGTCCCAGGCAAGCCTGACGAGAGCGAACTGCTGCGACGGATTGTCGCCGACGATGCCGACGAGCTGATGCCGCCAGCAGAAACTGAAAAATCGCTGAAGCCGGAACAAGTCGAACTGATTCGCCGTTGGATCCAGCAAGGCGCCAACTGGCAAGAGCATTGGTCCTTTATACTTCCCCAGCGCCCGGCATCGCCTCATGTGAGCGATGCCACTTGGTGTCGAAATCCGATCGATTCATTTATCCTGGCACGGCTCGATTCCGCAGGACTGAAACCGTCTGCCCAGGCCGACAAGGAAACGTTGTTGCGCCGAGTAACGTTTGATCTCACCGGCTTGCCTCCGACGCTGGACGAGATTGATGCTTTTCTCGCCGACGATTCGCCGACAGCCTACGAACAGGTAGTCGATCGGCTGCTACGTTCGCCCCACTATGGCGAGCACATGGCACGTTTCTGGCTTGATGCCGCTCGGTATGGTGATACGCACGGCTTGCATCTGGACAACTATCGAGAGATCTGGCCTTACCGCGATTGGGTCGTGCGGGCATTTAATAATAATATGCCGTACGATGAGTTTACGATTGAGCAACTGGCCGGCGATTTGCTACCCAACGCTACGCTGAACCAGCGAGTCGCCACCGGTTTCTGCCGTTGCAATGTGAGCACTAGCGAAGGCGGATCGATTGAAGAAGAAGTTTACACTCGCAATGTCGTAGATCGTGTTACCACGATGGGCACAGTCTTTCTTGGGCTCACGTTGGAATGTACCCGCTGTCACGATCACAAGTTTGATCCGCTGACGATGCACGACTTTTACTCTCTATTTGCTTTTTTCAACAGCATTGATGGCCCGGCACTCGATGGCAATCACGCCGATACGCAGCCCAGCATACCGGTACCGACGCCAGAGCAGGCCGAGACCTTGGAACATGCTCGCAAACGTATTGCAGAGATCCAAGCAGTTCAGAAAAAGCATCGCCAAGGGATGGAATCGGTATTCCAGTTGTGGGTCCAAGAACATCGACAGCAGCCCGTAGGGATTGAGATGCCCACAATCGAAGGGCTAGTAGGTCACTACCAACTCGAAACAGAATCAGAGGGCAAAGTGACCAATGCGGTAACTCCCGAGAGTTCTGGCAAAGTGGAAGGAACTCCCTCAAGTGTACCCGGCCGTTACGGAGCAGGCTTAGAATTGACGGCAGCAGCTTACGTCGACCTGGGAGACGTCTTTGATCTTGAACACAATAAAAGCTTTTCCGTAGGCATTTGGGTAAGAGTACCAAAGGACGCGACAGGAACTGTCTTCTCGAAGACCAAGGACGAGAAACAAGGCTATGCCCTAAAAGTGGATAAAGGCCAAGTTGCTTTTTTTCTTACAAATAAAGAAGCCGGCAATGCAATCCAGGTTGTCTCCGCTGAAAATGTCCTCATTCCGGATAGCTGGCAGCATCTGTTGATCTGCTACGACGGTTCGGCCAAAGCTGCTGGGGTCGCGATGTACGTCGACGGGAACCGTCAACCCTTGATTATCAAACAGGACACGCTTGAGCATCGAGGAGCACCGCGTTCGATCGACAGTGGGGATGGCCATTTCTTGATTGGCCGATATGGCAAAGCTCAGCCGCTTGTGGGCGGGCAAGTCGACGACTTGCGAATCTACAACCGGTGCCTCTCGATGACCGAGGCGCTCGGTGTGATGTTCAGCGGAGGGGTCGGAGAACTCTTGTCGCAACCTGCCGAGCAATTGGCTCCTAAGCAACTGGAAGAACTGCGACAGTACTATTTCCACTATTTCGACGCGGCATACGCGGAACTGTTCAACGAAATGGCCCAACTGTATTCTCAGCAGACTGACGTTTTAACCCACATGGCCGTCTCTTTGATTTGGCGCGAGCGTAAAGAACCTCGCGATGCCTTTATCCTGAATCGAGGCGAATACGACCAAAAAGGCGACAAAGTTGGGCGAGCTACTCCAGCCCTGTTCGCGCCTTTGCCAGAAGATGCGCCGCCGAACCGCCTTGGTCTGGCTCAGTGGCTTGTTGATCGCCAGAATCCGCTGACAGCGCGAGTCGCGGTCAATCGGTTTTGGGCTCAGGCTTTTGGGACGGGGATTGTGAAGACGGCCGAAGATTTTGGCTCCCAAGGCGATGTACCCAGCCATCCCAAGTTGCTCGATTGGCTGGCGGTCAATTTTGTCGAAAGCGGCTGGGATGTGAAGTCGCTGATGAAATCGATCGTCATGTCCAGCACTTACCGCCAGTCATCGCAAATGACCCCGGAACTAGTAGAACGAGACCCAGAGAACCGGCTATTGGCCCACGGGCCACGTTTCCGGCTTGATGCTGAAATGTTGCGAGATCAAGCGCTCTCAGTAAGCGGGCTACTAGTGAAAAAGCTGGGCGGACCTAGTGTCAAACCGCCACAGCCCGCTGGTCTTTGGTTTGCGGTAGGTTACTCCGGATCGAACACCGTCCATTTTGTCGCGGATACCGACCAGGAGAAGGTCCATCGACGTACGCTATACACGTTTCTCAAGCGGACTTCCCCTCCACCGCAAATGAGTACCTTCGACGCCCCATCGCGCGAGGCGTGTACGGTTCGTCGAGAAAGAACGAACACGCCGCTTCAAGCGCTGTTGATGCTCAACGACCCCCAATACGTGGAAGCCGCTAGAGCGTTGGCCGAGCGCGTGCTTCGTGAGGGCGAAGCAGATTCTGAATCGCGAATCCGGTTGATGATGCGGCTCTGTACGGGGCGAAAAGTGCAGCAAGCAGCCGTTGACGAGTTGCACAGACTCTATCGCAATCAACGAGAGGGGTTTGAGAAGGATCCAGAAAAAGCGAAAATGCTTGTCAATGTAGGCCAATCTCCGCACGACGAAAAACTTGAAAACGCTCAGCTAGCGGCCTGGACCATGGTGGCCAATGTCGTGTTGAATCTCGATGAAGTCGTAACCAAGAACTAAAAAACAGCAAGGCCAGGTCATGAATCCAATTGAACAACATTTTCAGGAAGTGACTCGCCGACATTTTTTCAAGCAAGGAGCGCTCGGACTTGGCACCGCAGCGCTTGCTTCGATGCTGCCCAGCCAAACCCTCTCGGCGGCACCGGCAATCGGTGGCCTTCCCGAACTGCCACACTTTGCTCCCAAAGCAAAACGAGCAATCTACTTATTCATGGCAGGTGCTCCCTCGCAGATCGATTTGTTCGACTACAAACCTCAAATGGACGAATGGTTTGACAAGGATTTGCCCGAGTCGATTCGCATGGGCCAACGACTTACCACCATGACGAGCGGGCAAGCTCGATTTCCACTGGCACCCTCCAAGTTCAGCTTCCAGCAATACGGCAATAGCGGCGCTACGATCAGCGAGCTACTGCCTTACCATAGCCGAATGGTCGACGACATCGCGATCGTTAAGTCGGTCCACACCGAGGCGATCAACCACGACCCCGCGATTACCTATATTTGCACCGGCCATCAATTGCCTGGCCGAGCCAGTCTGGGCTCTTGGCTCAGCTATGGGTTGGGCTCGCTGAACGAAAATTTACCTTCGTTTGTGGTGATGAC
>Ga0114931_10004275_pt1 | contig 17837 bp, 17 predicted proteins | sample 2SBtaG_FD_89579 | JGI IMG/M metagenome (GOLD analysis project Ga0114931, IMG submission 89579) | Deep subsurface microbial communities from Kolumbo volcano to uncover new lineages of life (NeLLi) - 2SBTROV14_V59a metaG | ecosystem: Environmental > Aquatic > Marine > Volcanic | place: Kolumbo...
CCGGCTAGCCGGGCGGCGCCAGGTCGGCCACCACCGGGGCGTGGTCGCTCGGGGTCAGGGCCTCGACCTTCTTGCGCCAATCGCGATCGATGCCGACCTCCCGAACCCGGCCTGCCACGCTCGCCGTGGCCAGCAGGAAGTCGATCCGCAAGCCCTGCCGGCGGTGGAAGGCGCCGCCCCGGTAGTCCCACCAGGAGAAGGCGCGCTCCTCGGGGTGGAGTTTCCGGAACAGGTCGCAGAACCCCCAGTCGAGCAGGCGGCGGATCCGCCGCCGTTCCTCCTCGGTGTGGAACACCTGGCCGGCGAGCTTGGCCTCGTTCCAGGAGTCGAGGGGCGTGGGCACCACGTTGAAATCTCCACACAGGACGGCGGCGTCGGCCGGATCGAGGCGCGCCGAGAGGTGGTCGGCCAGGGCGTCGAGCCAGGCGAGCTTCCGCGGGAAGTCGTCGTGGCTCGTGCTCTTTCCGTTCGGGACGTAGACGGTGGTGAAGTCGAGGGCGGCCCCTGCGCGGCCCACCCGCGCCGAGAGCAGCCGCGCCCCGAACTCCTCCTGGCCGGGAAGCCCGCGCCGGATCTCCTCGACCGGAAGCGCGTCGCGCGCCAGGATCGCCACACCGTTCCAGCTCTTCTGGCCGAAGCCCAGCACCCGGTAGCCGCAGGCCGAGATCGCCTCGACGGGCAGGTCCTCGTCGGCCGCCTTCAGCTCCTGGAGCCCGACCACGTCGGGCTGCCGCTCGCGCAGCCAGCGGCACACGAAATCGAGACGGGCCCGGATGCCGTTCACGTTCCAGGTGGCGACTCGCACGGGGGCAGTCTAGTCGACGCGCGGGGGAGCGAAGCGCCGCCAGCGAGCCCGGGCGTGGGCCGCGTGGGCGAGCGCGATCGGCAGGAGCAGGAGCCAGTCGATCCGGATGTCTGCCGCGGGCATGACCCGGGCCACCAGCGCCTCGTAGCCGAGCCAGGCGACCAGCGGGGCGGCCGCCGCCCGGGCGACCTGGCCTCGGCTGCGTGCGCGGCGCAGGCCGAGCAGGGCCAGGGCGAACGCAACCAGCACGGCCGCAAAAGCGTACTCGAGCGTCGTCCCGTTCAACGCCGTGTCTCCAGGGCTCCCCCGAACCGCCCCCCACCGGTCCCAAGGTATCGAAACGGCTCGGCAATCGGTGTGGCCACCGGCTTCGGGTTTGCACCGGCCGACGGTCGAACGTATGTTCCGAACACTCGTTCGACCTCCGGTCCACATCCCGGGGGCTCCCGCCCCGAGCGAGGGGAGCCACCGCCATGACTGGATCGGAGCCCGCCGCGGCGCCGGCGCCCCTCCCGGCGGCGCCGGGGCCTCGCCGTCGCCATCCCGAGGACACCAAGGAGCGCCTGCTCGATGCCGCCGAGCGGCTGTTCGCCGAGCGCGGCTTCGAGGGCGCCTCCCTGCGCGCGGTGACCCATGCCGCGGGCACGAGCGTCTCGGCCGCCCACTACCACTTCGGCTCGAAGGAGGCCCTGCTGGTGGCGACGATCCGCCGCCGTGCGGAGCCCGTGGTCCGGGCGCGCGCGGCCCGCCTCGACGAGATCGAGCGCCGCGCGGGCGCCGGCCCGCTGCCCCTCGAAGAGGTGCTCGACGCCTTTCTGCGCCCGATCTTCGAGGAGCGTGCGCGCCCGGAGCGCAGCGACGACTTCCGCCGGATCGCCGCGCGACTCTTCTCGGACCCTCCCCGGGTGGTCGCCTCGCTGAAGCGCGAGGTGTTCGGGAGCACCGCGGAACGATTCCTCGACGCCCTGGCGCGCGCCCTGCCCGAGAAGCCACGAATGCTGATCGCCCTCGATCTCCAGTTCCTGGTCGGTGTGATGGTGCACGTCACCAGTGGCCACCTCCGGGACGTGCCCGCGCCGCGCGGCTGGCCGCGGCTCGAGGGACTGTCGGACGACGCGGTCCTCGGGCGCATGATCGAGTTCGTCGCCGCAGGTCTGCGCGCCCCGCGGCGGAGCCTCCGATGAAGAACCGAGCCCGCGTCCTGGTTCCGATCGCCATCCTGGCCGCAGGCGTTCTCGCGATCGTCGTGCTGAGGCAGTTCCGGCCGCACGTCGAGACGCGGCCGCCCGAGGCCGTGGCCCCGTTGGTGCGGGTCGTCGTGGCCCAGCCGAGCGACGTCGAGCTGAAGGTCCGCGCACAGGGCACCGTGGTTCCCCGCACCGAGAGCGATCTCATCCCGCAGGTGGCGGGGGAGGTCGTCTGGGTCTCGCCGAAGCTCGTCTCGGGCGGCTTCTTCGAGAAGGGCGACGTCCTGGTCCGGATCGACCCGGGCGACTACCAGGTCGAGCGCCAGAGCGCGCGCGCCGCAGTCGCCCGCGCCGAGAGCGAGTTCCAGCGCAGCACCACCGAACTCGACCGGCAGCGCCGGCTGAAGGCGCGCGGCGTCGCGTCCCAGGCTCGCATCGACGACGCCGAGAACGCCGATACCGTCGCCGAGGCGGTGCTCCGCGAGGCGCGGGCTCGGCTGACGCAGGCCTCGCGCGACCTCGCCCGAACGAAGCTTCGCGCGCCGTTCGAGGGTCGCGTCCGCAGCAAGGATGTGGACGTCGGCCAGTTCGTGAATCGTGGAGCCAGCATCGCCACGCTCTACGCCGTCGATTGGGCGGAGGTCCGCCTGCCCCTGCCCGACCGGGAGCTGCGTTGGCTGGATCTCCCGCTCGGGTACGGCGACGCGCCCGACGGCGGCGGGCCGCTCGTCGTGCTGCGTGCCGAGTTCGCCGGCCGGCCTCGCGAATGGCAGGGGCGGATCGTCCGGACCGAGGGCGAGATCGACGCCAGGAGCCGGATGGTCCACGTCGTGGCGCGCGTCGAGGACCCCTACGGACATCACGACCCCGACGCACAGCGTGTTCCTCTCGCCGTCGGTCTGTTCGTCGATGCCGAGATCGCCGGCCGCACCCTTCCCGGCGTCTACGTGCTTCCGCGCGCCGCGCTGCAGCCGGGCTCGGGGGAGGCCGGAGAACGGGTCCACGTAGTGGATGCCGACGGCCACCTGCACGTGCGGCCCGTGGAGGTGCTGCGAACCGAGCGCGAGCGGGTCGTGATTGGCGCCGGCCTGTCGCCCGGCGAGCAGGTCTCCATCTCGCCGATGCCAGCCGTGGTGGACGGCATGGCGGTGCGCATCCCCCCGGAGCCGGCCCCGCGGAGCACCCCGGCGGCCGCTGGGGGCCGCGAAGACCGGAGCGACTCGTGAACCGGGCGATCGCCTGGTTCGCCGAGAACCACGTGGCCGCGAACCTGTTGATGCTGCTGGTCGTGGTCGGCGGCCTCGCCGCGCTGCCGGGCATCAACCAGAAGAGCTTCCCGGACATCGACATCGAAGTCGTGTCCATCGGCGTTCCATTCCTGGGCGCGACGCCGGAGCAGGTGGAGGAGGGGGTCTGCGTCCGGATCGAGGAGGAGATCCAGGGGATCGAAGGCATCGACGAGATCACCTCCACCGCCGCCGAGGGCAACTGCGGCGTCTCGGCCCGACTGATCTCCGGCTACCCGGTCGATCGCGCCCTCACCGAGATCAAGAACGCGGTCGACGGCATCACCAGCTTTCCCGAGGAGACCGAGCAGCCGATCGTCAGCCACTTCACCCTTCGCCGGAACGCGCTCCAGATCGCGCTCCACGGCGACGTCTCGGAAGCCTCGCTCAAGCACTTCGGCGAGCGCGTGCGGGACGACATCTCGGCGCTGCCCGACGTCACCCAGGTTGCGCTCACCTCCGTGCGGCCCTACGAGATCTCGATCGAAGTGCCCGAGGAATCGTTGCGCCGTCATGGAATCACCTTCGACGACGTGGTGCGCGCGGTACGGCGTGGCTCGCTCGACCGGCCCGGCGGCTCCATCAAGACCTCCTCGGGCGAGGTCCTGCTGCGCACGGAGGGGCAGGCCTACGTGGGCAAGGACTTCGAGAAGCTCGTCGTGCTGACCCGCCCCGACGGCACCCGGCTCCGGCTCGGCGACGTCGCGACGGTGGTGGACGGCTTCGACGAGAACGAGCAGTGGGCGCGCTTCGACGGCGAGCGCTCGGTGATGGTCCAGGTCTACCGCGTCGGGGACCAGAAGGTGCTCGACCTCGTCGCGCGCGTGAAGGGCTGGGTCGAGCGCAGTGCCAGCCAGTTCCCGGATGGCCTCGGGCTCACCGTGTGGCGGGACGGAGCCCAGGTGTTGCGCGATCGGCTCGACATCCTGCTCCGCAACGGACGCAGCGGCTTCATCCTCGTCTTCATCCTGCTGGCGTTGTTCCTGCGCTTGCGGCTCGCATTCTGGGTCGCCATCGGCGTTCCGATCTCGTTCCTCGGAGCGCTCTCGCTGTTCCCGATCGCGGGAATCTCCATCGACGTGATCTCGCTGTTCGCCTTCATCCTGGTGCTGGGCCTGCTCGTCGACGACGCGATCGTGGTGGGGGAGAACGTCCATCGTCACCAGGAGCAGGGAGAGGGCGCGCTCGGCTCCGCGATCCGCGGGGCCCAGGAGGTGGCGACGCCGGTGATCTTCGGTGTGCTGACGACGGTCGCGGCGTTCCTGCCGTTGATCCTCGCGCCGGGACCCATGGGTCAGATCTTCCGGGCCATCGGACTCGTGACGGTGTTCTGTCTGCTCTTCTCGCTGGTCGAATCCCAGCTGGTGCTGCCCGCGCATCTCGGCCACATGAAGATCGAAGGCCGGAACGAGGACGCGCCGATCGAGGGCCGCGGAATCTCGAAGCGCTGGAAACGAACGCAACGCTGGTTCTCCCACAGCCTGGAGGACTTCGCGGCGCGGATCTACCGACCGACCTTGAGCTACCTGCTCGACTGGCGTTACGCGACGCTGGCGGCCGGCATCGTGGTGCTGCTCCTCACGGTCTCCCTGCTCCGACTCGGCTACCTGAAGTTCAACTTCTTCCCCGCCGTCCAGGCGGACTACGTGACCGCGCGGCTCACCATGCCGTTCGGTACGCCCATCGAGGAGACCTCCCAGGCCGTCGACGGCCTGGAGCAGGCGGCCCGGGAGCTGAAGCGCGAGCTCGACGCCGAGCTCGCGCCCGACGGGGAATCGGTGATCCGGCACATCTACGCGGTGGCCGGCGATCACCCCTCCGAGAGCGCCGGGCCGCCGCGCCTGGCGGCGGCAGCCGGCGGTGGCAGCCATCTGGGCGAAGTCAGCCTCGAGCTGCTGGGTGGGTCCGACCGGCCCATCAGTGCGAAGGCGGTCGCAGATCGCTGGCGAAAGCGGGCGCCCGCGATCCCGGGAGCGGAGGAGCTGGTCTTCGCGTCCTCGATCTTCTCCGTCGGCGATCCGATCGACGTGAAGCTCGAATCGGCCAGGGTCGAGGATCTGCTCGCCGCCGCCGAGCGTCTGAAGAAGCGGCTGGCAGATTATCCGGGCGTATTCGACGTCGCCGACTCCTTCCGCCAGGGCAAGGAGGAGATCCGGCTCGCCCTGCTGCCCTCGGCCCAGCCGCTCGGCCTCAGCCTCGACGACCTCTCGCGTCAGGTGCGCCAGGCCTTCTATGGCGAGGAGGCGCAGCGGATCCAGCGCGGCCGCGACGACGTGCGCGTGATGGTCCGCTACCCGCGCCGGCAGCGACGCTCGCTCGACGATCTCGAGAATCTCCGGATCCGGACTCCGGCGGGCGGGGAGGTGCCGTTCTACGCCGTGGCTCGCGCCGAGCGCGGCCGGGGCTACGCCAGCATCAAGCGATCGGACCGCAGGCGCGTCATCGACGTCACCGCCGACGTGGATTTCGCGAAGACCACGGCCAACGAGGTGATCGCGGATCTCACGGCGAACGTGCTTCCAGGGCTCGTGGCCGACCATCCGGGGCTCGGTTACGAACTCGGCGGCGAGCAGCGGGAGCAGCAGAAGACGGTGCGTTCCGTGGCGCGGACCTACGTGTTCGCGCTGGTCCTCATCTACGTGCTGCTGGCGGTTCCGCTGCGAAGCTACGGCCAGCCCCTCATCATCATGGCAGTGATTCCGTTCGGCCTGGTGGGCGCCCTGTTCGGCCACGTCCTGCTGGGCAAGGGCTTCGGGAAAGAAGCGGTCGAGAACATGTCGATGATGTCGATGTTCGGGGTGGTGGCGCTCTCCGGGGTGGTGGTGAACGCGAGCCTGGTCCTGGTGCACTACATCAACCAGTGTCGGGAAGACGGAATCCCCCTGGGCCGAGCCGTCCAGGAAGCCGGCGAGGCGCGCTTCCGCCCCATCGTCCTGACCTCCATCACCACGTTCGCGGGCCTGACGCCGCTGCTCCTCGAGCGCAGCGTGTCCGCCCAGTTCCTGATTCCGATGGCCGTCTCGCTGGCCTTCGGCGTCGTCTTCGGCGCCGTGATCTCGCTCTTCCTGGTGCCGAGCTGCTACCTGATCCTGGAAGATTGGAAGCGCCTGCTGCGGCGCTCGCAGGCCGTTCCGGCCTCCCAGCCTGTGCCCCGGGTGGACGTGGACGAGACCGCGGCGGCGGCGCCCCTCGGAGCGGAGTCGAACCCGCGCCGGGCGCCGGGCGAGCCCCGCCGCCCCGCTCAATCGCGTCGGCGCTCGCCGTAGTCGCCGAAGGGCGCGTCGCGTTCGCGGATCACCTGCCGGAAGCCTTTCTCGCGGAACGATTCGGCCCAGCGTTGGGCCTCCTCGGTGTGTCGCGTGACGCCGTCGAACAGGGTGCCCAGCAGCTGGGTCGTCCGCAGGCCCATGTTCTCGAAGGCCTGGTTGACGAGCAGCTTGTTCAGTGCCAGCTGGTTGGCGGGAATGTGGCGGAAGCGCTCGGCATGGGCCTCCACCTCGGCCGAGAGCCTCTCGGCGGGAAGGACGCGGGAGACCAGGCCGATGCGCAGCGCCGTGGCGGCGTCGATGGCCTCGCCCGTGAGCAGGAACTGCTTGGCGTGCTCGAGGCCCAGGCGGTAGACCCAGAGCATGGTGGTCGGCGTGCCGAAGATCCGCGACGGCGCGTATCCGATGAAGGCATCCTCCGCCATGAAGAGCTGGTCGCAGCACAGCACCAGGTCCGTGGCGCCCCCCACCGCGAAGCCGTGGATCTCGCCGATCACCGGCTTCGGGCAGTGCCAGATCTTCATGAATCGCTGGACGTTGTGGTTCATGAACTGGTAGTCGCGCACCGGGTCCCAGGCTCCGGCACGCGGCTCGGGGCCCGGCGCGTCGTAGGGGCTGCCCCAGCCGCCAGCGGCCTCGGCCACCAGGTCGTAGTCGGCCGTGAAGGCGCGTCCCTCGCCGCGCAGCACGACGGCGCGGATCTCCCGGGAGGCCGTGGCGGCGTCGATTCCGTCCGCCACGCCCTGGACCATGGCCTCGGTCAGCGTGTTGAGCTTCTCCGGGCGGTCGAGGGTGAGGATGGCGATCGAGTCGCGCTCTTCGTAGCGGACCGCGGTCTTCGAGCTCTCGTCCATGGGGCACCTCGTCGCGCCGACGGGTTGCCGGCGAAAATCGAGCCGCGCGGTCCAGTCCGGTCCGGCTCGGGGTCAGGCGATCGGGTTCTGGAAGCCGAGCAGGCGGTTCGAGAGCCGGATCATGATCGGGTTCAGGAACAGGAACCGCAGCTTCCAGATCGGCGAGTGGCAATCCTCGGGGCGGAGCTCCCCGTCGAGGAGCTCCGTCACGGCCTCGCCGGCTTTGCCGCCGAGCACGTCGAGGAACCGCTCGCCGAGCTCCGGCGACGCGCTGGCCGGGGCGCCCGAGTAGGTCTCGTCGAGGAAGTAGTGGATGCCGGCCCGGTAGCTGCGGAGCATTTCCAGGAAGCGGCGCGGGTCGCCGCGGCCGGCCTTCGGGCGCGGGCTGCCCTTCGCCTCGAGCCAGGTCTCGACCGTGCTGCGCGGCAGCGATTCGTACTCCGGGTCGACCCAGTCGCCGTGCAGGGCCAGGAGCTGGGAGGTCTCGACGACGCCGCCGTGGGTGTCGCCCACGAGATCCGCCGCGTCCACGCCGGGGATCGTGCCGAGCACGTCGTCGAGGTTCGACGTGCCCTGCGTGAGCCGGGAGATCATCAGCGAGAACAGCGAGATCATCGCAAGCCCGTGGCGGCGTTGGACCCGGTGGCAGGCCTTCTCGATGGCCAGGAAGTGCCGCGGACCGCCGTGGAAGTTCCCCACGACGACGTGGCGGAAGCCCTGCGCCGCGAGCGTCCGACCGAGATCTGCGAGCACCGTGACGGTCGTACTCGGCTGGAAGTAGAGGGAGCCCGGCTGGGGGACGGTGTCCGTGGCCGCGTAGAGGATGGGAAGCTTCAGGAACGTGCGGTCGCGGTGGCGATCGGGCAGGAAGCGCAGCATCCGCTCGGTCAGGCCCTCGGCCTCGAGGGCGTCGGCGCCCATCGGGAGGTGGGGGCCGTGGACCTCCATGGGCGAGCAGGAGAGCAGCACGACGGCGCGATCGCGGTCGATGGCATCGAAGCGTCGCTTGCTGAGGGCCTCCCAGCGCAGGATCCGGGGCGTGTCCACTTCTTCGTCTCCGTGGCGGCAGGGCTGCCGCATTGTAGCCGCGGCCGCCTCCCCCGTGGAAGCCACTCGGGTAGAATGTCTGGACCCAGGGGGTTCCGACATGATCAAGGGCTACGCCGGCCGCATCCTCGAGCTCGATCTCAGCGCCCGCAGCCACCGGTTCGTACCGCTCGACGAGGACACCGCGCGTCTCTACATCGGCGGCAAGGGCTACGGGACGCGCCTCCTCTACGATCGCACCGAGGCCGGGGTCGACGCCCTCGGCCCCGACAACCCGCTGATCTTCGCCACCGGCCCGCTCAATGGCTCGGTCGCGCCCCAGTCGAACCGCTTCGCCGTGGTGACCAAGAGCCCGCTCACCGGAGGCATCGGGAACGCGGCCTGCGGAGGCTCCTTCGCCTATGGCATGAAGCGCGCCGGGCTCGACGTCCTGATCTGCACGGGGCGGGCCGACCGCCCGCTGCGGATCGAGGTCGATGGCGACCGCAACGAAGTCCGGTTCGTCGACGCCGTGGATCTCTGGGGCAAGGGCACCTACGAGACGCAGACGCTCCTGCCGAAGCGGCATGCCCACGCGGTGATCGGGCCGGCGGGCGAGAACCAGGTGCTGTTCGCCGGGATCGTCTCCGACGAGCGCATTGCGGGCCGTACCGGCGTGGGCGCCGTCATGGGCTCGAAGAACCTCAAGGCGATCTCGGTGGCCGGCAAGCGCAAGCTCGAGATGGACGATCCCGAGGCCTTCCGCGAGTACACGAAGACCGTGCGCAAGCTCTTCGAAGAGCACCCGGTCCTGGGCGAGAGCATGAAGCGCTTCGGCACGGGCGCCATCGTCAACACCACCAACGGCCGAAACATCCTGCCGACGCGCAACTTCAAGTACGGTCACCACCCCGACGCCATGAAGATCTCGGGGGAGTACATGGAGGACCACGAGCTCGTGGGCGTGAAGTCCTCGTGTCTGCACTGTCCGGTGACCTGCGGTCGCGACGTCGAGCTCGAGGGCAAGGGGCGCGTGAAGGGGCCCGAGTACGAGACGCTGGCGCTGCTCGGCTCGAACCTCGAGATCACGGACCTGAAGAACGTCAACGAGTGGAACTACCTGGCCGACGACCTCGGCATGGACACGATCAGCCTCGGCGCGACCCTCGGATTCGCCATGGAGCTCCACGAGAAGGGCATGCTGGACGTGCCCCTCGACTTCGGCGATCCGGCCAACGTCTCCGAGCTGATCCAGGACATCGGGCACCGGCGCGGCGCCGGCGCCGATCTCGCCGACGGCGTGAAGCGCGTCTCCGAAAAGTATGGCGGCAAGGAGTTCGCCATCCACGTGAAGGGGCTCGAGCTCTCGGCCTATGATCCGCGCGGCTCCTACGCCCAGGGCGTCGAGTACGCCACCACCAACCGCGGCGGCTGCCACGTCCAGGGTGCCAGCATGTACATGGAGTCGACCGGCCCGCTCACCATCAACCCCCAGAACCTGAAGCTCAAGGCCGACATCCCGGTGGTGCAGCAGAACCTGGCTTGCGCCATCAACAGCATGGTGCTCTGCATCTTCACGACCTACGGGATGATCCCGAAGCAGGTCCATGCGATGTCGCCGAACTCGCTCACCTACAAGGTCGTGACGACGCTCTTCGAAAACAGCGGGCCGATCTTCCGCAAGCTGATGTCCGTGAAGGGCCGGCCGATGATGTGGTTCGAGAAGTGGCTCACCTACATCACGGGCACTCCCTTCTCCTCGGGCCATCTCCAGGAGATCGGCGAGCGGATCTTCAACCTCGAGCGGATGTTCAACCTGCGCGAAGGCTTGACCGGCGCCGACGACACGCTGCCGCCGCGCATCCTGAACGAACCGACCTTCGACGGCATGGCTTCGGGGCACCCGCTCGGACGGCTGCTGCCCCGGTACTACAGGAACCGGGGCTGGGACGCGGGCGGCGTGCCCACGCAGAAGACCCTCACACGGCTGGGGCTCTCCACGTAGCCATGGCCATCACCGTCGAGCTCACCTACGAGATGACCAAGGCCTTCGGGGAGCCGCGCTTCGAGCTGCCGGCGGCCGGGACCGTGGCCGACGTCGTGCGGGCCGCGGCCGAGCGTCTCGGCGACCAGGGCATCGCGATCGACGACCTCTCGCGCGTGGCGGCCGTGGCCGTGAACGGCGTGCTGGTGAACTACCGGCGAGGGATGAAGACGAAGCTCGCCGACGGCGACGTCGTCAGCTTCGTGAAGGCGGCCGCCGGCGGCTGACCGAAAGGAGCGGATCCCCATGGGACTCTTCGGCGACGAGGCCCGCCTGCCCGCGCCCGACCAGGCGCTTCCGGGCCGCGACGTGGCGCTGCCCGTGGCCGAGAAGCACCACGTGCTCGGGACGCCGCTCGCGCCGCCCTTTCCCGAGACGCTGGAGCTCGCGCTCTTCGGCATGGGCTGCTTCTGGGGCGCCGAGCGGAAGTTCTGGCAGACCGCGGGGGTCTACAGCACGTCGGTCGGCTATGCGGGCGGGCTCACGCCGAACCCGACCTATCACGAGGTCTGCACGGGGCGGACCGGCCACGCCGAGGTGGTGCGCGTGGTCTTCGATCCGACGAAGACGAGCTATCGGTCGCTCCTTCGCCTCTTCTGGGAGGAGCACGATCCGACTCAGGGCATGCGCAAGGGCAACGACCTGGGCACCCAGTACCGCTCGGGGATCTACGTCGAATCGGCATCGCAACGCGAGGCGGCCGAGGCGACTCGCGACGCCTACCAGCAGGCGCTCACCGCGGCCGCTGGCGGACGAATCACGACCGAGATCCTCGAGGTGCCGACCTTCTACTACGCCGAGGACTACCACCAGCAGTACCTCGCCAAGAACCCCGCCGGCTACTGCGGCCTGGCCGGCACCGGCATCCCGCTCGGGGACGTTGGTTGAGTTGTTGAGGTCGGGGAGCTTCTCTCCCGCAGGCCCGTTCGCCCCCAACAACTCAACAACTCAACCAACGTCCCCTATGCTACACCCGGGCGATGCGGTTTTCGTTCGCGGAATCGATGGTGGAGCCGAGCCAGCTCTTCACGCTGGCCGTCGAGGCGGAGCGGGCCGGCTTCACCTCGTTCACCGTTCCCGACAGCCTCTGCTACCCCGAGCGCTCCGAAACGAAGTATCCCTACTACGGCGATGGAAGCCGCGAGTTCCTCGAGAACAAGCCGTTCATCGAGCCCTTCGTCCTGATCCCGGCGCTCGCCGCCGTCACCGAGCGTCTGCGCTTCACGACCTTCGTGCTGAAGCTCCCGATTCGCGACCCCGTCCTGGTTGCGAAGCAGACGGCGTCGATCGCCGTGCTCTCGCACGATCGTCTGGGGCTCGGAGTCGGCCTCTCGCCCTGGCCCGAGGACTTTGCCGCCACCGGAGTGGCCTGGAAGGGACGCGGACGGCGCACGGACGAGATGATCGAGATCCTGCGCGGCTGCTGGAGCGGCGACTACTACGAGTTCCACGGCGCACACTTCGACCTGCCGAGCCTGAAGATCTGTCCCGTACCGAACACGCCGATCCCGATCCTCGTCGGAGGCCACTCGGAGGCCGCGCTCCGCCGCGCAGCGCGCCTCGGGGACGGCTGGATGCACGCGGGCGGCGACCCGGCGCAGCTCGACGCCCATCTCGACCGCCTGGCCGGGCTCCGCAAGGAGTACGGCCGTGAGAACGACCCCTTCGAGATCCATGTGATCTCGCTCGACGGCTTCAGCGTGGCTGGCGCGCGGCGCCTGGCGGAGAAGGGCGTCACCGACTGCATCGTCGGCTTCCGCAACGCCTACGAGCAGGACACCACTCCGCTCCAGCAGAAGGTCGACGCGATTCGCGGCTTCGGAGAGCAGGTCATCTCCAAGGTCTGATGGCCCCCGGCCCGAGCGCGTTATGCTCCCGTCCGGGGGGTGGGGATGGTCGCTCGGCGCAGTGCCACCGCGCTCGGTGCCCTCGCGCTCGCCGGCGCGCTCCAGGCTTGCGCCAAGGGCCCGCCGCGCGATCTCGACGACGCGTGCGCCATCTTCCGCGAGCGCCGCGGATGGTGGGACGCGGCGCGCGAGTCCAACGAGCGCTGGGGCGTACCCGAATCCATCCAGCTGGCCGTGATGCACCAGGAATCGCGCTTCCGGCACGATTCGCGGCCGCCGCGTCGCAAGCTGCTCTTCTTCATTCCCTGGCGAAGGCTCACGTCGGCCTATGGCTACGGGCAGGTCACGGAGGGCACCTGGCGCGACTACCAGCGCGACACCGGCCACCGCCACGCGGACCGGGACGACTTCGACGACGTGGCCGACTTCATCGGCTGGTACGGGAGCCTGATCCAGCGCACGGCGCACGTCTCGAAGACCGACGCCTATCACTTCTACCTCGCCTATCACGAAGGGCCAGGCGGCTTCCGGCGCGGCTCGCAACGGACGAAGCCGTGGCTGCTGGCGGTCGCGCGCAAGGTCGCCGCGCGCGCGCGTCGCTACGAGCGTCAGTATGCCGCCTGTCGGGACGAGCTCCCTCGCAAGCGGTTCTGGCTCTTCTGATCGCTCAGCTCGCGTCGGTCAGCGAATAGTCGTTTCGCTCCGCCGGATCGGCGCTCCGGTACTCCACGAACTCCCAGTCGTTTCCCTCCGCGTCGAAGAAGTACACCCGGCGGCGGTGGGGATGGTCGTTGGGAACCGTCGAGTCCCGGTAGCCCGCTGCGGCGAGTCGCCCACGGACGGCCTCCACGTCGTCGACCTCGTATCCGAGATGGTTCAGGCCCGGCTTGCCGCCGTAAGGGATCCAGGGCTCGGCGGGCGCCTCGGGCGCCTCGTTGAGGGCGAGGTAGCTGTGGTCGTCGCCCACGTGGACCCAGCGACGTCCCTGCCAGGTCTTGCCCTCCGCGCGGATGCAGAACTCCGGGAAGGCGGTGGTGAGGAAGCGGATGGCGGCGTCCACGTCGTGGACGGCCAGGTTGGCGTGCTCGAGTCGGGCGTTCATGGCGGACCTCCGATGGGCGCACGCTCAGGATCGGCCCGCGGCGGGCTCCGGGGAAGCGATCTGCCAATCCTCCGACGCTTTGCTACTTCATCATCAGGAGTGATGGAGAAATAACATCCCCGGGGGAGGGGCCGGCCCATGGACGATCTGTGCAGCCACCTCGCCGCCAACGTGAAGCGGCTCCGGGAGGCCCGCGGGCTCTCCCAGCAGCGCATGGCCGAGCTATCGGGCATCCCCCGCCCCACCTGGGCCAGCCTGGAGTCGGGCAGCGCGAACCCCACCCTGGCCGTGCTCTCGCGGACGGCCGAGGCCTTGCAAGTGTCCATCGAGGAGCTGGTGGGTCCGCCGCGGACCGACGCCCGGTTCTTTCCCGCCGACGCGGTGCCGGTTCGAAAGCGCCGGGACGCTCGTCTGCGCCCGCTGCTGCCCGAGCCGCTTCCGGGCCTCCAGATCTCGCGGATGGAGCTCCGGCCCGGCGGGAGCTTCCAGGGCATCCCCCACACACCCGGGACCCGTGAGTACCTGACCTGCGAGCGCGGGCGGATCGAGCTGGTGGCCTCGGGCGAGCGCTGGGAGCTCGGCACCGGCGACGCCCTGGTGTTCCGCGGCGACCAGCGACACACCTACCGCAATCGCGACGCTCGCCGCGTGGCGGTGGCGATCACGGTCGTCTGTTTCGCCCGCGGGAAGGTCTGAAGGTCCCGCCGGCGTCGCGTCGGGAAGGGCGCGCAGCCGGCGCAGGCCCGGTCGGGATCAGTCGGAGGGCTTCCGGGCCGAGCGCTCCTGGAGGTGGAAGACGGCCATCAGCGCCGGATAGATCAGCAGGGTGGGGAGCGAGGGGATCGGGTCGGTCGCTTCGGCCGACGGATTCGACGCCGAGGCCAGCAGGATCGAGACGACCGCGACCAGCGCGCAGGCGCCGATGAAGACCTGGATCGCCGGGTACGGCTCCCAGCGGTGGCGTGCTTGCCACAGGTAGAAGCCGAAGCCGTTGATCGCGAGGCCCAGCGCGAGCACCACAGCGCCGGCCATCCGCCCGTGGACCAGCAGGATCCCACCGAGCAGCAGCAGCCAGAGGGTCGCTCCCAGCTGACCGCCGAACCAACCGCCCCGGCTCCACTGGAACCGGCCCGGTCCGGGTTTTCCCTGATACTCCATCCTTCCTCCATCGGCACATCGATCGGCCGGGTTGAACCTCCGTGCCACGCTTCCGGGACGCGTCGCTTCCGAGGAAGGTCACGGGAACCCGGACCGGCAGCAGCTTCGAGAGGAGCCGGCCGAAGGCGATCGACGGCGCGCGCCGGAGCTTGCTCAGGGCGCGCACGGGAACCCTCCAGCCGGCGCCCGGCCGAGCCTTCAGCCGCTGCGGCGGCAGTCTATCCCACGGCGGGCGCCTCGGGCAGCCGGCTTCCCGGCCACCGGGCGGGTATTCTCGCGGCGTGCGTCGCCTCGCTCCGATCCTCGCCGGGCTGCCTTTCGCCGTGGTCGGGCTGCTGTTCGTCGGCTGTCGCTCCATGGCAGCCTACGATCCCCTCCTCGACCCCGTGAGCCACCTCGACCTGCGGCTCGATCCGTGCCCGCAGTCTCCCAACTGCGTCTCGAGCCAGGCCTGGAGCCCGAATCAGAAGGTGCCGCCCTTCACCTTCGCCGGCACGGCGGCGGATGCGCTGGCCGCGCTCGAGGCGCTCATCGAGGCGGATCCGGCGGCCACCATCGTCGAACGACGCAGCGGGATCTACCTGCGCGCGGAGTATCGAAGCCGCTGGCTCGGCTTCACCGACGATCTCGAGCTGCTGGCCGACGAGGAGGCCGGCGTCATCCACGTCCGCTCGGCCTCGCGGCGCGGCTGGTCCGACCTGGGCGTCAACCGGCGCCGCGTCGAAGCCTTGCATCGGGCGTTCGCGCAGTCCATGCTGCCCATCCCATGAACGCGCGTCGCTGTCTGCTCGCGGCGCTGCTCGCGGGCGTCGCTTTCGCCTGCGGGGGCGAAGACTTCCCGGTCGGCCGGATCGAAGGCCCGGCCCGTCCGCCCGCCTCCCTGCGAGCGGCAGCCGAGGCCCAGGCCGAAGCGCGCCGGGCCCTGTTCGCCGACGCGCCCGAGCGGGGCGGGCGGCGGATCCTGTTCGGCGACCTTCACGTCCACACGAGCTACTCGATCGACTCCTTCGTCTTCCAGCTGCCGCTGTTCGGGGGCGAAGGCGTCCATCCCCCCTCGGACGCCTGCGACTTCGCACGCTACTGCTCGGCGCTCGATTTCTTCTCCATCAACGATCACGCCGAGGGGCTCACGCCCGAGCGCTGGCAGGCGACCAAGGAGAACATCCGCCAGTGCAACGCCCTGGCCGGCGATCCCGCGGACCCGGACCTCGTGGCCTTCGTCGGCTGGGAGTGGACCCAGGGATCGGCCCGCCCGGAGGATCATTTCGGGCACAAGAACGTGATCTACCCCGGACTCGCGGAAGACGAGCTTCCGCTGCGGCCGATCACTTCGCTTCCCGACGCCAGCATGAACCGCGCGCCCGCCGTGGGAATGAAGGCCGTGCGGGTGATCGAGCGGCTGCCGCGCATCGGCTTCGGCGGCTATGCCGACTTCCTCTGGTGGGTCGAGCGGATGACCCAGGTGCCCGATTGTCCGCGGGGCGTCGATACGCGCGAGCTTCCGCCCGACTGCCGCGAGAACGCCTACAGCCCGGACGTCCTGTTCGAGAAGCTGGCCCAGTGGAACCTGCCGGTCCTGGTGATTCCCCACGGCCTCGCCTGGGGGACCCACGCACCGCCGCGCTCGACCCTCGAGAACCAGCTCACCGCCGCGCGCCACGATCCCTCGGTGCAGCGTCTCATCGAGGTCTACTCGGGCCACGGCAACAGCGAAGAGTGGCGCGGATTCCAGGAGCCGGGCCCCGGGCCGGTCTGCCCCGAGCCCACGGACGACTATCTCGCCTGCTGCTGGCAGGCCGGCGAGATCATCCGCGGCCGCTGCGGTGACCTGCCGGACGCCGAGTGCGATGCGCGGGTCCAGGAGGCGCGCCGCCTGGCCGTCCTGGCCGGCACCGACCCGCATCTGGTCGTGCCCGATACGCAGCCCGAGGACTGGCTCGACTGCGATCAGTGTCGGGACTGCTTCAAGCCCGCCATGGACCTGCGGCCCCGCGAGTCGGCCCAGTATGCGCTCGCCCTCTCGGCGCCTGGAGAGGGAAGGGATGGCAAGCCGCTCCGCTTCCGCTTCGGCTTCGTCGCCTCGAGCGACAACCACAACGCGCGGGCCGGGACCGGCTACAAGGAGGTCGATCGCCTCCAGATGACCGACGTGCGCGGGATCCGGTCCCCGTGGACGGACCGGATGACACGCGGGTACATCATGGGCGAGCAGGTCGATCCGCAGCGCGCCCAGGAGCCCGGCCGTCCGCCGCGCAGTCTGCGCCAGCTGCTCGACGTCGAGCGGACGTCGAGCTTCCTCTATCCCGGCGGGCTGGTCGCCGTCCATGCCGACGGCCGCAGTCGCGAGGCCGTGTGGGATGCGCTCCGGCGGCGTCGGGTCTATGGCACCAGCGGCCCGCGCATCCTGCTCTGGTTCGATCTCGTGAACGGGCCCGAGGGGTCGCGGCCCATGGGCAGCGAGGTCGAGCTGTCCGAGGCGCCGCGCTTCGAGGTGCGTGCCCTCGGAAGCTTCCACCAGCAACCCGGCTGCCCCGAGGAGTCGGTTCGCGGCCTCTCGGCGGAGCGGCTCGAGCGACTGTGTCGCGGCGAGTGCTACAACCCGGCCGACGAGCGGCACCCGATCACAGCGATCGAGGTGGTGCGGATCCGCCCCCGCCGTTCTCCCGACGAGCCGATGGAACGCCTGATCGAGGACCCCTGGCGCCGCTTCGAATGCCCAGCCGAGCCCTCGGGCTGTCGCATCACCTTCGAGGATCCGTCGTTCCCCGAGGTGGGGCGCGATGCAGTCTACTACGTCCGGGCCCTCCAGGAGCCGACGCCCGCCATCAACGGCGCGAACCTCCGCACCGAGTTCGATTCCGAGGGAAACGCCGTGCGCACGACGCCCTGCCACGGCAACTGGCGTACCCCGGCGAGCGACGACTGCCTGGCCCCCGTCCAGGAGCGAGCCTGGTCTTCCCCCATCTTCGTCGACCAGGCCGGGGACGTTCGTTGAGTTGTTGAGTTGTGGTGGGCGAACGATCTCGCCGAACCACCCGTCTCCGCCCACCACAACTCAACAACTCAACGAACGTCCCCGGTCCCTTGTTGACAGATGGTGTGGGGCCGCTTGAATCCACGTCATGAGGACGGGACTGGTTCTCTCCGGGGGTGGGGCGCGGGGCGCGTACGAGGCGGGCGTGCTCTCGTACCTGTACGAGTTCGTGTACCCGGAGCTCCCGGAGTTCGAGTTCGACGTGGTGTCGGGCACCTCGGTCGGCGC
>Ga0114931_10004276_pt1 | contig 17829 bp, 7 predicted proteins | sample 2SBtaG_FD_89579 | JGI IMG/M metagenome (GOLD analysis project Ga0114931, IMG submission 89579) | Deep subsurface microbial communities from Kolumbo volcano to uncover new lineages of life (NeLLi) - 2SBTROV14_V59a metaG | ecosystem: Environmental > Aquatic > Marine > Volcanic | place: Kolumbo...
CCGGATGCAAAATACTCACGCCCCGTTTATGACGCCATTGCATCATGGCAGATCTATCACTTCCATGACACCAGCGCAACTGCTGGAAGTCGTCATTATGAAATTGTGCAGGACAACAAGGTGCTGCGCACGGATGCCGCCAATATAGCTCCGTTCCTCCTAAAAATGAGACAACAGCATACCAGGGAATATAAAACAATCATCAATGCCATCCGACTGGTTACGCCGTTTTTTGATGATTTTTTGCTAGAGCCAACGCAACGCGGCGCAAAAGAGGAAGTCAACCTTAGCTGGTCACAGAAAGGTTCAGACTATCCGATGCAGCCCTATCATCTATCCGATGGCACACTTCGGTTTATTTGCCTGGCCACCACGCTATTACAACCCAAGCCACCGTCAACCATCATTATTGATGAGCCGGAACTGGGTTTGCATCCAGCAGCAATCATCATTCTGGCTGAGCTAATCCAGCAAGCAGCGCAACGTACCCAAGTGCTTGTAGCGACCCAGTCGCCCGCATTGATTGATCAGTTTGCAATCAATGACATCATTGTTGTTAACCGGAAAGGGGGCGCGTCATCTTTTGAAAGATTAAATGAAGCTGATTTCTCTGAGTGGCTTGAGCGCTATTCCGTTGGTGAGCTCTGGACGAAAAATGTGATTGCTGGAGGGCCCACCTATGAGTAATTACATAGAGGTGCTCGCCATTGTCGAAGGTAAGACAGAGCAAATCTTTATTGAATCGCTTTTAAGGTCTTATCTTGCTGAAAAGATGATTTTTATAAGCGCAACTCAGGTGAGTAAACCCGGCCAGAAAGGAGGGGACGTTCGCTTTGAACGTGTTAAAAACGATCTGGCACTGCATTTAAGACAGCGTACCGATACCTATATCACGACTTTTGTTGATTACTATGGCACAAAAGAATGGCCTGGGCTTGATAGAGTTGCGCCTAATGCATCACCGGAACAAATTGCTGCGTGCATTCATCAGGCAACCAAAGAGGAAGTCGATGTTCTTTTTCGAGAACAACAAGCTGAGCGACGCTTTATTCCCTATATGGCTATCCACGAATTCGAGGCGCTATTGTTTAGCGATAGCGCGGCTTTGGCTGCGGAACTGGATATTGATGAAGGCAATGTTTCAAACGTGTTAGCCGAGTGTGGCGAACCCGAAGCGATAAATAATAGTCCGCATACAGCACCATCCAAGCGGCTTGATCAGTGGTCGCGAAATGGAAAATTTGCCAAAACCACAACAGGTATGGCTGTAGCACAGAAAATTGGAATAACAAAAATGAGGCAGATGTGCCCGCTTTTTAATAACTGGATCGATACTTTTGAAACCATAGTTGGTGAACCAGCATGACAAATTTGACAGAAAACAAATTTGCACGCACGTCGATGCACCTGAAGGGTCAAGCACAGGGAGTAGCCCGGTGAAGTTTAAATTCAAAATACAGCCCTATCAAACCAATGCTGTGGATGCAGTTGTCGATTGTTTTGCCGGTCAACCGATGAGCACGGGCCTCAGCTACCGTGTCGATCCCGGCAAAGTAGATCAATTGCAGATATCAGCATTCGACGAAGGATTCAAAAATGAGGATATCAGGCTGACTGATGGGCAACTCCTGACAAACATTCAAGCCGTGCAGAAACGCCATAACCTGCCTCAATCAAGATCTCTGTCCGATTTTACCGAGGTTGACAAGAGAGGACAGATCAAAACGAAACCGAAGAATTACAAGCCGGGGGCCAGGATCAATCTCGATATTGAGATGGAAACCGGCACCGGAAAAACCTATTGCTATATCAAAACCATTTTCGAGATGAATAAGCGTTATGGCTGGTCAAAGTTCATCATTATGGTGCCCAGCATCGCGATTCGTGAGGGTATCTATAAGTCCTTCCAGATCACCGCTGATCATTTTACGGAGAGCTACAGCAAGAAAGCCCAATTCTTTATCTACAACTCCAAACGACTGCACGAGTTGGAGAGTTTTTCGTCTGACGCGGGGATCAACGTCATGATCATCAACATCCAGGCGTTCAATGCCCGCGGTGCAGACAATCGCCGTATATATGACGAGCTGGATGATTTTCAGTCTCGCCGACCAATCGACGTGATCAGTAGAAACCGCCCAATATTGATTCTGGATGAACCACAGAAGATGGAAGGCAAGGCGACCCTCGATGCCCTGCCAAAATTCAATCCGCTGATGATTTTGCGTTATTCAGCAACGCATAGAACTAATCACCTTAAGATCCATCGTCTTGATGCGCTCGATGCCTATAACCAGAAGCTGGTCAAAAAGATTGCCGTGCGTGGTATCCAGACACGTGGTCTGGCAGGCACCAATGCCTATCTTTATCTTGAAGGCATCGATATATCAAGAAAGGCGCCCGTGGCGCGGATCGAGATGGAACTAAAGCTCAAGTCCGGTGAGATAAAACGCCAGCTCCGACGACTGGAGTTCGGGCGTGACCTGTTTGTTGAATCGGGAGAGCTGGATCAGTATAGAGACGGCTTCACCATCTCACAGATCGACTATAACCAGGACACGATTGAATTCACCAATGGTATCGTCATGCAAGCTGGGGAGGCGACCGGCGATGTGAATGAAAGTGACATTCGACGCATTCAGATCCGCGAAACCATCAAGGCACACCTGGATAAAGAAAAGCAGCTTTTTTCCCAGGGCATTAAGGTATTGTCTCTCTTCTTCATCGATGAGGTCGTCAAATATCGTGACTACGACAGGGAAGATGAAAAGGGCGAGTATGCCCGCGTCTTTGAGCAAGAATACATCTATCTGAAAGACGAATATCTATCTGAGCTGGCGATTGATAACAAGGCATACCGGGAATATCTATCCGGCATCGACGCCAGTGCGACGCATAATGGCTACTTTGCGATTGACAAGAAAGGAAAACTTAAAGATCCAAAAGTGAGCAGAAGTGGTGACGATAAAGGCTTGGCAACCGATGTGGACGCCTATGACCTCATCCTGAAGAACAAGGAGCAACTTCTTTCATTTGCCGAGCCAACACGTTTCATCTTTTCTCACTCAGCACTGCGTGAGGGCTGGGACAACCCGAATGTCTTTGTCATGTGTATGCTCAAACACAGTGACAACACAATATCGCGCCGCCAGGAGGTTGGGCGTGGCTTGCGCATATCCGTCGATCAGCACGGTGAGCGTATGGATCTGCCTGCGACCGTTCACGATATCAATGTCCTGATCGTTGTCGCCAGTGAGAGTTACAAGGATTTTGTATCGGGTCTGCAAACCGAGATTGCAGAAACCCTGTCGGCTCGCCCCCGTAAGGCAAATGAGGAATATTTCACAGGCAAGGTGCTGGACACCGAGGATGGGCCGGTGGAGGTTACACCGCAAATGGCTAAACAGATTTACCGATATCTACTCAAAAATGATTACACGGACGATAATGACGCTATTACCGATGCATACCACGCCGAGAAGGAAGAAGGTAAACTTGCTGAACTGCCTGAAGAGCTGAAGCCCTTTTCCGACCAGATTATCGATCTGATCGACAGTGTGTTTGATGTTACCAAGTTGCCGAAGATCGATGACGGACGGAAGCCAAAGACTAATCCGCTCAATAGTAATTTTGAAAAGAAAGCGTTCCAGGAGCTCTGGTCTCGCATCAACCATAAGGCTGTCTATCGGGTGGACTTTGAATCCGATGAACTGATCAAAAAGGCCATTGCCGCGCTGGACAGTCACCTTCGTGTAACGCCACTACAATATACCGTTCAGGCGGGTGAGCAGCGAGACGCCGTTACAGATGAACAGCTGGCTACAGGAGAAAGCTTCGAACTTACCGGCACCACGACCGAAAAAGGAGGAGCCGTTCACTCTGACGTAACTTACGATCTGATCGGCAAGATTGCGGAGAATGCACACCTTACCCGCAAGACTGTGGCGAAGATACTGGCTGGCGTACAAACCGTTATTTTCGATCAGTTCAAAATGAATCCGGAGCATTTCATCGCCGAGACATCGAGACTGATCAATGAGCAAAAAGCGACTGCCATAATCGAGCAACTTTGCTACGACGAAGTCGAGGACCGATACGACACGGATATCTTTACCGCCGCACAAACCGGGCAAGACTTCTCGCGTGCAACCGGAAGGCTCAATAACCACGTCTATGACTACTGCATCACTGACTCCGATGTAGAACGCAAGTTTGTTGATGAGCTGGATACTAGCAGTGAGGTCGTAGTCTACGCCAAACTGCCAAGAGGTTTCCTGATCCCTACGCCGGTTGGAGACTATAACCCTGATTGGGCCATATCCTTCAATAAAGGAAGTGTGAAGCACATTTATTTTGTCGCTGAAACAAAGGGCTCGATGTCTTCAATGAAACTTCGAGAAATTGAAAAAACAAAGATTGAATGTGCGCGTAAGTTCTTTGTTGAGATCAATGAGCGGATTGAGAAGGACAAAGTGAAATATGATGTCGTGACAGATTACGGGAAACTTATGGATCTGGTCAGTGTGGTGGCAACGTGATTATCTTGCCTTCAGCTGGGTTTTAATCCATTTACACAGACGGTTGAGTTAGGGTTATTCTGAATGTGGCCGATGCAGAGCCAATCTGGTTATCAAATTTCAGCAATAAGAGGGTGGCGTGAGTTTCGCTTTTGCTCTGACAGCATATGACCCTACAGATCTTCCAGGAGGAAGCATAGACCCTCTAGGTTTTGAGAGAGGGTATCTCTTTCTGGCCGACAAGATACTCCCTGGTCTGACCAACGTCGCAAGCCGCCCACGCTACTTTGGACTTCTTTGCGCAGGTGCCAAGCTGGCCGATGTGTCCATTAGCTTGTCTCCACGTCAGGCCTATGAGGAACGTATGCAGGCGATTTTACGGCTGGAGCGGCTCTGGGCGCTGGCCAATGTTCTGGCTCGGAACGAGGCGGAGGATGCTCAACTCCCAACGTCCGGCTTGCGAGGTGTGTCATATGCTGAAAGAAAGGCAAGAGACATCTCAAAGGAGCGGTCACTAAGGACAACCGGTGAATTCAAGCTGCTGTCACGACAAGTTACTTACGGCGCGGTCGGCATCTACGGTTCAGTAGCCCAGGTTCTGCGTTTCTGGGATCGAAAGATGCTGCTTCCTACGCCAGATCTTGGAGACCCGCTCGGAGCAGCGTTTATCACGGAAACACAAATGCCTAGGCAGATTCGGAAAGCTGCAAGTGAACCAAGGGAAAGAAAAGTCAACACCACCGTCCTTCGTGACTGGGGAGCCAGGTCTCATGTTTCAGCACCGGTTGGCGCTGTTGAAGCCAAATGTCTGCATGAAGCCGCCTATCGCCAACCAGTCCGTGCCCGAATGCTTGAGTTACTGGCGGATGTGCCTAGGTGTCCTGGTGAAACGGAGTTGGATCGCATGGCGCGCGTAGTTGCTTTAGCTACACAGCAGGTCAGGTTTAATGACCTTGCTGACGCAATGCAGGCAATTCTGGCTTATGAAGAAGCCTATCGTTGGTTGCTCCTGGCTTTTGAACGCGTGTTGTATTTGGGGCGTGAGCACATGATTATTGCGCCGCGAAATATGCGGCGTGACGCAGTGCTCCAGGACGTGTGTGCCAATTTACCTGGGATAGTCAAGTCCGCGCTTGAAAGGCTGGATGGAGAAGGTAAGACCGATCATTTTCAGCTGAATCTTGAGCGTATTCGGGATGTCGCCGTTTTCCTGTCGTTATCAGCTGAGGCGTGCAGTGATCCGGTAAAACTCGTGCATTGCCTGTTGATGCGGCATACCGATATCCAGCACGGGAAGATTGATCGCGGACGCCGTAAGGCACCATGGATAGTGAGACAGGGTCAGGGATTATCCATGACCATGCGGGATGTGGGGCTCATAGATAATCCGGAAAGCACCGGGCAGGTTATACCGCACCCTTATCGACTGGCTTCCGCCGATGCATTGATTTTGTCATCGTATTCGGCATGAAAGAAAAACCGGTATCTGAAAAGTTTTGCTTGATTGATCAGGTCACACCTGATGTAGAACTGCATGGATCCATCACAGGGGTATTGGCCACTTCCTATGATCTGAATGCAGAATTCTTCGAAACGGACTTTTTGCCGAGCCTGCTGGGACTGGGCGCATGGAATGATCGGGCCTGGACTACCCGGATTGCTATGGAGAAACATCTTGCGCTGATGGAATCCATGGTGGTTTACATGCAACCAGATCGTTACCAGGGGCGTCCGAGATCGTTGCGTGTCAGTCTCATACCCTATGCCGCAAAGGGCGCTCGTGCACTACATGCCAAGGTGGTATTGATGGCGTATGAACGGGCTGTCCGTTTAATCGTATCCAGCGCAAACCTGACGCCCGATGGCTATCGACACAATCGCGAAGTTGCAGTTGCACTGTTTGCATCGGAAAATGATACACATCATGCGGAAATTATCCGCTCGGCACTGCGGACAATGCCGGGGATATTGGGGGAGCGTTGGGGGGAGGATGCCGAAGTCATCCATCGCAAGGCGGTGGAATTGATGGAAGATTGGGTAGTTCCTGAGGGGAGGCAAGAATTTTTCGTCTGGAGTGGCGAAGTACAGCCACTCCATCAGCAGTTTCTGGCCCATTGGCCCGAGGGAGAGCAAATCGATCGAATTGCAGTTGTATCGCCTTTCTGGTCGCAGGCGGTGGAGAATGGTCCCGTAGGTATCTTCCTGAAGAACATAGAATCTATTGGTGCTTTAGGTGTCGAAACGGAGCTTAACCTTTTTTCAGAGGCACGCCTGGATGCCGATGGGCGCTATTGGCCGGAATTGACTGGCGAACATGCCAGATTCGACTTCAGACAACTGGGCGTGCGTGCCACGGCCTATGCTGTGGATCCGCGTGTTCCCGCTGAAGATGTGGGTATGCGCAGTGATTTTACCGGAAGACGGCGTTTGCATGCGAAGGTGGTTCTGATGGAAGGCCCCGAAACGACGCTGGCTTATGTGGGGTCGGCTAATTTCACAAACCGCGGCTGGGGATTTCTGCACCGACCGGAGTTGGCAAATATCGAGGCCGGGGTGATCCTGCGTCGTACCGGGTCTGATCGGCAAGATCTCCGCCAGCTGTTGCCCCCTACAGCGGGCGTGTCAGTACCGCTTGAGGGTACTCCGCAAGTCGAAAAACCAGCGGAGGCCCCACCGGTCTTTGGCGGCTGGCCCAGGTTTCTCCAAGAAGCCACCTTGGCACCTGCCGATGAGGGGCAGCAGAGACTGGTGCTTCGGATTGTTGTCGATCCGGAATCGATCGAGGGGCGCTGGTCACTGGCTGTTGCGGGTGAGCCACCATGCTTTCTTCTGAGTGTTGCCGATGCTTCAACTGCCAAGCCTGAGTATCGTCTTGATTTGGAAGAGCAGGCACTTAACGCCTTGCTCAGGCAGCGTGAAATCCAGGTGAATTGGTGGGCGTCCGATCGATCAGTTGCTTTTCCTCTAAACGTTGCCCTGGAAGCGCGTACCCAGTTGCCGATCTCGCCAGGAGACCACTGCCCTGGAGAAGGCATGTTATTGGCCTATTATCAGGGGCGCATCGCCTTTGAGGACTTGTTCCCGCCACCTGTTGATGATCCGGATATGGCTGCCGACGAGGACCAGCCGTCAGTCGACGAACTTGAGCGAGTCGTGGATACCTCGGGCATCCAGTCCTACCAAATTCGTGAGTTCATCGAGGCACTGGAGGGGATTAGGCAGGATCTCAAGGCCTCTGCGATCAGTGAGCCTGCCATGCGCCTGGCATTGCGGGGTGCCGTTAGCCCCGTTGCACTGGCTCGACAGATCAGAGCGGCTGTGCTCAAGGCGGAACGGACACCCGTTGGTGGCGCCTTCGAGCTGGTTGAGCTTGTTGCCTGCCTCTTGGCGGCGAGATCGAATGAGGTTCCTGAAGTGCTACAGGTGGCATGGCTGAGTGAAATTGATGCCGCACTGGGGGAGATAGAGACTTGCCTTGCTGACGTGCGAAAGTTTGATGGTTCCAAGCTTGGAGCAGGGTTCACACACTACGAGGCTCAATTGCGACGCCATCTTCGCATCAGGGGGCGACGCTTGTGATTGTCCTTCCTGAACACGTGGATCTCGCTCATGATAAAACCCGCATTAAAGATCCACGGGATGGTGAGCGTCAGGCTACTACGGTCTCAGCTGTCCTTGGACGTATGTTCCATCAAGACTCCATGCACCGGTGGGAGACGCAAATCGTTGCGGACGAAGTCGGGATGGGTAAGACATTTGTCGCACTAGCCACGGCCTATTCCATTCTGGTTCATATGCGTGATGATGGGCATGAGGGCGACCTCTATGGTTGTATGCAGAAGGTACTAGTCGTAACTCCACGTAACAGGGCGCTTTTTCAAAAATGGGTGCACGAGGTGGAAGAGTTCGTGCGACGCTGTGTCATTGAGTCCGAGAAAGAAGCAGCTAAGCGATTGTATGCGCCTCAACGTGTGGAGCGGTTCGACCATCTGATCAAGGCGCTAACGAGCCCGTCAGGGCCGCGGGTCATCGTGACACACATCGGCGTCTTGTCCAAACAACGATGGGGGAGCTGGTTGAAACATTATGACCTCAAGCGCCGTTTTACTCTGTCGGCCCTCTTTACCTACTGGGGTAACAAATTCAAGGTCGAGAAACGGCGGCGGTTGCTCAGGGGCGGACCCGCTCATTGGCCAGGAAATCCATATGAGTTGGGGCACCTGTATCCAGGTGAACAAGATAAGCTTGTTTTTGAAGAGGAGGATTTACTTGAGGGGTTGCGTCGGATCAAGAGTGGTGGGGATGAAGAGTCACGGGAGTTGCTCGACAACGTACTGACGCAATGCGAAGAGATTGCAGCACCTTATCGCCGTAATCGTGACCAATTTTTTAGGGGATTGTTGGGCAGTCTGAAGGATGTGTACTGTGCCGCATGCGAGGCGTTGCTAACAAAGGCGATACCATTGGTCATCGTCGATGAGGCCCATAACTGGAAGAACGGACCGTCGTCAGGAGCGAATAATTACAAAGAGTTTGAGCGATTAATCGCCGCGCGGACGCGCCGTCTTCTGATGTTGACTGCAACGCCGTTTCAGCTTCATCCGACAGAAATGTTGGAATTATTGCGAATTGGCGAATCCATTGCGCCAGCGCCACGGCAAACAGACAGGTTGGAGCGCAGGCAATGGATGAGAGCGCATCGAAAGGAGGTTATTACTCCGGTTCTCACCTCTGCGCAGCAATGTAGTCGTCGATTCGCAAGAGCGTGGGGACGTCTGCCCGACGATGTAACGGTTGAGTATTTGGAATCGCTCTGGCAGAGCGAGCCAATTAGTCATCTGTGTACCGAATTGTATCGTATGGCCAATCTCCCTGGAGCCATGGATGAAGCCGCAATGAATCATGTGATAGACAATGCTATTCATGAAATGGAACCTGATGTGCGCGAACTTATGCGGGAGTCGCTGCGACTCTATGCATACAATGCGGATCTTTCCAAGGAGCTTGGACATATTGTAATTCGGCACCGTCGAGATACGGGGCACCGATTGTTTCGGGTAGGCGAGGAATCTGAGGAAGCGTATGATCTAACCGAAATCGCACGGCGTCCGGATTCCCATATCTTGCACTCGGCATATGGCATCGATGTACGTGGCGATGGCGAGTTGCCACATTATCTGCTGATGCGATGTGTCTCAGAGATGAAGGGCGGGAAGGGACGAACCTCATTGGGAACAGCGCTAACAGGGTGCTATTCAACCCTGCTGTACAGTGCTGAAGGGAAACGTCTCAAAGCGGCAATTGGCAGCTCGGATATCGGTGCTGTTTATCTTGACCTCTTGATGAATCTGGTGGATGAGGACAACGATCCGGATCACCCGAAGGTGCGTAGTGTCGTCCGCATCGTGATAGATGCGTGGCGGATAGGGGAGAAAACCCTCATCTTCTGCTTTCGCACGAATACGGCAAGGCGGTTACGATCCATTATCGATGATCAAATCCGTGCCCAACTCGATGAGCGACGCAAACGTTGCCTCGGTGGCGCCCGTGGACTGAGAACACTGCGCGCACGGCTGACAGGTCGAGACAGGGACCTTATCGGGTTGGGACTTGACCGTTTACTCTGGTCCGTGTTGTGGGCGACACGGGATGGTGGCCGTGAACGACTACTGGGTCCAGAGGAGCTGGCGCTGACTGATGGGGATATGTACAACCTTGCTGCACTCGGGGTGCGCTACGGGGTTGATCTCGCTTCTGAACGTGTTGACCGGGTATTTCTGCACCGTGCAACTGAGCATGTTATCGCCCAACGTGTCAGTCACAGGCGAGAAATGGGAATTCGTTGGAGAAAATTACTTGAGGTCATGGCAGACGAAGAGTGGGTTAGACGACCCTATGGCTTGTTACAACCGGAGGAGCACCAGGAGGGCGGTGACGACCGGGCAGATTATGATGAACGGGGGGTGCATACGGTCTATGAAGAGATCGAACCCTGGCCTGACAAGGAAAATATTGACAACGTAATGAGAGCCCTTGTTGATCGCCGGTTACGAGCACGCAAAACCGGTCAGACTCCGGTCATAGACGGTTATGCGGAAATGCCCAGTCTGTGGCTTGGGGAAGAGCCTTTAGTCCCTATTGAAGAAACGATAGGCCGGCAAGCCGAGCTTCTCTTAAAACTTCATCATGAGCTGTGGGAACTGAGCTGGGATGGGTACGAGTTTAAACTGGATCAACGCCTGCTGGCCATGCAGGCCCTCAGGCGGATCCTGTTGCGAGAGAGCGTTATTCTGCGTCTATTGCCAGACAAAGTGGAGCGTGACGAGGCTGGCTGGGCCAGGCTCCTTGTGCGAGCCTTTCATACACCGCTGCCCGGTCAGCGTGAAAGCATGGCAGACCGATTGGCCGTGTTTTTGGAGGATCTTCGATCGGCGAGCGGCACGATCGGCAAAAGGGACACTGCCAGACATGCCCTATGGGATGCCACTCGTCTAACTGATCAGAACTTTGTGGATTTGGTCAAGGGTGGCGATAACGCCGAAACGCGGGAACGTGTTTTCAATGGATTCAATACGCCGTTATTGCCTGAGGTATTGGTCTGTACGAGCGTTGGGCAGGAAGGCATTGATTTGCACCGGCACTGTCGCGCTGTAGTGCACTATGACCTGGCGTGGAACCCGGCGACGTTAGAACAACGGACAGGGCGTGCCGATCGTATTGGCAGCAAGACCTTTCGGGAACGTGATCTGGAGAAACACGAGCACGGTCCTTATCTGGAGATCAGTGTGCCATTTCTGGCGGGTACTTATGATGAACGTATGTATGAGGAGTTGCGGCTGCGTGCACAGACCTTTGAGGTGTTGACCGGCGGTGATTTTGCTGTTGACTATGCGGGTTCGGTTGACGAAAGCGCCGATGAGGAGGGTACGGACAAAGAACACCATCTTGTGGCACTGCCTGAAAGTATGGTCGAGGCGCTAAGAGTTAAACTGAACGTGTGGGCGCCCTGAAAACGCCAGGATTCGATAGGACCTTGCAAAGTTGCCTCCGTGTTCGCCAGGGAGATTCGCGTAGGCAATGCCAGTGGTCAGTTAAGTGGTCGATGCAGGCATTGGTTCGCAATCCAGCACCATCCCGGTGAACGCACCTGAATACGAGAGAGATATCCATGCAGGTTACCTTTGGTTTTTATCTTGATAGTTACGAGCCACCTGAGCAGGTGAACAGTCTGGGCTGTGTGGTAACTGGACCGACGGGCATGCTGGACCTGCTTGAGACCCGACTGGGGCTGGGCGGCCAATGGCCTGCCCAGCCCCTGCGTGTGATCCAGTACCAACGGTATCTGGTATCGGCGGATAACGCAAAGCGTTTTTATTCGCGGTCATTGCAGGTTGATCCTCTTGCTGTCGCCAAGGTGCTTCTCCGGTGGCGTGATGAGTGGATCGAGGCGGGTTGGGACGGATCCGCCACCGAAAGTGACAGTCAACGCATCCGGGATATGGCGGGCGTCGAGGTGCTCGCGGGTGAGCATTTGGGTAAGGAGCTTGCAGATCGCTTGCGTGTGGTTATCCGAACCCTCGACACCCGAGCTCCGGGCATCGAGTGTGTGAGACTGGTTGAGGCCCTTGATCAGCTTCCGCCAGTCTGGCAAGAGTTGTTCAGTAAATTGCCAGTCAGATCAGAAACAGTCGATTCTTGGGACGGAGCTATTGCTGCGGCAGGCACGGATCTCGCTGTACTCCAGCAGGCGTTACTAACCAATACACAGGCTTCGTTTAAAGGTGATGGTTCTTTCTTTGTCATGAAGGCGGATAGTGGGCATACCCTGTCCCAGGGTATAGCGGGGGCCTTTCTGGGTCCTCAGGCCTGGTCAGCGGCATCAACGACTGTCATTGCCGGCATGGGTGGGGCATTACTGGATGAAGGCCTGCACGCTGCAGACCTGCCCATTTCCGGGCGTACAAACAGCTCGCTGTGGCGGCCCGCATCACAGGTATTATCGCTAGCGCTGAGTCTTCTCTGGCTGCCGCTGGACCCGCATCGTTTGCTGGAGTTTCTCACCCACCCGGTCTGCCCGGTTCGGCAGTCATTGCGGTCACGCCTGGCAACCGTGGTAGCCAATACCCCCGGTATCGGCGGTGAGGATTGGAACCGAACCATCGCCGAGGCGCGAGATGCGGCGATTGCGAAAGCCGAGGGTGATCCAAAGGCAGGTCAGGCCATCGACGAAATAATTCATACCTGGCTTGCACCAAAGCGTTTCGACCCGGAGGGCGGTGCGCCAGTAGACGCCTTGGCCGAACAGTGCGCCCGGGTGTCGCGCTGGGCTGCCGGCCGAGCTAATCTCACCGATCTTAGTGAGGCGCAACGCACTTCCTTTCTGATTGCACAGCAACAGGCCTCAGCCGCGAGGACTGCGATTGAGGAGTTGGCAAAGGGCGGGAACGGGACCCTTAGCCGGTTACAACTCGACAGGCTGGTTGAAGAGGTGATGGCATCGGGCTCTAGGCGGCCGGATCTTAGCGCAGAATGTGGGCATGTGCACGTGATCGCAGAGGCGGGCGCTGCTATCAATCCTGTCGACCGTATGGTGTGGTGGGATTTTTCTGCGCCGGCGCTTCCACAGAAATGGCCCTGGAGTCCTGACGAGATTGCGCAGCTCCGGTGTCACGGTGTCAATCTACCCTCGGTAGATCATTTACTGCAATCTCTGGCAAGCACCTGGCTGCGTCCGCTGATGAATGCCAGACAGCAATTGATCCTGGTGATGCCACGCAGACGAGGTCAAGAGGCGGTTGTGCATCATCCAATGTGGGACCAGATTGTGGCCTTGTTGCCCCAGGGAGAACAGATTCCTTCACTTGATTATGATGGCCTTCTGGAGAGTGGTCTGTCACATCCGTGGCTGTGCACAAATTTTGTATCCGTATCCTACCGGGGCTTACCGCAGAAACACCGCTGGTGGCACCTGCAAAGTGGCGAGCTACTGGGCAGGCGCGATGTGGAGTCCTTCTCCAGCCTGCAGGATTTTATCAATGCGCCACATCGGTGGGTATTGAGGCACAAAGCCAGACTGTCTCCGGGAAGTCTGGCAAAAATCGGGGAGGGCAACCGTCAGAAAGGTGCCTTGTTGCACCGATTGTTCGAGTGGCTTTTTACCAGTACGGAAATTGACTGGCGTCGTGCTGACTATCCAATACTCCAGGGCTGGGTTGATGCCCATTTCCCGACCCTGCTGGAACAGGAAGGTGCAAATTACCTGTTGCTTGGAAAGGCACGAGAAGCTGAAGAGCTGAAAACGACGGCTGTCTCGGCTGCATGGACACTGATAGACCATTTGCGCCGGGCTGGCGCTGAGCAAGTGAGCATGGAATTGGCAGCCGAAGGCGTATTCTGCGGTGGACGACTGGCGGGTCGTATTGACATGCTGGTCTCTGGCCCCGGGGAGCGCGGAGCTGTTCTGGATTTTAAGTGGGGATGGTTCAGGTATCGCTGTGACGAGCTGCGTGAAAACCGGCAACTGCAACTGGCTGTATATGCTGTCATGCGACAGCAGGTGACCGGGAAATGGCCTGACCAAGCCTATTACATTCTTGATGAGGCACGCATTGCGGTGCAAAACAACAGGTACTTTGAAAATGGCAGCATCTGCGCACCAGCAGAGGAATACGCCAATACCCCGATTCTCTGGGCGGCCTTTGAAGAAACCTGGAAATGGCGCAGGATGCAGCTGGATGCCGGGCACATAGAACTCAATATTGAAGGCACAGAATCTGACGACAATTCACTCCCCCCAGGGATTGCCTTGCCGGTGGCCGAGGCGAGCGACCGTTTTGATGACTATGTCGTGCTGACGGGCTGGCCGGAGGGCGCCTAGTAATGAATATTCGATTTATTAGTGCTGGTGCCGGAAGTGGTAAAACCTATCGCCTGACATAGATCCTGACTGAAAGGCTAACCGATGCAGAAGTTGCCGCCAGGCCGGAGGCGGTGATAGCGACGACCTTCACCAGGAAGGCAGCGGGTGAACTGGTCGATCGGGTTCGTCAAAAGCTGGTCACGACCCAGGAATACCGGCTTGCCAATAGTATGGGGCAGGCGATAATTGGTACCGTCAATAGCGTCTGCGGCCAACTACTTGTACGTTATGCCTTCGAGGCGGGACTGTCCCCGCAGCTAGAAGTACTTGCGGACGCTGAGCAGCCTGTACTCTTCACTCAGGCCTTGGAACAGGCAATGACTCGTGACGATATTCGCGAGATGAATGCCCTGGCGCAGCGACTCGGACTGACCGAATGGCAGCAGGAGATTCGGAAGATTGTCGATCTTGCTCGAGCCAATGATATCTCGGCTACGGATTTCGAGACCCATGCGCAGCAGAGCCTCGAAGGACTCATGGCCTTTTTCCCGGATCCGGTGGAAGAGGATCTTGACACGTCCCTGAATGTTGCAATCAGAACGGCAATCGATGAGATTGAGGGAAACGAGGATTCGACAGTAGGTACACGAAAGTACCTTGCGTTGCTGAAGTCAAAATCACATCGCATCAGCCAAGGCGGCCTTGCCTGGAGTGACTGGGTTAAGCTTAGCAATGAGCGGCCAACCAAACGTAGCCAGTTGAGTGCCCAACCGATCAAGGATATTACCGCCCGCTTCGAACGACATCCAGGACTTCATGCCGATATCCGCGTCTGGACTCAGCGGCTATTTGACCTGGCGGCACGAGCACTGACGACTTATCAACGGCTCAAGGCCGAACGCGGTCTAATGGATTTTGTTGACCAGGAGCATCAGCTGTTACGGCTACTTGACCGGCCTGAAGTGTCTGGCTCGATCACGCAGGAGCTTGATCTGTTGCTCGTCGACGAGTTTCAGGATACGAGTCCCATCCAGCTCGCACTGTTTCTGAAACTCGCGGCGCTTGCAAAAGAATGCATATGGGTGGGTGACATCAAGCAGGCAATCTATGGGTTCAGGGGCACCGACCCCGACCTGATGAATGCAGTCATCAATAAGCTGGAAGGTGAGGGGAATCCAACGGATATTTTGCCGTATTCCTGGCGTTCACGACCACCTCTGGTGGAATTCGCCAATGCCGTGTTTGTGCCGGCGTTCTCAAATTATCTCAAAGAAGAGCAGGTCAAATTGACGCCCAAGCGCGACGAGGTACTTGAACATCCGCCGCTGCGATTCTGGAAGTTGGAGGGTCGTAATGAGAATAAACGTGCAACAGATCTTGCAGAAGGTGTCGTAAATTTGCTCGGGCAAGGACTTCAGGTGGTAGATAAGCAGACCGGGCAGCCAAGACCGTTGTTAGCGGGCGATATTGCCATTCTGAGCCGTATGAATGACAAGGCTGTCAAGTATGCAGCCGCACTGACCGACCGTGGAGTTGCGGTCACGCTGGAGCAGCCTGGACTGCTGGCATTGCCGGAAATTCACTTGGCCTTGGCCTGCTTGCGTCGTCTCGCCGACGCAGGCGACACTTTGGCCACTGCTGAAATTATTGCACTAAAATCAACCCAAGCCCCTGAAGAGTGGTTGGAACACCGTTTGGAGTACCTGGCTGAAGGGAATGAATCCTGGAACTGGGGTATTGACGGTCCGTTCCCGGAAACGGCTCTGGCTGCACTGGAAGCTATGCGGCCACGCCTGGAATTCCTCTCACCCTCGGAAGTGCTGGACGAGGCACTTGTGGCGGGCGACGTGCGTAGGGATGCAAAAGCATGGGGGCCAACCAAGGGTCGAACCTCACAGCGACTGGCCAACCTGGAGACGTTGCGCGGTTTGGCTACCAACTATGAGGAGTACTGTCAGGCACAGCGGATCAGTGCGACCGTTGCCGGTTTCCTGCTATGGCTCTACGAATTGGCGGACGCCGGCTTGGACAAAAAAGGTATGGATGGACAGGTGGATGCCGTCCAGGTCCTGACGCATCATGGAGCAAAGGGGCTCGAGTGGCCAGTGGTGATAGCGGCAGATCTCGAAACCGGAATACGCGGTGGGCTTTGGGGACTTTCCATACTTTCGGATAATGATGCGATTGATATCCAGGCGCCGCTCACTAACAGGCGTTTGCGTTATTGGCCTTGGCCATTTGGAGGGATGAGGAAAGGCATTAATGTAGCTGACAAGATTGACGAGAGCCCTGTTGGTCAGGCCGATATGCAGAAGCAAATGGAAGAGGCTGTTCGCTTACTGTATGTCAGTTTCACCCGTGCCAGGGACTACTTGATTCTACCATTGCAGAGTAAAGCCAAGGCACGTCCCTGGTTAGATACAGTGGGCGCCGATTGGCTGACTCCACAGGAAAAAGAAATCACCCTGCCCGATGGACAGCTGGTGTCATGCAAACTGGAGGTGCCTGAAGGTCCCGATGAGCTGATACCGGTTGAGCCCGATCCAGGGCAGGTTTGGTTCCCGCCGCCGAAGGATGCGACAGTAAAACTTCCGGCACATCTCAGTCCTTCAATGCTACCAGCTGTCTCATCAGCCACAATTGGATGCCAAATCGAAGTAGGCCCAAGGTTACCGCTGCAGGGAAATCCGGATACCGAATTATTGGGTAATGCACTGCACAATATGTTTGCGGCCGACCTCGTTTCACCGGAACATGCCGGCCGGGAAGCGATGGCATTGGGTGTTCTCGAGAACCACAATCTATCAGAGAATTTATCCGTCCAAGATGCGCTGGACTGTTCTCTTCGTTTCCTTAGTTGTATCAATGAAAATTTCAAACCTGTCGGCATCCATTGCGAATGGCCTGTGTCCATGGCCTTTGAGAACGGACAGCGCATGAACGGCTGGATAGATGTGCTTATCGAAACGGCAGAAGGGTGTATTATTATTGACCATAAGTCGTTTCCAGGTTCTAAAAGCGAATGGGAGCGAAAAGCATTAAGTTACAGCGGCCAGCTTGAGGCCTACCGGTCTGCTGTGCAGCAGGCAACTGGCCGGCCAGTTATCAGCCAGTGGATTCATTTTCCGGTAGGTGGAGGCTTGTTAGAACTCGTACTTCAATAATAGTAATAGCGCTTTGGAAAGTGAATATGCGAATGGCGTTGATGAGGTTGTTATCGTAAATGACAATTAGAAACATCGAGACAAATGCAAGCAGATAGGCAAAAGATACGTCGATGGAGGCTAATCTACAGGCGTGAATTCAACTTGTAAGTGCAACTCTACCTGTCGGTGAGAGGGCAAGCTGCGGTAGCATCGCGGCTTTCTCCAACCGACCAAAGTAAGAGGAGCACAAATGAGTGGCTACACGCAGCTTACCAAAGAGGAACGATACCAAATTTACGCCCTGAAG
>Ga0114931_10004277_pt1 | contig 17828 bp, 13 predicted proteins | sample 2SBtaG_FD_89579 | JGI IMG/M metagenome (GOLD analysis project Ga0114931, IMG submission 89579) | Deep subsurface microbial communities from Kolumbo volcano to uncover new lineages of life (NeLLi) - 2SBTROV14_V59a metaG | ecosystem: Environmental > Aquatic > Marine > Volcanic | place: Kolumbo...
AACTGACGCTTCTTTTCCATGACGTGTGGTGACATAAAATCTCCAATTCCCTTTTACAGTATTTCTGAATCAGGAAGCCGCAGTTTCAACTGTTTGATCATATGCTTAATTGCCTGTCTAGTTGGTTTGACTCCTTTCATTACAGTTTTCTCCTCGTAACCGTGATCGACAGTAACAACTACAAGCCCTCCCGATGATTCGTCCCCTGACCAATCCTCCAAAAATTTCCAGTCCTTGGATCGTCTCGGATTCACCGTTTTTGGAATTGTATTTAATACATCCTCAACAAGTTCTTCATTGAAGGCGGGACAGAATCTATACTCGTATAATTTTTGCTGAAGTTTATGGCGAATTCTATCTTTGTCGAATTCCCAGGTGCCATCATTGTCAACCCACCGACCATAAGTCAGCCAGCCCGAGTAATCGGTAAATGGCATCCGAGCTTGGACACAACCCCAAAGATTAAATTTGTGCGATTCTTCATATCCAAAGCAATAATGTTCTGGACGATAGCTTGATTCACGCTCCCCGTAACACCACGAAAATCCATATATCGATTTCCACGTGACCTTTTCTCCGTCCATATAGACGCGTGAAGATTTCCAGCCGCCAATGTAATCTGCGAGTTCGGTTGTTTCCGCAATCTCTTCTGGCGATATATCAACGCGATGAATTGCCTTCCGACCTTCGTTGTATTTTTTAAAGGTTGCAAATCCCCTTGCCATTTCAACCGCCAGATCGAAGTTAGAAGATGAAGAATAGCCAAATTCCAATGTGATTCCTGATCGAGCATGTGGTCCAAGCTTCTCATCTGAGAAGGCTACCTTTTTATCGGATTCGCCCTTAGCCTGTAATGTCAAGGTAATGCCACATTCTCTACAGAATTTTGCGCCCTCACCATTTTCATGTCCGCACCCTCCGCAGCGACCACTTTCAAAGAGCTTAACGCCACAATAAGGACAGAATGCGAAGTCATCTTGAAGATCGCCTGCGTTACATTTTTCACATTCCTTTTTAGTCATTTGCAACCCCTTTTCGATACTAACCCAATCAAACCAACCTATTCCGAATCGTCTTTTGATTCCTTAGGATGGCTACTTACAAGCTCTCCTATCGTCTTGTTACGCTTGGGAAAATCTAAAACCTCGATCGATTCTTCGTCGGTCAACTCATGGACGTCTTTAAGCTTCCGTTCAATTGCGCGCGTTCTGACTCCCGTATCGTCAACAGTTCGAGACGCTGTATCCAGTTGTTTCTTTAGTTTGGAAAGAACGCCACCAAATTTACGAAACTCGGTTTTTGCCGCACCCAGAACCTGCCAAACTTCGCTCGCGCGTTCTTCAATCGCTAATGTCTGAAATCCCATTCGAATACTGCTCAAGAAGGCAGCTAACGTACTAGGTCCAGAAACGACAATGCGGTGATCCCGCAAGAGCTCTTCTGCGAACGCTGGATCCCTTAACGCTTCTGCGTACAGTCCTTCTGTCGCAAGAAACATTATTGCAAAATCAGTAGTATCTGGGGGGCGAATATATTTTTCAGAAATATCTTTTGCAGCAGTTCGAATCGTACTCAATAATTCTTTTGTCGTTACGGATACCTCTTCGCTATCGCCGGTTTCCGAAGCAGCTTGTAGCCTTACGTAATCCTCCTGAGGAAATTTTGAGTCAATCGGAAGCCACACGTATTTACTAATGTCATTACGAGGTCCGGGCAGTTTAAGCGCAAATTCCACGGTTTTTGAGGTAGCTTCCGTGACCATTACGTTCTTTTGGTATTGATTCGGCGCAAGCACTTGTTCGAGTATTGAACCAAGCTGCACCTCAGCCCAGGTCCCCCGAGTTTTCACATTCGAAAGGACACTCTTAAGATCCCCAACACCCTTAGTCAGGGCTTTCATCTCACCAACGCCCTGATTTACATTGTCGAGTTGTTCGCTTACCTGTTTAAACGATTCGCCGAGTCGCTTTTCCAGCGTTTCGTGAAGCTTTTCGTCGACCGTGTGTCGCATCTCTTCTAATTTCTTTTGATTGTTTTCCTGAAGCTCTTTTGCGCGTTCGTTGAAGGTATTACGAATTGTTTCGAGCTCTTTTCGCGTCGATTCTTGATATTCTTTTAGTTTCCCATTGACGGAGTCAAAGTGTGCCCGTTGTTCCTTTGATTGAGTATGGATATTATCATATAACTTTTCACGCGAGGTCGAAAGATCTCCAAGCATTTCAGTTCGAAGCTTTTCACTCTTCTCATCATAAGTCGTGCGCATTTTATCCAACGCATTCTTTGTACTTGAAGTCAACAAATCAACCTGATCGTGTATTCCCTGGAGGTTTTTTTGCTGAAGATCGCCAACACTTGTTAGAGCTTTGTTTACTGTCTCATTCGTCGTCCTAATCCCCGAACCTAATTCCCGACGGATCTCGCCAGTTTGGGACTCAAACTCAGATCTCGAGGATCGAAACTCATCTCGAATTTCGTCTTCGGTTCTTCTAGAAACTCTAGAAACGAAGACCATCACACAAACGAGCAATACCAAATTTACAATCGAAATCGCTACGACAACTATTTGAATCGTCTCATTCACATCGTCCTCCCTTTTCGTTCAGAGTCACCCGCTCGCGTCTCCATATCCTCAACGAATTCCGAAACCGGATCGACCCCAGTTACCAACAAATGATCCCTAGCACGGGTACAAGCCACGTAGAGTAAATGTCGTTCCGTGTTGTAAACCTCTTCCAAGTCGCTTTCATCCGCGACTAACTCGATTCTTTCTTGAGATGGAATTACATCATCATCGCATGCCATTACAACCATCGCCTTAAACTCAAGTCCTTTAGCTCTATGCATCGTGGCGACCGAAATCCCATCGGATTCCGTCGGCTCCCCGTTCAAAACATCATACTTAAACTCATGGACTTCCAAACTCGCTGTTGCACGCTCCAATTCGTTCTTGCTTCTAACGCACACACCGATCTCACTTAACGCTATGCCATCACTCACTCGCGCTGAGACCCATTTCGCAACGAGATCCTTTTCCTCTTCGATTGACGAGCAAACCTCGATCTCAGGCTTTGGTCCATTAAACACCGAAATCGTGTCACTTCTTTTTTCTTTAATTCCATCAACGTCTGCAATTGTTGATTCAAGAAGGCGATCCGATTGCTCCCGAATCTGATGTGACGTCCGGTAGTTGATCTTTAGCGTCTCCGACCGACCCTCGACATCAATACCGACCGATTTCCAAGAGAACGGATGGCGAAAGATGCGTTGACCTAAATCTCCGGCGAAGAAAAGTGCATTCGGTTCAACAGATGAGAGTGCCGAAAGAAATTTCAGTTGGAAGACGCTAATATCTTGAGACTCGTCAATGACAGCAAAATCGTAAGGTTTTGCATCTCGTTCAGCAAACAATCCAGACAGATCCGTGTACATGTCGGCATGGGTTTTCAATCCATGTTTATCTAGCTTCGATCGAACTATTTCGAAAATTTTCCAGAGTTCAACGAGCTGCGCTTCCGGAAAGCGTGTCTTTCGTCCCAAACGAACAACATCTTGGTAATCTTCCCAGCTCCGTGATTGCCATGGATCAACTATCTGATTCCATTCCGTTTCAAGGAAATGTTGTGAGAATTTATGGTCTGGAACCGCTGCGGCTGCCTCGTCAATAAAACCCGAAATTTCGTCCGGAGATGCTAACTTTAGTTCGCCGATATTACTACCGTAGAGCCTCTTCGCAACGTCATCCAGCGCATAAACTTCAATTTGATTTAAAGTACGCGGTCTATTTCCAACCAAAATTCTTAGCTTTTTTTTGAGATTTTCGGCAAGAGTCGACGAAAAGGTCGTCAAAAGAATTCTTGCGTCTAAATTCTGCCTAGCGAGATAGACAGCGCGGTGGAGCGCAACAATCGTCTTGCCCGTGCCTGCCGATCCCGAAACCCTTGCCGGACCGTCAAAATCTCGTTCGACGATCGCGCGTTGAGCCGGATGTAAAAATACACTCCATTTTTCCCATGGATAATCGAGAGCGGCTTCGAGTTCTTCAATATCCTCGACAACTCGGAATCTACGTTGAGCGTCTGGATGATCAAAAGCACTAGTGTCAGCAGGTATAGGATCAACAACAGATGGCTGTCCGCCCGTCGCAAGTTGAAGTAAAGCTTCTCCCGCTTCATGTGGAAGATGATCATATATTTCAAGAAAAGAATCCTCGTTTGCTACCTTTACATCGTCAACCCAATCTTCCGGAACCCCGAATGACAAAAGCTCATCTGAATCCAATGTATCGAACAACAATGGTTTTACAATTTCTTTTTCAACATGAACATATTGTGGAACTTCAATTTCCTTTACCGTCTCGCGTATCTCAACAAATTGCGCTGCGCCGGTTTTTGGATGACGTTCAAACCTCCTACGCTCTGCCCATTTATAAGCGTCATCATGATGATCAACATAACAAACTAAAAAACTTGAAGCCGTTTTGTGAACAATGATTCGAATATCTCTGTTTGATCGAATCGACCAGAAGTTTGGGTCTTTTGCGTTGTTTATCCGATGGAATCTCAAACCGGGATTCGACGGGTCGGATTGCATGTCGAAAACCGTTATCTTCACGTTCTTTTGCTCCTCACCTGTAAGTTTGGTGAGACTATCTGTGAATGAATCTGAGATTAAAAATTTCATTTTTTACACCGCAAAGACCTTCATCACTTCGTCACCCAAATGATTGATTACTTTAACCGCGATTCTCCCGGTTTCCGGCTTTGGAAACGGTCGTGAAACGTCGCTGTTGAGAGTATCCCAAGCGTCGCGGTTGATTTCTGCTTTTAGAGTAGTCTTGAGCGATTTGTACGGGTCATTCGCTCCGAGGAAGTAGGCGTGTCTTACAAAGAAGCTTTCTTCGTCGTAATCCGTATCTATAAACCAACATGCAATTCCGTCTGTGCTATCGCTTCTCACTTCACCCGTATTTGGATGAAATACATCGACACCCTTTATCTTCACCTTAACCTGATTTTCTTCGGCGTCAAGAATATCTATATCCGGTTCGCCAAAAATAACGAAGAGATTACCCTTGTCTGTTTTCTTGAGGTCATCCGCCATATGAAGATCAGCATTCATTCGCGCCTTCAATATACGAACACTTCCAAGTTTATCGAAATCTGTTGCATGGGCGTCGTAGTTGAATGCACAAGCGATTAAAACCGAGAGACCAAGGTCACCACATTCTCTTGCTGCGGCTACCAAATCCTGACGCGGAACCGTCCCAAACTCAGGTCCGATAAATACTCCGGCAGTTCGCTCGGGAGAATCTTCGGACTCACCCTCAACGTATTTAGCCTTCGCCGCTATATAATTGCCCGTCCATCCTTCGATCGATGTAAACCTTATCTTGTCTTCCTTAGCAGATTGCTGAACTCCGGCAATCTTAAGATTCTCTATAACAACTTAAGCGAAGTCCATTTCCCCCGTCAAAGGTTCATCTCTATTATCTCCATCAATTAGCTCATCATTTTCATCTATTCCGATAATTCGGTGTGGCGAAAGAGATTCGACCGTGAAGGGACCAGCAACACGAACTTTAGATTTATCTTCATAGGGCTTGTCATACAAATACTCAAAATCAGCTTTAGCAGCAATTGAGGCTTCAATTTCCTTTTGTCGTGCAATACGTAGTTCCCACCATTCAGCATGTAGATCCTTTGCTTTCTCTGTCCACTTTTCATCTGTCTCAAACGGGATTTCCCACTCTTTCCATGGAGCGTTTTCCGTTTTACCATTCACTTTTCCCAGTTCAGTATTGAGAGACTCGCAGAGTGGCTTAAGCTTCTCCTGAAACTGATCGTAAATTACTTTGATCTCGGCGTTGTTGGAAATTGAACTAAGCATTACATGAGGTACACGTTCGTAAACGAATCCCTGTCGGATATTGTTGTATGTCTTCCGTTCGCGAGAATTTGTTCGAGATATCTTAGACTCCTTATGGAGCCCTTCCGCGCTGTCGGCGAGTAGGTAATACGGATACTTTGCTCCCATAACTCGGCTGCGAGCCAGTGCTAGGGCAACGCGAGATGTATCGATAGAAATCCATCTTCTCCCCCATTGCTCCGCCACGAAAGTTGTCGTCCCCGAACCACAGGTTGGATCGAGCACTAAATCGCCTGGGTCAGTCGCCATCAAGATACATTTCTGAACTTGACGCGTCGAAGTCTGGACCACATAAATCTTCTCGTAGGAGGTGCTGGCAGAACCTCCATCAATCCAAATATTGTCCATGGTTTGCAATGGATTATCGTCGTAGTACGCAATGAAGTAAGGTAGGGTTCCATACTGCTGAAGTCGATTCGCACGAATTAGGTTATCAATCCCAGCTGAATTTGTGCGCCAACTTCGTTTTTGAGCTGGAATACCACGACCGTGTAACTCGAAATCGAACGTACAGGTCGGTGTATACCCTGACGACAACATACTTGATGGAGTAAATAGTTTCCAATCTCGGGGTAGGTTGTCCACTCTCATAGATTCGTCTTTCGTCAACGTTTTCCTTTCTCCATTCGGGTACTCAGCATAGGTGTATCTCGAATCTAGCCCTTTCTTTTTTGTCTCAAAAATTGGACGAAACTTGATAGAGTCTTTCTTTTTGGCGTACCAAACTATGTAGTCCGTAATATTCGCCATTCCGCCTGTTCCAAGTGGCGATAATTTGCGAAGAGTGATCAACGAAAAGAAATTTTCGGCGCCAAAGACCTCATCTAGCAGGGCTCGGATACGATGCAAGTTTTCATCTACTATTTGGACAAAAATACTTCCCGACTCACTAAGCAAATCTCTCGCAACCGTGAAGCGATCTCGAAGGTAGGTCAGATAGGAGTGTATGCCATCTCGCCATGTGTCACGGAATGCTTTGACCTGTTCCGGCTCTCGTGTTATTTGATCTTGTTTTCCATCAGCTACCTTGTAGGTTGTCGTTGACTATTGAAAATTCGAATCGAACTTAATACCGTAAGGAGGGTCGATATAAATGCACTGGACTTTACCCCTTAAACCTTCGCGTTCGGCAAGCGACGCCATCACCTGCAAGCTGTCGCCCAGAATCATGCGATTTGTCCAGTTAGCATCATGCTGATAAAACTCTGTCGATCGAGCTTCATCAGACAGTCCATTAAAATCGCCAAAAAGATCCGGTTGAAACTCGTCAGCTTTTGATTCTTCTTCCGCCGATCGTTTCAGTAAATCATCAATCAATACCTTCGGGTGAACTTTTTCTTGAATATATAGAGGCGGAGCATTTACAACGAGATCCGACCAATCTTGATCATCTTTTCCACGCCATACGAATTGTGGGTCGAGATCAGTATTGCGCGGATATTTAAGCTTCTTAGGTCGCTTATTTTCCTTACTAACAACTGTCTCCATTTCAGCCGTAGGGATATTCTTCCGTTTTTCATCGGAGTGAGTAATCGTTGCAATTTTCTTTTTCTTTTTTGATCTCGCCATTATTCTTTATCCAAATCGATTAACATGAGAATTCTAGTTTGATTCCGCTTTCGCATTTTGACACGCTGTTGCCTTTGAAATCATTGATTTAAACTCCGCTTCAAGCTTAGTTTCAAAATCCGATTCCATGTCATAAACATCAGTAAACTCAGCAAAGCTCAATCTTCCAAATTGCTTTAAATTGTTGACTCCCGGAACCCAATAATTTTCCATCGTCACAGTTTTGTCTTTTACATCTTCGCCACGGTATCCTTTTACCTCTACTACCAAATGAAGCAAATCGTCTTCGCCATTCCCATCATCGACCGCCACGATAAAATCAGGGCGGTAAATTTTCTTCTCGGATCCTCGGCGATAAGGCACATCAAATCCCAAGCTATGATTTTTCACATATTTCCTGACTTTTGGATGAGCTTCGACAATCCGACAAAACTCGCCTTCCCATTCGCTATCCAATACAACCCAATTGATATGGCACTTACGAGAATCCGTCTCATACCGGAGCATCTTTGACGTATTGAAATTCACAAAATTCGTCGATCCAATGGGGTTGTAAGGATCTACGACTGCTTTCACGGGTCGCTCATCGGCAAACGCACGTGTAATTGCCGCCGTAATTCTTTCACAAGCTGTATCAGCTAATTCCTGATACATAAGCTGCCCTGGATACGTTCCGCCTTTACACTCAAGGCAATTGTCCATCCATTGCTTTGTGATTCTCTTCAGTTGACCAAAAAGATGGAGTTTTGGATCCTCATTTAAATCTCGCCATTTTGTAAAGATAAGCCGTTTCGTCAAGTGATATAGAATTGTGGACTTACGCAAATCCTCTAAGTGTTCCAGAGTTAAATCAACACCTTCGCCAATAATTCCCGCGTTTTTATTTTTTGAGGGTCCTACTCGTTCTGGCGTGAGTTCAAAAACAGAGTCATCATTAAACTCGGCGGTTAACTTCTCCCGTGGAAGTTCAACGCGATACCCCTCGACACGTGGAAACTTGATCTCCAGATGATCACGATCAGGTCGTACAGCTTTCACGTTAATTGTCTCTCGCGGAGTTTGTGGTTTAACGACAACAGGCTCCGCTGTAAAATCAAAAGGAATACCTAGCACGTCAGCATATTCGACGTCGAAAAGACCTTCTTCATTAAGATCGTAGGATTGCCGCCGAAGAGCGCGACCAATCACTTGTTCACAAAGCAACTGTGTTCCAAAGGCTCTAACGCCGAGCACATGGGTGACGTTGTTTGCGTCCCAGCCTTCCGTTAACATTGACACCGAAACCACACAACGAATGCCTTCACCGAGACGACCTTTCTTCCCGACCGTATTCATAACTTCGCGAAGAAGTTCTTGATCAGAAATCGATTCGGCTTTCTTCGGGTCACCAGTTCTTTCTACTATCTCTCGTCGGAATCTCTCAATCTCCGCGCCAGCCATTTTACGGAAGCTTTTATCAAGCGCATCGCCCGATTCCAATTGCGCACTATCAATCAGCAGGGTTTTCGGACGTCCCAAAGGATTACCATTATCATCGGTATTTCGAAATAGAGGCAATCGACCCGCTACAGGGGTAATGCTATTGTCTTCATTCTTACGTTCGAAGCCAGAGATATAGTCGTACACAAGTTTTGATGTCGCGGTATTGTTGCAAACTACAATGAAACAGGGTGGAGTCTGGATACCCGCATCTTCCCAAGCTTGATACGTCTTTTCGTAATGACCATAAAGGGCTTCCAATGCTGTTTGTAGTTCGACCGGTATGCTAAGCGGGTCAAGCGCCTTTTGCCCACGTTTCTTTTTCGGCATTTTCGACCTAATATGCCGCCAAATATCGCGAAACATCGGCATATCGGTGCGCTTTATAAGATTGTCGGAAACGGGAACCCGCGGCAGTTTAACGATTCCGCACTCGATCGCGTCCATCAAAGAGAAGTCGCTCATTGTCCAAGGAAACAGAGTTCCTTCAGCATATCCCGAACCTCGCAAGAAAAATGGAGTTGCTGAAAGATCAACCACACGTTTAACACCAAGATTCCGTTTGACTGCTTCTAGTCCAGTTATCCAAAGTCGCGCTGCTTCATTATTGTCCTTTGCTTCTTTCTTTTCATCGACCTTTAGTTTCTTTTCGTCGTATCTTTCCGGCTTTTCTCGATAACAATGATGTGCCTCATCATTTATGATCATCACGTTTTTCATGCCCATCAAATCCGGCATCACTCGTTGGATCATTTGCCCCTCCGATTCGAGCGTCTGAATCGGTTCGCCACGCCCCTGAAGAAACTTTCGCGTTCCGGTAGACATAGATACCCGCTCGCGAAGTTTAAAGGCATGGTAATTAGTTACGACGATTTTTGCCCGCTGAAGATCCTCAAGCATTTCGGATGGAATAATCTCGCGCGACTTGTAATAGCTGTCCGGGTCATTTGGCTGCAACACCCGAAGCCGATCCTTGATCGTGATCCCCGGCGCCACGATAAGAAAGCCACGCGTAAACATTTTGCTATTAGGTCGGCGAACCTTGTTAATAGTCTGCCATCCGATTAGCATCGCCATTACCGTAGTTTTCCCCGCACCCGTAGCAAGTTTAAGCGCGAGACGATTTAGCTCAGGATTCGCTTCCAAATTTGCGTTCTCAAGGTGTTCTAAAAAGCCTTTGCCTCGTTTCCCAAGCTTTGGAGCGACCTCCGTAAGCCATATTAGGGTTTCAACTGCCTCAACCTGACAGAAAAATGGGCGAATATCTTCAAAATCGTGATGCCGCCAATATTGAAGTAGCTTTGCCGTCTCGGGTGTTACATTCCACTCTGATGGATTCGAAATACGCCGCCAATCATTGACGTAGGTGCGTAGCTCGTTCATTACCGGCGTCGGATCGTACTGTTGCCGTTCATCAGAGAGTCCTTCACCTTCGTCAAGAGAAAGTGCTGGCTGGTCAGGCTGACTACGTTGTTTTTTAGAACGTGGAATAGGTGAAATTAACTTCGAGACGCGACGGAAATCTTCTATCTTTTGGGTAGGTTGTCCAGTATCGTCGAGCTCCCAATGCTGAGTTGGGATTTCGTAAGGTGAATTTAATATTGGCTGCTCGAAAAAACGGTTTTCCATAGACTAATCTCATTCCTGTAATCAAGACTAAACCTGATCTCGATAGAATTTTCAAAAATGTCGTCTACTACGCAAGTCTTGATTGAAGGCTCAACTGCTTACGTGAATGGGAGCAATCTACTGTCGAAATAATAAGGGAAAGGAATGGATTCGCAGGTTCGCCTTAAAGTCGTGATAATTGCTCAATGATTAAGTTAATTTATATTACAAATTGAAGTCAGTTACAATATTAAGAACGATGAAATACTGCGGAGCTTAGGAAAATAATTTTGGAGCCGACTCGGAGTAATCTTTTGAACAAACGTTTCCCGCGAAAAACTTTTTGACCGCAATAAAAGCCATTCGCAATTCGCGAATCACGAATGTTATAATCTCGTTATGAGTTTAAAGCCGCAGGATATTGTCGTCTTATTAAAGTTATTGGGATACAAACCCAAAGTCCGCCCATCATATTCAAAAATGGCGGATGAGCTCTTTATTAGTCAATCCGAAGTGCACTCAGCAGTAAAACGTTTGAAGGAGTCGGGTTTAATACATGGAGAGGAAATGGGATAACGACTTAACGTAACCGCGATAAAGGAATTCTTGATTCATGGCGTTAAATACGCGTTTCCAGCCATTAGAGGGAGTTTGATTCGCGGCATGCCGACATCCTACGCAGCTGAGCCTCTCTCGGGTTTGCTACAAGCTGGCAACGAACCCGTTCCGGCTTGGGCGGATCCAGAAGGTGAAATCCGTGGTATTTCAATAAAGCCTCTTTATAAATCTGTTCCAAAGGCTGCTAAACAAGATCCTAAACTCTATGAACGCCTGACATTGATTGATGCAATCCGGGATGGAAGAGCACGCGAACGGAAGTTTGCGGAGCAGGAATTACAAAGAATTCTAGAGATGTATGGCTAGCGAGAATATAATAATGCTACGTCTAGCTATAGAAAATCTAGGCAACCTGAAAGATGAGTTGGTGCTAGTCGGCGGCTGTATGATTGATTTGTTAATTACCGATGAAGCAGCGTCGGAACCAAGACAGACAAAAGATGTTGATACAATTGTGGAAGCAACCTCCTATCTTGAATACATTGCGTTTTCAGAAAAGCTGAAAGCAATCGGATTTCGCGAAGATACAAACGAAGATGCACCCTTGTGCCGTTGGATAAAAGAACAAACTATCCTAAATGTAATGCCTTTAGATGAGGAAACGCTAGGATTTACAAACTCTTGGTATCGACCCGCAATGGAAACTGCTGAAAATTTTGAATTACTTCCCGATCTAACCATAAGAATCGCGTCGCCCGTCTATTTTTGTGCAACAAAGATGGAGGCTTTTGATGGAAGAGGGGATGACGACTATCTTGGAAGTCACGATTTAGAAGACATCATTGCTTTAGTTGACGGACGGTCCGAAATTGTCAGTGAGATTGAAAACGCTTCTGAAGACGTTCGTCACTACACCGCCGCCAAAGTGAAGAAGTGGCTAGAAACTTCGAAATTTCTTGATGCCTTGCCAGGACATCTTGGAGGTAAGGCTGATCAAAATAGACTTGGCGTTCTCATTGGGCGTTTACAGAAAATTTCTAGCTTGGTAGAACGCTAAACTCACATTTTTATATAATAGAAACGATATGAACGAACAAACTCAATACATCACAAATCTCGCAAAGCAATACAAAGCGTTTGTTGAGCAACCCAACGAACTCTTTCTTGCGTTAAACCAACTTCCGGAATCCTCCGTTAAGGCAATCTATGACGAATACGGTGACGCCGAACGAAATTTCCAACCCGTAAATGTGCTACGTGCGGAAATTGCCAGGCAGTTGCTTGAAGGAGCGGAAATTAATCAGGAATTGGTCGAAGAAATCAAAGATAAAATCCGAACAAAAAACACTGAGTACTTCTCGCATTTCTCGGCTGATTTCCTACGCCAGTTGGTAGAATATCCACTCGGAAAGCGGGATATGTTTGGAAATTGGAATCAACATTGGCGCGTTTTCCACACCTTCTTTTACAGGGGAAAGGTTAAGGAAACCGTCCAGATCTATTTAGAGCAGATTAGTAAACAATTGATTGCCGATCTGGAGTTAGGCGATTATACGTTTCATTACGTTGATTTTTACGGCGCAAACAATTTTGGCGCTGATTCCTGCTGGATAGCTCTTTACCCACAAAACAAGCTATCGCACAAAAACGCACACCAGTTTTTTCTTAAATTCAAGCCCGAATTGGAAGTAGGAAGAGTGGACGGCTGGGAGCTCAAAACACGGGAAGTACAAACTCGGGATGTTGAAACGTATGCTCAGGTGCTGGTTGTATTGCAAAAGATTAAATCGGAAATCGTTGAGCTAAACGACCAAATTCGGGGTTATTACAAATTCGATCCGGGAAGCGGCGCGAGCGTTGAGGATCGCAAAACACTGGAAACTGACAATATAATTTTCGCAGATTATAGTGCTTACCCCGATTTCGATATCAGCAAGTTGGGGTCGTTAGAGGAGTTAAATGACGCGATGGGTTTTGAAAAAGATAATAATTCTTACGAGGGCAGTTGGAATCTTTGGCTATTAAAATCGGCAAACATAGGAGACATCGTCTTTGCTGGAAAAGGACTCAATAAAGTGCTTGGAATCTGCACAATAGTATCGGAGTATTTTTACGATGAAACCGCTGAGAGAAACAAACACAGACGGTCAGTCAAGTGGTTGACCAACAATACTTACCAATATGAGCCTGGATCTGCTAAAGGAATAAGAAATCTATTCCGCCCTGACTTTTTTGCTCCAACGAAAAATTGGCAATTTATAATAGATGAGTATGTACGTCTATATCCCGATCTAAAGGGCATTTTCGGCGAACATCACTTAAAGTTTGAAGAACCGGATAAAGGAGCGGATTTAGAACAACTTGACGTTGAGGAGTTTGACACCGTCGACGAAGAAACTAGTTACTGGTGGCTAAATGCCAATCCGAATCAATGGAAAATCGATGACTTTGAGATCGGGAAACACCAAACTTACACATCCCATAACGAAAGGGGAAATAAGAGGCGGGTATATAAATATTTCGAGGATGTAAGAGAAGGCGACGTCATTATCGGTTATGAGACTTCCCCTACAAAACAAGTAAAGGCAATTTATGAAGTTTCTAAACACCTCCATCATTCTGAGAATGAAGGCGAAGTTTTCGAATTTGAAATTGTTGAGAAACTAGAGATTCCCGTCTATTGGAGCGAACTGCAGAATAATACCGCCTTAAAAGATTGCGAAGTATTAATAAACAACCAAGGGAGTTTGTTTAAGCTTACCGAGAATGAGTTTGATATTATTCGCGAGATAATTGATTCCAAAAATATCATACAGGAAGCGAAATTAGCATCTGCCGAAATACAAGCTTATAGTTTCGAAACCGATCCCGATAAACCATTCATTAACGAACGGACGTTTTTCGAAACGGTCGAGCTACTCAAACGCAAGAAAAATATTATTCTGCAGGGCGCTCCTGGAGTCGGAAAGACGTTTATTGCACGGAAATTAGCCTATCAGATGATGGGTGAAGTGATTGACGCTCAAATAGAAACCGTACAATTTCATCAGTCCTATAGCTACGAGGATTTCATTCAAGGCATCCGTCCAAACAAAGACAATTTCGCCCTAAAAAATGGGACCTTTTATCTATTCTGTAAACAAGCGATGAGTCATCCCAAGCGCGAGTTCTTTTTCATCATCGATGAAATCAACCGTGGAAACCTAAGCAAAATATTTGGCGAATTGATGATGCTCATCGAATCCGACAAGCGAGACAAGAAGTTCGAGTTAAAACTTACTTATGCTGAAGATGAGGAAGATCGATTTTATGTGCCGTCAAATGTTCATATTATCGGAACAATGAATACGGCTGATCGCTCGCTTGCAATAGTAGACTACGCATTGAGACGGCGTTTTGCTTTTGTCGATCTAGAACCCGCTTATAACAAACGGTTTCGGTCATTTCTCGAAGAAACTGGCATTTCCGCTATACTTGTTGATCACATTTGCTCCTCGGTCGCAAAAGTTAATGAGAAAATCAAATCAGACATAGACTTAGGCTCGGGATTTCAAATTGGTCATAGTTACTTCTGCACAAAGCAAACTGGCTCCGACGAAAAGAACTGGTTTCAAGAAGTGCTTCGGTTTGAGATTAAACCTCTTCTCGAAGAAATCTGGTTTGATGATTTAAAAAAGGTTGATGAAGCTATGACTACTTTGAATTTCTAGATGCATATTCCAATTAAGAATATTTATTATCTTCTCTCGTATGCTTGGAACAGGCTTGACGAAAGGGATCGTGTTGCAGTAGATATTGATGACAAGACTGAGTTATTAGATCTTTTCGCAAAGATACTGATCAATGCGACAAAAATACTTCTCAAACGTGGTATTGACCGAAATTATGTTGAACGCTCCGAGCATGTTTTTGGGATAAAGGGCAAGTTTGAAGTTTCTCAGACAGTAAAAACATCATCCATGCTAAGTGGACGAACCGTTTGTACTTTTGACAACTACTCAGAAAACATCCTGCTAAATCAAATCCTCGTAAGCACCTTATGGAAACTCGTTAAGACAAAGGCACTTGATAGCCAGCCAAAAGGTAACATAAAGGGGTTACTTTGGAAGCTCTCCGGCATCTCTAGGATTGAGCTAACAGCGAGACACTTCTCCGCCGTTAAACTAAATCGAAACAATAGTTTTTATGGTTTTGTAGTTGACGTTTGTAAACTGATTTTTGAAAACACACTCCCATCGGAGGACGAGGGTGAATGGAATTTCTCCGATTTTACGCGTAACGAACACAAAATGAATCAGCTCTTCGAAAGGTTTGTTTTCAATTTTTATAAGATAGAGCAGGAAGAATTTCGCGTGAGACGTGAGAATATAAAATGGGCTTTCGATTCGCTGGTAACCGATGGTTTGAAATATCTTCCGAAAATGGAAACAGATATAACACTAGAAAGCGGCAAAAGAAAAATTATCATTGATGCTAAATATTACAGAGAAACCATGTCTAGCTACTTTGGTGGGCAAAAGATAAAGTCAGCGAATCTCTATCAAATTTTTAGCTATTTAATAAACCAGCAAACAAATGACCAAATAACTCAAACCGCCACAGGAATTCTTTTGTACCCTACTATTGAAGAGGAATTCGATCTCAATTACTCATTTGATGATCATATTGTGCGAATCAAAACAATAAATCTAAATGCTTCGTGGAAGGAAGTTGACTTGACGCTCCGGGAGCTAGTTGATTAGACCGAGAAAACTGCACAAATGTTATGAAATGAAACAGTCGATGAGCCCCAGAGGTAACTGTTGGGACAACGCCATTGTTGAAACCTTTCACTGAAATTAGCGGCGTAGTTTAGGTGAAAATAACTCCTAAGCCACCTGTCTAAAAAATGGGGTACAGTTCTTTGCACGGTTCGGGGATCTTATTTTGCATAAGTTAGATGCTTTGCTTCTAAATCTGACAATATATTCCAATGGTCCGCATCGGGCGAACGATTTTTTCTAAGCCATCTTCTCTCAACTTCCCCCATACTTTCATAACACAGTGTATCTTCTTTCATTAAACGCGATTTCTCTAGTGCCTGTTCACGTCGTTCAAACTCAGCAAATTTATTCTTATCGCTCATTTGTTCGGCGAGCTTCTTTGCTAGTGAATTCAGGAAACCCAGTTTGTTTTGTAAGTCCTTGATTTTTGCCCCCGCGACCAAAGTATTCCACTGAAGGTCAGAGAATGTAAATAATACCCACGGCAAAGCCTCTACTAATCTTGCTTCCAAATCTTTAGTCATCAAGGCTCTATATAATACCGTTACTGGGTTTTGTAACTCTGAAGGAGAAACGTGGCTATAACCCGGATACTTCAATGAAGCGAGATCTTTAACGAGCCCTTGGTTAGTTGTAGAACGCAATCGATTTAATTCTTTATTTAGCGGCAGAACAGTTGGTGATAGATTGAATCGCTTTACAGCTCTTTTCGCCAATCTATCGGTTATCGTTCGTTTTCCATTTTCTAATAATGAATAGTAAGTTTGCGATACACCTAAGTGCGCTGCTGCCTCAACTTGTTTCATTCCAAGTTTTTTTCTTGCGTCTTTCAACATTCTTCCCGTCATCTTTTAAATCCTCCCCTTCTCAAGGACGATTCTATAATATCATAAATATTACATTTATTGTAATATTTCATTAAGTCTGAGGAGCTTTTTCGGCTTAAAATAATCTAAGAATACAGCCGAAGCGGTCTGACACATCTTGACTTAAATCCAATTAGAACTTAGTCTTCGTAGAAAAAATGACGATAGGACTTTCGTCCGATATTACTCCCTCCATCAAGCTACGCACTTTTTTGTTCTATAAATGAGGAGACTAAAAATGAAGGTTTTGCCCCAAGCCCGAGCCACAGATTTAATAGTTAAAGAATTGGAAAATGAGATTTTAATTTACGATATGTCTGCTAATCGTGCCATTTGCTTGAATGAAATGAGCAGGCTGATCTGGAAATATTGTGACGGAAAAACAAGGTTCGAAGATTTAATGGAAAAATATAATTTGACCAAAGATATAATCCATCTGGCTTTAGATGAATTCCAAAATCACCATTTACTAATGGGCAGAATAGAAACGGGAGTTCCTGATGATAAGGTTGAAAGAAGGCGATTTATTGTCAAGACTGGAGCGGCGGCGGCGATTGCGATTCCAATAGTGAAAACAATCGTAGCACCGCAAGCCGCTTTCGCTTAGAGTGCCTGTATTACGGGCACACATAATTATACTGCTCCTGCTCCTTCGTGTGCCAGTGCCTGCCAAGGGGCTTTTAACCCTTCTCAATGTTGCAATAGTGTCCTTGGTTTTTCGACACCTCCGGCTACATGTGCCTGTACCGTAGTCTGTTCATAAATATTGAGAAAAACAAGATATGTGTGTAACGAGGTTCTGCAATTTAATAACGGAGAAATCCTAATTTCGTTTAGACCTGATCGCGACAAACTAAAAACACTACATCGATTACCTGCCAAACGTTAAAGAGTAAGCATTCGGCAATTAATCCCGTTTACAATTTGATAGCTGATAATAGAATTTTTTTAGAAAGCAGGAATAAATACGCGTGTTAAAATCTTCACAGTATTAGCCTGGATATTGCATGAAGGGAATGGATTTTCTGGCTAATATGGCAAAGAGGCTTGTTCAAAATCT
>Ga0114931_10004278_pt1 | contig 17824 bp, 11 predicted proteins | sample 2SBtaG_FD_89579 | JGI IMG/M metagenome (GOLD analysis project Ga0114931, IMG submission 89579) | Deep subsurface microbial communities from Kolumbo volcano to uncover new lineages of life (NeLLi) - 2SBTROV14_V59a metaG | ecosystem: Environmental > Aquatic > Marine > Volcanic | place: Kolumbo...
ACCCTCCCGTTTTCTACGTCAGACGCGGAGGTCTTCTTGAGGAAACCGGCCCTGTTGGCTTTGCAAGACGGAAGTCTGTTCCGGGGCGTTTCTATTGGTATTGAAGGTCAAATCAGCGGCGAGGTGGTATTCAATACCGCCATGACCGGCTACCAGGAGATCCTTACCGATCCCTCCTATGCCCGCCAGATGGTCACCCTGACCTATCCGCATATCGGCAACACCGGCACCAACTCCGAGGACGAGGAAGCCGGATCGATTCACTGCGCCGGGCTCGTGATCCGGGACCTGCCGCCACGACCCGGTAACTTCCGCAGCCAGATGGTACTCGATAAGTATCTCAGGACGCACAGGATCATCGGCATTGCCGATATCGACACCCGGCGACTGACTCGCATCCTGCGCGAGCAGGGCGCCCAGAACGGCTGCCTCACAGCCGGGGATGCCATCGATGAGCCTGCGGCGGTTGCCGCAGCCCGGGAATTCCCCGGACTCAAGGGAATGGATCTCGCGAAGCAAGTGTGTACCCGGAAAGCCTATAGCTGGTCGCAAGGGAGCTGGTCGCTGGAACACGGCTTGCCGGAACCGGCGCCAGCCGGTGCAGCGCCCTGGCACGTGGTTGCCTATGATTTCGGGGTGAAGCGCAACATCCTGCGCATGCTGGCCGACCGCGGTTGCCGCATGACGGTTGTTCCCGCCCAGACATCTGCATCTGATGTGCTGGCACTGAAGCCTGACGGTATCTTCCTGTCAAATGGTCCTGGTGATCCGGAGCCATGTGAGTATGCCATTTGCGCAATTCGTGAACTGCTCAAGACCGGGATTCCGATCTTCGGTATTTGCCTTGGTCACCAGTTGCTGGCGCTTGCCAGTGGTGCCGGTACGGTCAAAATGAAATTCGGGCATCACGGCGCCAATCACCCGGTGCAGGATTTGAATAACCGGCAGGTGATGATCACCAGCCAGAATCATGGTTTTGCCGTGGATGAGGACAGTCTGCCGGAGAATCTTGCGCCGACACACCGGTCATTGTTCGACGGATCCCTGCAGGGCGTGTCGCGCACCGACTGCCCGGCGTTCAGTTTCCAGGGACATCCCGAGGCCAGTCCCGGGCCACACGACGTGGCGCCGCTGTTTGACCGGTTTGTCGAGATGATGGAAAAACAGTAGGTCCGGTTAGGCGAAATGGCGCTTACTTAAGCCCGAACAGCGTAAAATCAGTCCCTTCTCCCCTTTGGGGTGAAGGTCAGGAAGAGGGGAAAGACGCAACGCGTCTTTTATTGTGACTCACCCTCACCCCGACCCTTGAAGGGAGAGGGGGAAAACAGAGGGTGAACGGCTTAAGTAAGCGCCATTAGCGCTAACCCGACCTTCATGCTGGATAAATCTACAGGAAGATGCCAAAACGTACTGACATAAACAGCATCATGATCATCGGCGCCGGTCCGATCATGATTGGTCAGGCGTGTGAATTTGACTATTCCGGTGTCCAGGCCTGCAAGGCACTGCGTGAGGAGGGTTACCGGGTAGTGCTGGTCAATTCCAATCCGGCGACTATCATGACGGACCCGGATATGGCCGATGCGGTATATATTGAACCGGTGCACTGGAAGACCGTGGCGCGCATCATCGAGAAAGAACGTCCGGATGCCCTGTTGCCCACCATGGGCGGACAGACCGGCCTGAACTGTGCGCTCGATCTGGTACGCGAGGGCGTACTTGCGGAATACGGTGTCGACCTCATCGGCGCCAGCCGCGAGGCCATCGATATGGCCGAGGACCGCGGCCTGTTTCGGGATGCCATGACCGGTATCGGACTGGCAACGCCGCGCGCTGCGGTGGCGCACAGCATGGAAGAGGCCAACCAGGTGCAGGCGTCCATCGGATTTCCCATTATTATCCGGCCGTCATTCACGCTCGGCGGCAGTGGTGGCGGGATCGCCTATAACAAGGAAGAATTCGCGGCCATCTGCGAACACGGACTCGATCTGTCTCCGACCAGCGAGGTGTTGCTGGAGGAATCGGCGCTGGGCTGGAAGGAATTCGAGATGGAGGTGGTGCGTGATCGCAATGACAATTGCATCATCGTCTGTTCCATAGAAAACCTCGACCCGATGGGCGTACATACCGGTGACTCGATCACCGTGGCGCCGGCACAGACCCTGACAGACAAGGAATACCAGATCATGCGCAATGCCTCGATTGCCGTGTTGCGCAAGATCGGCGTGGAAACCGGCGGGTCCAACGTGCAGTTTGCCATTAATCCGGATGATGGCCGCATGATTATTATCGAGATGAATCCGCGCGTGTCGCGTTCATCCGCCCTGGCCTCCAAGGCCACCGGTTTTCCGATTGCCAAGGTAGCCGCCAAGCTGGCCGTGGGTTATACACTGGACGAGCTGAAGAACGAGATTACCGGTGGCGCGACCCCGGCCTCGTTCGAACCCACGATTGACTACGTGGTAACCAAGATCCCGCGCTTTACCTTTGAAAAATTTCCACAGGCCGAGTCATTGCTGGGTACCCAGATGAAGTCCGTCGGAGAAGTCATGGCGATCGGCCGGACCTTCCAGGAATCCCTGCAAAAGGCGTTACGCAGCCTGGAGACCGGGACCGATGGGCTCAATGAACTAATTGATCTCGACGCGGATAATGCCCGCGAAGAGCTGGTCAAGGAACTCGGCTTGCCGCGGCCGGAACGCTTGTGGCAGGTGGCTGATGGATTTCGCGCCGGCATGTCGGTGGAAGCTGTCTACGGTCTCACGGCCATTGATCCATGGTTCCTGTCCCAGCTCGAGGAACTGGTTGCGATTGAAGCTGAGGTGCGTGATCAGGGCCAGGCTGCCCTGGATGCGGACCGGTTGCGCTACCTGAAACGCAAGGGCTTTGCAGATTCACGTCTGGCCGTCTTGCTTGATATGGACGAGGATGCGCTACGCCGGCGGCGTCACGAGCTGGGTATTCGCCCGGTGTACAAGCGGGTTGATACCTGTGCCGCCGAGTTTGCCACATCAACGGCTTATCTTTATTCAACCTATGAAGAGGAGTGCGAGGCGCAGCCGACAGCACGTGACAAGATCATGGTGCTCGGTGGCGGTCCGAACCGGATTGGCCAGGGGATCGAATTTGACTACTGTTGTGTACATGCAGCCATGGCCTGTCGCGAGGACGGTTTCGAGACCATCATGGTGAACTGCAACCCGGAAACGGTATCGACCGACTATGATACGTCCGATCGTCTCTACTTCGAGCCGCTGACGCTGGAAGACGTACTGGAAATCATTCACGTGGAGCAGCCGACGGGGGTCATCGTCCAGTACGGTGGCCAGACCCCGTTGAAACTGTCACGCGGACTCGAGGCCAGTGGCGCGCCGGTCATCGGGACTTCGGCGGATGCCATCGATCATGCCGAGGACCGCGAACGGTTTCAACAAATGATCCAGCGGATGGGGCTGCTGCAACCACCGAACCGTACGGCGTCTTCGGCCGGCGAGGCCATCAGGCTGGCAGAGGAAATCGGTTACCCGCTGGTAGTACGGCCTTCCTACGTGCTGGGTGGGCGCGCCATGGAGATCGTCTATGGCGAGGAGGACCTGGAGCGCTATATGCGCGAGGCCGTCAGTGTGTCGAATGATTCACCGGTGCTGCTGGACCGCTTTCTCAACGAGGCCGTCGAAGTCGATGTTGATGCCGTATATGACGGGTCTGATGTGCTAATCGGTGGCATTATGGAACATATCGAGGAGGCCGGTGTACATTCCGGCGATTCGGCCTGTTCGCTGCCGCCCTATACGCTGGGCGAAGATATCCAGCGACGCCTGCATGAACAGGTGGGACAGATGGCAAGAGAGCTGGATGTCTGTGGCCTGATGAATACCCAGTTTGCTGTGAAGGGCGATGATATCTATGTCATCGAGGTCAATCCGCGTGCTTCACGTACCGTGCCGTTTGTCTCGAAGGCCACCGCAATGCCGCTGGCCAAGATCGCTGCACGCGTCATGGCGGGCAAGAGCCTGAAGGAGCAGGGGCTGACCACGGCAAAGACCCCGGACTTCTTTGCGGTCAAGGAGGCCGTGTTCCCGTTTATCAAGTTCCAGGGTGTCGACTCGCTGCTGGGTCCGGAAATGAAATCGACAGGCGAGGTCATGGGTGTCGGCCGCACCTTCGGCGAGGCCTTTGCCAAGGCCCAGCTGGGCGCCGGCAATGCCGTGCCGGCAAGCGGTACGGCATTGATCAGTGTACGCAAAACAGACCGGACAGCGGCCGTTGAGCTGGCCGTCGTACTCGCAGCCCGCGGTTACAGACTGGTTGCAACGCGTGGTACCGCCAGGACGATAAATGCGGCCGGTGTCGAATGTACAATCGTCAAAAAGGTCTGGGAAGGACGTCCGCATATTGTGGATATGATCAAGAACAGAGAGGTTGACCTGATCGTGAATACCACGGAAGGCAAGCAGGCGATCGCCGATTCCTTTACAATTCGCAGGGCGGCGCTGCACAACAAGGTGTCTTACAGTACCACCATTGCCGGTGCGCAGGCGATGGGCAAGGCGCTGGAATATCTCGAAACGCATACGGTCAATTGTTTGCAGACCCTGCATCAGGAGTACACAACGTGACAACCAAGGTTCCAATTACAGCAAAGGGTGCGGAAAAGCTGCGCGCGGAACTCGTGCAGCTGAAAACGGTAGAGCGCCCGCGTATTATCCAGGCGATTGCGGAAGCACGCGCCCATGGTGATCTGAAGGAAAATGCCGAGTATCACGCAGCACGTGAACAGCAGAGTTTTACCGAGGGCCGTATCAAGGAAATCGAGGGCAAGCTGAGTCATGCCCATATTGTCGATATCACCACGCTGAATGCGAACGGCAAGGTGGTTTTCGGGTGTACCGTCGAGATGATCGACGAGGACACCGGAGATACTATCGTGTACCAGATTGTTGATGAGGACGAGGCCGATATCAAGGTTGGCATGATCTCTGTGAATTCCCCGATTGCACGCGCGCTGATCGCGAAGATGGAAGGTGATGTCGTTGCAGTGCAGGTGCCGGGTGGCGAGCGCAGCCTGGAGATCGTTGAAGTCCGTTATTCAGGATAACGGGGCAGGATAACGGGGCAGGATAACGGGGCAGGATAACGGGGCAGGATAACGGGACAGCAGTGATCGGGAATGAAAAATGTTGTCTGTCCCCAGGATATTCCCAATGATATTCCCCATCATCGAACGGAGCTTGCTGACACTCTGGATTGGTGGTCTGTGGGTGGTCGGGCTGGTGGTTGCACCGACATTGTTCGCCACATTGCCCGACACCGCGACGGCCGGCACGGTGGCCGGCGCCCTGTTTGCCATTATCAGCCGGATCGGGCTGATGTGCGCGGGTTTGCTGTTGATCGTCAGCTGGCTGCAACACAGCTGTCAGGCAAGACGCTGGCAGCTACTGGTGATTATCATCATGATGGTATTGATTGTGCTTGGCGAGTATGTGCTGGCGCCAATGATTGCCGATTTGCGTGCAACCGGTCAGGTGGCAAGCCCGCGTTTCGGTCAACTGCACGGCTTGGCGAGTGGGGCCTATCTGGTAAATTGTGTGCTCGGGCTGGTGTTGCTGGTGATCTGGAAGGGGCCTGATCAAGTGTAGGGTGCGCCGCGTGCGCCAGTAACGTCCGGGGTATACCGGTTGGTGCGCACGGCGCGCCCTACGTATCTTTGGACTTGCGGTAGATCAGCGCGATATTCCCAATGGCCTGCACGGTTTCCGCATCGCAAGCCTTGCAGACAGCAGCAATCAGGTTGCTGCGCTCGTCACGTCCGGCGCCACTGATGCGGATTTTCATCAGTTCGTGATGGTCCAGCGACAGGTCGAGTTCCCGCACGACCGCATCACTCAACCCGGCACTGCCAATCGTCACGACCGGCTTGAGGGTATGGCCACGGGTGCGGTATTCGCGTTTCTGCTGTTCTGTGAGTGACATCTGTCTGCAGGTGTTTCCGGACTGCGTGGCATTATACGGGTATGCTGATCGACAGTGATACCGGGAGATCGTGGCAGTGGCAAGAAGCAAGAGCAGTCAGCGCTGGCTGAAATCCCATTTTGATGATGAGTACGTCAAGCGTGCACAACGCGAGGGCTACCGGTCGCGTGCCGTCTACAAGCTGGCGGAGATCCAGCAAAAGGACCGGTTGCTGCGGCCGGGCATGACGCTGATCGATCTCGGTGCTGCCCCGGGCGGCTGGTCCCAGTACGCGGCGCAGCAACTGAAGGGCAAGGGCCGGATTATCGCATTGGACATCCTGCCGATGGAGCTACTGGAGGGGGTGGAACCCCTGCAGGGTGATTTTACGGAAGACGAACTCATTGATTTACTTATGGAATTACTGGGAAATGACAAAGTAGACCTTGTAATGTCTGATATGGCGCCCAATATTAGTGGTCTGGATGCCGTAGACCAGCCGCGCAGCATGTATCTGGCCGAGCTGGCAACTGATTTTTCGGTGAATGTCCTGCGAAAAGGTGGGGATTTGCTGTTCAAGGCCTTTCAGGGCGAGGGGTTCGACGAGTTGATCAAGACGCTGCGGTCGCAGTACCGGCAAGTGCGGATTCGCAAGCCCAGGGCATCACGCCCGAAGAGTCGCGAGGTCTATGTGCTGGCGCGGCACTATCGCGCAGTGGATATGCCATAATATCTGTAAAGTAACGCCTTGCGCCCGTCGACACGTCAAGGTGAGGATTTCAGCAGTTCCAGACAGCATTCGAGGTAGCCGGTTTGAACGATCTTGTAAAAAATATGATTCTCTGGGTGGTCATTGCCATCGTATTGATGTCGGTATTCAACAACTTCGGTCCGTCCCGGACCAGCACCCAGACGATCAGTTATTCCGACTTTATTACCGAGGTCCAGCAGGGCAACGTGAGTCATGTGGACATTGATGACCACACGTTGGACGGTACCCGCACCGATGGCAGTAAATTTGTCACCGAGACGCCACCGGAAGACCCCAAGATGCTGGATGATTTGTTGAACAACAATGTCGAGGTCAACGTCAAGTCACCGAACCAGCAATCGCTGCTGATGCAGATCTTCATTTCCTGGTTCCCGATGCTGTTATTGATTGGCGTGTGGATTTTCTTTATGCGCCAGATGCAGGGCGGTGCCGGTGGGCGTGGCGCCATGTCATTTGGCAAGAGCCGCGCACGCATGCTCGGCGAAGACCAGGTCAAGATCAATTTCACCGATGTGGCCGGCGTCGAGGAAGCCAAGGAAGAAGTCGGCGAACTGGTGGAATTCCTGCGTGACCCGGGCAAGTTCCAGCGCCTCGGTGGCAAGATTCCGCGCGGCGTATTGATGGTTGGCTCGCCGGGTACCGGCAAGACCTTGCTGGCCAGGGCGATTGCCGGTGAGGCCAAGGTCCCGTTCTTCACCATTTCCGGTTCCGATTTCGTGGAAATGTTCGTCGGTGTTGGTGCTTCCCGGGTGCGCGACATGTTCGAGCAGGCCAAGAAACACGCCCCCTGCATTATCTTTATCGACGAGATCGATGCCGTCGGACGTCATCGCGGCGCCGGTCTGGGTGGTGGTCATGACGAGCGTGAACAGACACTCAACCAGTTGCTGGTCGAGATGGACGGTTTTGAAGGCAATGAAGGCGTCATCGTGATCGCCGCAACCAATCGGCCGGATGTGCTGGATCCTGCGCTATTGCGTCCGGGCCGTTTTGACCGCCAGGTCGTGGTGCCGCTACCAGACGTGCGCGGCCGTGAACAGATCCTGAAAGTCCACATGCGCAAGGTGCCGATTGACGACAACGTCAAGGCAAGCATCATTGCGCGCGGCACACCGGGGTTCTCCGGGGCCGACCTGGCCAACCTGGTCAATGAGGCGGCATTGTTCGCCGCCCGCGCCAACAAGCGCCTGGTGGATATGGATGACCTGGAGAAGGCCAAGGACAAGATCATGATGGGCGCGGAACGCAAGTCCATGGTGATGACCGAGGAGGAAAAGAAGCTGACGGCCTATCACGAGGCCGGTCACGCCATCATCGGGCGGCTGATGCCGTCGCATGATCCGGTCTACAAGGTCAGCATCATTCCGCGTGGCCGAGCACTGGGTGTGACCATGTTCCTGCCGGAACAGGACCGTTACAGTTTCAGCAAGGAACATCTTAAAAGCCAGATTTGCAGCCTGTTCGGCGGGCGTATCGCCGAGGAGCTGATCTTCGGAACTGACAAGGTAACTACCGGTGCGTCGAATGATATCCAGCGAACCACGGAACTGGCACGCAATATGGTCACCAAGTGGGGCCTGTCGGACAAGCTCGGGCCGCTGACCTACAGCGATGAGCAGGAAGAGGTGTTCCTGGGGCACTCGGTCGCACAGCACAAGAATGTTTCGGATGAAACCGCGCACGACATCGACCAGGAAATCCGCTCTATCATCGACACGGCCTACACCCGGGCCGAGACGATCCTGAAGGAAAACATCGACAAGCTGCACGCGATGGCCGGGGCGCTTATCAAGTACGAAACCATCGACAGTGACCAGATCAATGACATCATGTCCGGCAAGCCGCCGCGTCCACCACAGGACTGGGATGATTCCGAGCCGACAGCCAGCACCGGTGCCGCGTCTGGTGGTACCGACAAGGACGACAAGACGGAAGGTACGATCGGGGGTCCGGCCGGGCAGCACTGAAGCACCTCGGGCAGCACTATACGGAGCGGGATTTCGTTCACTTGCAGGGCGGACTTGCTCGCAAACGCAGCTTTCCCGTACACCGGAGTCTCGCCGCCATGCACCATGGCAGCCTCCCGGTGCAAACGACTCACCTTCAGCCTGCTTCAACATTGACACTTTCTATCACGCAGGACAGCTGTGAATCCGTCCCCGCCGAATAAAATATTTGATTGCAACGGTAAGCCACTCGACCTGTCCGGCCCACAGGTGATGGGTGTGCTCAATGTCACCCCTGATTCCTTTTCGGATGGTGGCGCTTTTTTTTCGACAAACAGGGCCGTGGAGCAGGCGCACCGAATGGTTGAACATGGTGCGGCCATCATTGATGTGGGTGGTGAATCCACCCGGCCCGGCGCACTACCGGTTCCGGTAGATGCAGAGCTGGATCGGGTTCTGCCGGTCATCGAGGCATTGCAGGCAACCATCCCGGTCCCGGTTTCGATCGATACCCGCAAGCCGGCCGTCATGCGCGCGGCCGTGGCCGCCGGTGCCGGCCTGATCAATGATGTCTGTGCCTTGCAGGCGGAGGGCGCCATTGCAGCGGTCGCAGAGGCGGGTGTACCGGTATGCCTGATGCATATGCAGGGACTGCCGGAAACCATGCAGGATAACCCCGGCTACACGGATGTCGTTGAGGAGGTGGCCGGCTTTCTGACGGCCCGTGCCGATGCCTGTATTGCTGCCGGGATCCCGGCTAAACGGATTCTTGTCGATCCGGGTTTTGGTTTTGGCAAGACCATGGCGCATAACCTGCAGCTGCTGCATCACCTCGATCAGCTGGTCAGCCGGGGCTATCCGGTGCTGGTTGGTCTGTCGCGCAAGTCACTCATTGGTAAGGTACTGGGGCTGGCGGTCGATAACCGTGTACACCCCAGTGTGGCCCTGGCGGTTGTCGCGGTCTGGCAGGGGGCTGCTATTATCCGTTGTCATGATGTGCGTGCGACCGTGGAGGCTGTGCGGATGTGCCAGGCGGTCCGGACAGCAGGGGATAACAGCGGTTGAGCGATCGTATTACGCTCCCTCTACCTGCTTACCAGGTGATATTTGCGCTAAGATAGAACTATGGAAAGGAACTCGCCATGATGAAAAAGTATTTCGGGACCGATGGTATCCGCGGACAGGTAGGAGAATACCCGGTCACGGCGGAATTCATGCTCAAGCTGGGCTGGGCGGCCGGCCGGGTACTGGGGTCTGCCAATGGCGGCCTCGTTATTATCGGCAAGGACACGCGCATTTCCGGCTACATGTTCGAATCTGCACTGGAAGCCGGGCTGTCAGCAGCCGGGATGGATATCCGTTTGCTGGGGCCCATGCCGACCCCCGCCATCGCCTATCTCACCCGAACCCTGCATGCGAATGCCGGGATTGTCATCAGTGCATCGCACAACGCCTATGCCGATAACGGCATCAAGTTCTTTTCCAGTGCCGGCGCCAAGCTGCCGGATGATATCGAGGCGGCTATTGAGGAAGAAGTCGATAAGCCCATGGTGACAGTAGAGTCCGCGCGGCTCGGCAAGGCAGAACGTGTCGATGATGCCGGTGGCCGCTACATAGAATTTTGCAAGAGTACAATCCCGATGAGCCTTTCCCTGAAGGGCCTGAAGCTCGTTGTCGATTGTGCAAACGGCGCTACCTACCAGGTGGCGCCGAGTGTATTCGATGAACTGGGGGCGGAAGTCATTGCCATAGGTACCGAGCCGGACGGCCTGAATATCAACCGGGATTGCGGCTCCACACGGCCGGACCTGCTGCGGAAAATCGTGCAGGAGCACAATGCAGATGCCGGTATTGCACTGGATGTCGACGGTGACCGGGTCATCATGGTGGATAACCAGTGCGAGATGGTCGATGGTGATGAGCTGCTGTTCATTATTGCGTTGTCCCGCAAGCAGCAGGGCAGCTTGCGGGGAGACGTGGTCGGTACCCTGATGAGCAACCTTGGCCTGGAGCACGCCTTGCAGTCACATGACATCGCCTTTGCGCGGGCCAGTGTCGGTGATCGTTATGTGCTGGAAATGCTGCGGCAGACCGGTGGTGTGCTGGGGGGGGAATCGTCCGGTCATATTATCTGTCTGGATCGTACTACCACGGGTGACGGTATCATTTCCGCATTGCAGGTTCTGACGGTGATGGTGCAGAGCGGGAAATCCCTGCATGAACTAAAGAACGGTATGAGTAAATATCCGCAACACATGATCAATGTGCCGGTCTCAAACGGTGTGGACCTGGATGCAGCGCCGGCGGTGCAGGAAGCCGTCAGGTCGGTTGAGCAGCGCCTTGCCGGCCGGGGTCGGGTTCTGCTGCGACCCTCAGGCACCGAGCCGGTGGTGCGTGTCATGGTCGAAGGTGAGGATGAAGCGCAGGTCATCAAGGAAGCGGACCAGCTTGCCTCGAAGGTTGCAGCAGCCGTCTAGTTGTACCGACTCCTCTATTGATTAACAGGTGTCAGAGCACAGTTTTTCTTATATTGGAAACCAATGTGCTCTGACACATTTTTATGTGCTCGATGTCTGGTAACAGGAAGAACGAACGAGGACACCACGCCCGGGAGGAGGCGCTAGAAGGCGTACCGCCGGTAACACCCCAGAATCAATCTGGAGCACTGGCCACCCTGGTCGTGCTCGGCGTGGTATATGGTGATATTGGCACCAGTCCGATTTACGCGCTACGCGAGTGTTTTTCCGCCGGCAACGGAATTGATGTCTCGATGGGCAACGTTCTTGGCATCCTCTCGCTCATTTTCTGGACCCTCATTTTGATCATCTCGCTAAAGTACATGGTGTTTGTACTGCAGGCAAATAATCGGGGCGAGGGCGGCACCTTTGCATTGCTGGCACTGCTTCGAGCCGATCGGGATGAGGACAGCAGACGACGTCGTGCGCTGATTCTACTCGGGATTATCGGAGCATCGATGCTTTACGGGGGTGCAATGATAACGCCGGCAATTTCGGTTCTGAGCGCCGTGGAGGGTCTGCAGGTCGCTGCACCTCAATTGCACAACTATGTCATCCCCGTAACGATTGCTGTTCTGTTCGCACTGTTTTTCGTACAGCGGTGGGGCACGACGTCAGTGGGCGCCATGTTTGGGCCGTTGACACTGGTTTGGTTCGGGGTGCTTGCCGTGCTGGGAATTCGCGGCATCTTGCAGACGCCGGAAGTCCTGCTGGCCGTTAATCCCTGGTACGCCATTGAATTTTTTTCGACCAATGGCCTGCAAGGCTATGCCGCGATGTTTGCGGTCTTTCTCGTCGCCACAGGCGGGGAAGCACTGTATGCGGATCTCGGTAATTTTGGTCCGCGCCCTATCCGGCAAGTCTGGTTTGCCTTCGTGTTGCCATCTCTGGTGCTCAATTACTTTGGCCAGGGTGCGCTGCTGATTGCCGACCCCTCCGGAAGTTCCAGCCCCTTTTATCACCTGGCGCCTTCGTGGGGCATTTACCCCCTGGTTCTGCTGGCCACTACGGCAACCTGTATTGCTTCCCAGGCGGTTATCACGGGTGCCTATTCGCTCACTCGTCAGGCTATCCATCTCGGCCTGCTACCACGGCTTGCTGTGGAACAAACCTCAGCCGATGCACGCGGTCAGATTTACATGCCTACGGTGAACTGGTTGCTCATGACTGCGGCAATAGGACTGGTGCTTGTTTTTGAATCCTCGGGGAATCTGGCAGCGGCCTATGGCATTGCAGTAAATTTGACGATGGCCATCACTACAGTACTGGCGTTCAATGTGGCGCGCGAGCATTTTGGCTGGCATTTGCCGGGGGCAATCCTTTTTCTTACTGGATTTCTTGTGATCGATGCCGGGTTTCTGGGAGCAAATTTCCTCAAAATTCCGGATGGAGGCTGGTTGCCTCTGTTGGTCGGGGCAGTGTTGTTCAGCATCATCACTACCTGGCGCCGCGGGACGAGCTTGCTGGCAGAGCAGATGGCTAACACAACGACCGATGTTGAGTCATTCATCGGTTGGGTCACTGCAGAGCAGATACCTCGTGTGCCCGGTATTGCGGTATTCTTTACCGGGCGCCTGGAACAAACCCCGCCATCGCTCCAGCATGTGGTGAAGAGTATGGGTGTGCTGCATGCCCGGGTAATTCTGGTGACAGTAGTGATCGAACCGGTCCCCAAGACAAGTCCTGAGCGGCGTATCGAAGTGACCATGCTGGATGCGGGGTTCTCTCATATTGTATTGCGCTACGGGTTCATGCAGAGACCGAACATTCCTTCGGACCTGGCTGCTTGTGCCCGGCCGGGGTTGCCACTGGAACTGGATCAAATCCACTATTTCATCGGGCGTGTTGACATGCTCGCCGGGCGCAAACGCCATGGCATGGTATTGTGGCGTGACCGTCTATTTGCTCGCATGGCTGCCAATACTCAGGATGCCACCGCGTTTTACCAGATACCGTCCGCACAAGTGATGAACGTAGGCATACAGGTAGGCATCTGAGCAATCCCGCGGTTCGCAATATCGGACCTTTCCTGTTGAAACTCCCTGGGGAGTTTATCCATAGCCAAACAAGAGATATCGATACTATCCGGAAATAACAAAACCAATGAGGAAATTTCGGTTGATGGCCTTATTCATCTCACTGGCCCGGTTATGCAAGCCGGCTTGCATTCTCCTCAGCTGTTCCTGCCACTTGATACCTCATCAATATCTGTTGCTGCTTTCCGAATAATTCCCGTAAGTCCCGCTGTTATATTCTTTTATGTAATGAAAATCGTTCGTATCAACTCAGTAAGCTGTTGAGTGTAAATACTGGCATGATGATATCAGCCCCCTGATTTTGATTTGCATTAATGGGAAATATATCCCAGAATATAATTCAAGTGGATAGGTTGTTGTCTGTAGTTTAGTTGCCGGCAGGACGCAGGCAAATTGCAATGCAGCGGGAATGGGCGCGAGGAGGCAGTATGAGAATGCATTATTACAATAACAGGGGTGGTTTGTGGATACGCTTGATTGGACTGGCTATCATCGGACTGCTATTGGCAACCAGTGGATTGAATGTATCGGCCGCAGTGAAGCTGGATGCGGCAAAATGGAAAGCCGGCAAGCATAAACTGATTGTCAAGGGTACGGGCCTCAAGGGTGAGACAGTTACCATCGTTAATGCGAATGATCCCTCGCAGATTCTCGGTAACCAGAAGGTCAAAAAGAAAAAATGGAAAGTCCGTAACCGGCGTCCCGTGCCGGTTCCCTGCGCGGTTAGTGCCATGCAATCGAATGGCGATCGGGTCGGCCCCCTGGAGGTAGCGGATGCTCCGGATGACTGTGCACCACGTCTCTCCACGGGTGATAACGAAGCGCAAGCACCGGTCTGTGTCATCAATACCCCATCGGGTGATGTCACCATTTCCACGGGTGCATCCGTGAATTACACCGCGACTGTGACCGATGCCGACGGCAACCTGTCAACGATCAGTTGGGTATTCGGTGGCGGTACGCCTGCTGATTCGAGCGTGGAGGACCCGGGCAATGTCACCTACAACGCTGCAGGGGTGTTTACCACGACACTGGACGCATCCGATTCCAGTGCAGCCGCCTGTGTCCGGCAGACCCGGATCATCACCATCGTCGACGCGCAAGGCTCGCAGCCAACTGCCAGTGCCAATGGCCCCTATACGGGCATTACCGGTACTGCCGTGGCCTTCAGCAGTGCCGGTTCGGTGGATACTGGCGGCAGCATTGTTGCCTATGCCTGGGATTTTGGTGATGGCGGAGTCAGCACTTTGGCCAATCCAGCGCATACCTATACAGTGGCCGCATCCTATACGGTCACGCTGACGGTAACGGACAACGATGGGAATACCGCTAGCGCTATCGCCACGGCGCAGGTCACCGATGCCGGCAATCCGGTACCACTGCCCGCTGTTTCAATCAACTCGACCAGCCATAACGGTATTCCCGGTACCCCGGTCAGTGAACAGTTATTTGCCGGGGGAGCCGGCTACACGGTGTTCTCCGCCAATGATCTGGGCATGCACTGTGGCGATTTCGATACGCGTATCTCCAGCATCCTGCCGCCCTTCAACATAGTGCACACCCAGGTCATCGCACAGGGCAGCGATCCCAGGATACTGGGTCCTGCCGATGGTGTGGACGTGGTCTACTCGGCCGCCTCCAACCCGACTGATCCGATTCTGAGCGGGGTCGACTCGGCGGGTGACGGCCCGGTGCTGTCCAGCGTGGCAAACGACGGGACGGTGTTCAAAACCAATTTCTGGGACATCACGGCCGGCAGTGTCGAGCCAACTGCACTGAGGGCCTACCGGGTCTTTTATCCGCCCGGGATCCTGGATGCCTTTTATCCGGAGGGTGGCAAGGATGCCGGTGGTACTGTGAATATCCGGGACCTGGGTCTGCCGATGCCGAACGTCGAACGTCTCTACCTGGGTGACGGTTCGCTGACGGCCAGTCAGCAGGAGGCACCGGGACGTTTTGGTCCTTATGTGAACAATGAGCCACAGACCTTCCGGCTGTTTACGACTGACCAGCCGTTCTTTATCAACTTTCCGTTTGGTTATACGTCCAATGGTGTGAACTGGTTCGAAGGGGCCGGTATTCCGATGACGGCATTCGATGACTTCGGGCGCGAGAACCCCTGGCAGTTGATGCGCGTGCAAGCCCGCTCCGGTAACCAGGTGCTGGCCTCGCTGGATACCGTGTTGCCGATCTCCGGCGAAGCCAATTGCGGCTTCTGCCACAATGCCCCGATCGATGGAGGTAACGGGGCCTCAACCCAGGCCCTGGTCGATACCAGTATCCCGGTGGCTACTGTGATCGATGATCCGGAATTCGATGTCAGCGTACCGCTGGCAGTCAGCAAGGAATATGCGGCGGATCTGAATCTGGTCCGGTTGCATGACCTCAAGCACAACACCGACCTCGAAAACAGTACCCCCGTGGTCTGCCAGTCCTGCCACTACACCCCGGCACTGGATCTGGCCCAGGTCGGGCCCAAGGGGCCGGAAGACGCCGATGCCAATGGTCGCCAGCAGACCAACGTGCGCAGTATGTCCAATGTCATGCACAGCAATCACGCCAAGGTTAAAGATATCAACGGCAAGTTGCTGTTCCCGGATATGCCACCGCCCGTGGACGGGAATGGCAAGCTTCGTGACCCAGTTGCCGCCAGGGACGTGCTGCAGAATACCTGTTATCAGTGTCATCCGGGACGGCGTACCGACTGCCTGCGTGGCGCCATGGCAAGTGGCGGTATGCTCTGTCAGGACTGCCATGGTGATCTGGCGCAGATTGGTGACGACTTCAGCAAGAACGTAACTCCTGCCAACGCCGGTCGTGACAAATTGCTCCTGGGCAGCGATTTCTATAGCAACCCGGCTACACCACGCGTTCCCTGGGCCAATGAACCGAGTTGTGGTTCCTGCCATACCGGTGATGCCATGGACAATATGCACGGTACTCCGGGGACGCTCGGGCAACCACGGGACGGCATACGTCTGATGCAGGCCTACCTGACTACGGATGCCAAGGCCACACCCATCGTGCCGACCAACAAGCGCTTTGCGGAGAACACGGTTCCGGCAAGCTTCAACGGCATGCCTAACCCGGGCGCCGGCAACCCGATGCTCTATCGGGTCAGCAAGGGACATAAGGGGGTGTTCTGCGAAGCCTGTCACGGTTCGACACACGGGATCTGGCCGAACAAGAATCCCAATGCAAACGACAACCTGGCGGCGCAGCAGTTGCAGGGCCATACCGGTGTCATCACCGAGTGCAGTACCTGTCACACCGGTGATCTGGGTAATACCCTGGACGGACCGCACGGCATGCATCCGGTCGGCAGTACCCGGTTTGCCGGTGGCGGCCACGAGGACCTTGCCGATGGTAATCTGAATGCCTGTGCAGCCTGTCATGGTGCGCAGGGGCAGGGTACGGTACTGTCAGCTGCCGCCATCGCACGTACCATCACCTGGACGGATGATGGCCGCACCAACACCGAGAACCTTGCTAAAGGCGAGCAGGTTCGTTGTGACCTGTGCCACGACAACCCCTTCCAGGGCGGTGGTGGCGGTGGCGGTGATGACTGATTGGCAGTCATCGGAGAGGGGGCGGATTTTCTGCTTGAAATCCGCCCCCTTATCGATGTAAAGAGAAAAAACTGTCCGCCCGGCGCCCGTACCGGCGATCCGATATCGCCGGACGAGGGTTATTTCAGCAATGCGCTGCAGCGCGTGACCGCCGTGGAGATCGATCCGTCGGGCAACCTGTTCACATGCTGTTTCTTGACGGAGTCTATGTGGGCAAAGCAAATTCAACTGCCCAATTTCGCTGGGTAAAAGCGCCGACCAGCGTTGAACTTACCCAACTCACTCACATAATTGCGCACCGTTTGGCCCGGTATTTGGAGCGCCAGGGCTTACTGGAGCGAGATGCTGAGCACAGCTATTTAGCGCTGGAAAATAAAGATGAAGACCCCATGGATCAGCTGCGCGGGCATTCCATTACCTATCGCATCGCCGTGGGGCCTCAGCAAGGCCGTAAGGTATTCACCTTGCAATCGCTACCGGACGAACGCGATGGCTATGAAACCCCAGCGGCATGTGGAAACCTGCCGTGTTTGCGGGGATGCTGCCAAGGTGATCGCTTGCATTGAAGAACCGGTGGTGATACCCGAAACACTCGCTGCGCTCGCGGGGCAGGCTCTCAAGACGCTCCTGGCCCATTTAGAGAAGCAGGCACCGATGGATTCAGGGGTGCAGATCCCTGATAGTCGTGTACCCCCAAAGGCTCGCCTGTAAACCACCGGAATGCCTCTGAATACTCCTATGTTGAAGCGAAAAGCAGACTCGACAGGATGGCCGCTGGTTTCGAAGCCCTACTGGCAGGAGAATGGGCAAAGGAGGGCGGATTTTCAGGGCAGGACGCGGTGATTCGGGGAAGATTCTGGAACAATCGGGATGAAAAATGAGTCAAACGGTGCTTCAATGGCGGCGGATGTTATTAGTACCTTACCACTGAAATGTTGGACAAGAATACAAAGAAATTCTCATGCTGTATCAGAACAGAGTGCAGGGAGAACGAAATATTCACGGACCTTAAGTGATGCAGCCAGGACACGCC
>Ga0114931_10004279_pt1 | contig 17818 bp, 16 predicted proteins | sample 2SBtaG_FD_89579 | JGI IMG/M metagenome (GOLD analysis project Ga0114931, IMG submission 89579) | Deep subsurface microbial communities from Kolumbo volcano to uncover new lineages of life (NeLLi) - 2SBTROV14_V59a metaG | ecosystem: Environmental > Aquatic > Marine > Volcanic | place: Kolumbo...
AATCGGGCAGTCCGGGCGAACCGGAAGAGACGGCCACCGCTTCCGTGTCAGAGTCCGTGTCAGATTCCGTCTCAGAGGATGCACTCCCCGATTCGGTGTCGTTCATCACCAGCAGAAAAGCCTCTGCAGGCGAAACAGCGCCGGCTTCGGATAATGCAGGCGGGCAAGATCACAAGACCGACGATAGCGGCGGCAAGCCCCGCCGGGCACTGAAGGGCAAGAAGCGCGCGGCGCGTAAACGCGGCAATCCGGAAACTACCCGTGCCACGCGAAAGGCAGGCCGGAACCCGGAACAACCGGACGCAGCCCCCTCACCCGCCATTGTCGGCCAGGATAACGGCTTGAACCAGCCCGAACTGGAACTGCAGGGTGTCAGGCCGGTTGCCGGTCCGGCGCGGCTGAAGAAACGCCACTGGGGCGTGATCGCAAGTTTTCTGGTGTTTTTCCTCGTGCCGACCGTTGCCGCGATTTCCTATCTTTTCATCGTCGCGGAAGACCAATACCACTCGATCACCGGCTTCACCGTCCGCACCCAGAACCAGAGCGCGGCGAATGACGTGCTCAGCGGGCTGGCGAACTTTGCCGGCGGATCGACCGCATCGGACAGCGATATTCTCTTTGAATTCATCCAGAGCCAGGAAATGGTTCAGGCGATTGATCGGCGGATCGACCTCAGAAAACATTATGCGCGCTACTGGCCGCGGGACTGGGCGTTTTCGATCTGGCCGGATGCGACACAGGAAGAGCTGATCTGGTACTGGAACCGGATGGTGTCGGTTTCCTATGATTCCAGCACCGGTTTGATCAATGTTCTGGTAAGGGCATTCGATCCGCTGACGGCACAGAACATCGCCACCGCCATCGTCGCCGAGAGCCAGGACCGCATCAACGAACTCAACCGGAAGGCGCGCGAGGATTCGATGCGCTATGCGCAGACGGATCTGGACGATGCGGTCGAAAGGCTCACGAAGGCACGCCAGGCAATGACGGCGTTTCGAACCAGTTCGCAGATCGTCGATCCGCAAACCGACCTGCAGACACGCATGGGGGTGATGAGCAGCCTCCAGCAGCAACTGGCCTCTGCGCTGATCGAGTTTGACCTCCTGCAAGGAAGCACATCTCCCAATGACCCCCGGCTGACGGAAGCGCAAAAACGCATCGACGTCATCCGTGACCGGATCGCAATAGAGCGACGGAATTTTGCCAGCTCGAGCACCGACACCGGTGGCGTCACGCAAGATTACCCTTCGCTGATGTCTGATTACGAGCGCCTGCAGGTGGATCTCAAATATGCCGAAGAGGCCTATGTCGCGGCCCTCAAGGCCTTTGATGCGGCCCGTGACGAGGCCGACCGGAACAGCCGTTTCCTGGCCACCTACATCAATCCGACACGCGCCGAAGAATCAGAATACCCCCAGAGATTCGTGCTCTCGGGCCTGATTGCTCTGTTCACCTTCCTGATCTGGTCGATCGGCGTTCTGGTCTATTATTCGATACGGGATCGGTCCTGAGATACGCAATGATCCGGTTCGAGAACCTGACAAAGAGCTTCCGGGTGAATGGGCGTCGCAAGATCGTGATCGACAATCTCGATCTCGTCCTGCCAAGCGGATATTCCATCGCCCTGCTCGGCCGCAACGGGGCGGGGAAATCCACCTTGCTCGAACTCGTCGCCGGCAATCTGCGTCCCGATCACGGACGTGTCGTCAGCGATGGCACGATCTCGTTTCCCGTCGGGCTGCGCTCTGCGGTTCACAGGGATCTCAGCGGCGCCGAGAACGTGAGGTTCGTTGCCCGGATCTATGGCGTGGATACCGAAGAACTGGCTGCGTTCGTCGCCGATTTCGCCGAGCTGGGCGAGTCGTTTTACATGCCGGTGCGCACCTACTCTTCCGGCATGAAGGCGCGCCTCGCCTTTGGCATCTCGATGGGAATTCACTTCGATACCTATCTCGTCGATGAGGCAACCGCGGTCGGCGACGCCAGCTTCAAGCGCAAGAGCAGAGCGGTTTTCAAGGACAGGATGCAAAACGCCGACGCCATCTTCGTGTCGCATTCGACGAATCAGCTCAGGCAGTTCTGCAATTGCGGCCTGGTGCTGGAGAACGGCCGCGCGAGGTTCTTCCCCTATCTCGAAGAGGCGATTGCGGTACATGAAGGGAATGTCAGCTAGCCAGGATTGCCAGGCCCATCATCAGGGCACTGAAAGCAACAGATCCGGGGGGCGGCGCGCTGGACGCTCTTTCATGCGCGCCATGATCTGCTATCCAGAGCAGGGAAGACCGCAGATGCGCGCCGCAGGATCGAAACCGGACAGGCACCCGCCACGCCCTGCCCGCGCGAAGGAAGGACGAGATGGCAAATCACCTCTACCGGCAGGATCTGCCCGACGGGCTTGACCTCGGGCCAGCGGTGGCAATCGATTGCGAGACCATGGGGCTCAACCCCCACCGGGACCGGCTTTGCCTGGTGCAACTTTCGGCGGGGGATGGCGACGCCCATCTCGTGCAGATCGCACCCGGCCAGAGCACGGCGCCGAACCTCGCCGCGCTGCTGCAAGACCCGGACGTTCTGAAACTGTTTCATTTCGGCCGCTTCGACATCGCGGCCATGTACAACGCCTTCGGGGCGCTGGCAGCACCCGTCTATTGCACCAAGATCGCCAGCAAGCTGGTGCGCACCTATACCGACCGCCACGGGCTTAAATACCTCTTGCAGGACCTTCTCGGCATCGACATCTCCAAACAGCAGCAATCCTCGGACTGGGGCGCGGCGGAGCTGAGCGCCGCACAGCTCGATTACGCGGCTTCTGACGTGCTCTATCTGCACCGGCTGCGCGCGGCGCTCGATCAGCGCCTGGCGCGCGAAAACCGCACCGATCTGGCGCAGGCCTGTTTCGATTTCCTGCCCACGCGCGCGCGCCTCGATCTCGCCGGATGGGCCGAAATCGACATCTTTGCGCATTGACCATGGGCTGGCACGACAACTTTCATTCATGGCTCGTCGCCTGGATGAAGATCGTTCTGCCGCTCGCGGCGCTCGGCCTTCTGTCGACGCTGTTTCTGATATCCGAGCGGTTCGATCCCGCCGAAACCACCCCTCCGGCGGCGCTGAAACTCGCTCAAAGGGCACGCGACGAGGGCGCGACCGATGTCACTCTTGCCGGGGTCACCCGCGACGGGCACGAGGTGATATTGCAAACCGCAAGGTTTGTGCCATCGGCAACGGATACGCGGCGGCTGAACGCCGAAAACCTGCAAGCACACTTGCGGCTCAGGAAAGGAACGCGCGTCGAGGTCGCCGCCAGGGCCGGCGAACTCGACCAGAGGCAAAACACCGCCCGGCTTTCCGGCAATGTCACATTTGACACCAGCACTGGCTATTCGATGAAATCGGATCGGCTTGACATGCGCCTTGACCTGCTGCACGTCGTCTCGCCGGGGCCGGTTTCGGGGACGGCGCCGGGCGGCAATCTGTCGGCGGGGCGGATGGTGCTTTCCGGAAACAAGCAGTCTCCGCATGACGTGCATTTGCTGTTCACCAATGGCGTCAAACTGATATACCAGCCGAAGAGTTCCGGAGAATAGAGACCGTGTCCTTCAATATCCTGCCTGTCCCGCTCATCCTTTTTCTTGCCATGGCAGGGGCGGCCGCAGCGCAGGGCGGACACTTCGCCTTTGGCGACATGGCGCGATCGCGCGATCTGCCGGTCGAGGTGACGGTCGACAACCTGGATGTGGATCAGGGTGACGGCACCGCCATTTTCACCGGTCATGTGATCATCGCGCAGGGCGAAATGCGTCTGTCGGCGCCGAAGGTGGAGATCATCTATCTCAAGGACAGAAGCGGCATCAAGCGCCTCAAGGCATCCGGCGGCGTCACCCTCGTCAACGGACAGGACGCCGCCGAAGCGACCCGCGCCGACTACGATGTCGAATCCGGGATCGTCAGGATGTATGGCAACGTGCTCCTGGTGCAGGGCCGCAACGCGCTTTCGGCGGAGCGAATGACGGTGGATCTGCGGGCGGGCACGGCGCGGGTCTCGGGCCGGGTCAAGACGGTTCTCCCGCAAGGGGACAAAAAGCCGTGACCGCCCCCGAACCGCAGCTGCACCTGGCGCATCACAATACCGGTCTGAGCATCCGTTCGCTGCGCAAGAGCTACAAGAAGCGGGTGGTGATCCGCGACGTCTCGCTGGAGATGGAGCAGGGCGAGGTGGTGGCGCTGCTCGGACCCAACGGCTCGGGCAAGACGACGACATTCTATGCCGTTGCCGGGCTGGTGCAGCCGGAGGGCGGGCATGTTCTGATCAACGGTCGCGAGGTGACCAGCCTGCCGATGTACCGGCGGGCGAGGCTCGGCATCGGCTATCTGCCGCAGGAAATGTCGATCTTCCGGGGCATGTCGGTCGAGGACAATATCCTCGCCATTCTGGAGATATCAGAGCCCAAACGCCGCAAGCGGCACGAAAAGCTCGAAGAACTTCTCGCCGATTTTTCGATCGAGCATCTTCGCAGGGTCCAGGCGCTGGCCCTTTCGGGGGGCGAGAGGCGGCGCGTCGAGATCGCCCGCTGCCTTGCCGCAAGCCCGATATACCTGCTGCTCGACGAGCCCTTTGCCGGTGTCGATCCGATTTCGGTCGGTGACATCCGCAGGCTGGTGGCAGACCTGAAAATGCGCGGGATTGGCGTTCTGATCACCGATCACAACGTGCGCGAGACACTCGAGATCGTCGACCGCGCCTATATCTTGCATGACGGCAAGGTCCTGATGTCGGGCACGCCCGGCGAGGTGGTGGAAAACGAGAATGTCCGCCGCGTCTATCTCGGAGACAGTTTCCGGATTTCCTGAACCACGGGCGAGCGGGCGGCAATTCTTGTCATTTGAGCGTCATACTCCATTGACAATACGCCGCGAAAGCGCCTCAATTGACCCATGAACCTTCGGCTTTCGACCTGTCCTGCGGTGGCCTCGTTACGTCTGGCGCCATTGCGGACAAGCTTGTTGGCCCGAGCGGCATCACTTTCATCGGGTTCGGCCTTTTCGCGGCGTGTCACGCACGCAGCCGCCGGGCCCATATGTCAGTACGAGGAGGCATGATGCTCTATCAAATCAGTGGAAAACAGCTCGATATCGGGGCGGCGCTCAAGACCCATGTTGAAGAAGACCTGACCGAAATCGTGGAAAAATATGCCGAACGGCCGATTGTCGTCCAGGTGGTGTTTTCCAAAAATGCCGGTGCTTTTGCCTGCGAGGCCAGCGTCCAGCTTTCCACCGGCCTGACCGCACAAGCCAAAGGCGAAGCGCATGAGATTTACGCCGCCTTCGACAAGTGCCGCGACAAGATGGAAAAGCAGCTCCGCCGTTACAAGCGGCGCCTGAAGGACCATCAGCGCGCGCGGATGGAGCCGGTTGAACTATCCGGCGCATCGTCCTATATCCTCGCCTCGGAAAATGATGGTGAAGATTCGGAGCCCGAGAACCTGCAGCCGATCATCGTCGCCGAGATGGAGACGACGATCCCGTCTTTGTCCGTCGGTGAGGCGGTGATGCAGATGGAACTGGCCGGGGCGCCGATCCTGCTGTTCAGGAACGAGGGCAAGAACAGCCTCAATGTCGTGTATCGGCGCGACGACGGAAACATTGGCTGGATCGACCCCCAGAGCCAGGTCTAGCAGACCGCTCAGGGGCCGCTCCGACGGAGTTGGACATGGAAATTTCGGCGATCCTCAAACCCGAGGCGGTGCGCCTTTTGTCCGCGGTGTCGAGCAAGAAGCGCTTGTTTCAGGAATTGGGCGCGGTCGCGGAATCGGCCTATGGCCTCAACCGCACGACCGTCATCGACGCCCTTCAGGAACGTGAAAGCCTCGGGCCGACGGGTGTCGGCAACGGCGTGGCGCTGCCCCATGCCCGGCTCGGCGATTCCGCGGAGGTGACGGGCGCCTTGATGGTGCTCGAAAAGCCGGTCGAGTTCGGCGCCGTCGACCGCCAGCCGGTCGATATCGTCTTTGCCCTCTTCGCGCCCGCCGATTCCGGCGCCGAGCATCTCAAGGCCCTGGCGCTGGTTTCGCGGACCCTGCGCAACCCTTCGCTCTGCGGCAAGCTGCGCTCGAACAGCGACCCTGCGACGCTTTACACGATCGTCAGCGAGGCGCAGGCCATAAAGGCAGCATGACGCCCGCTCAGCCCCATCTGTCGAAGCCGAACACCACATAGTCGCGCTGATAGACCTGCGCTGCCAGCGTCTCGATCTCGTCGTCATAGATGTCGGCGAGCCTGAACGGGATGTCATCCGCCGGCAGGGGCGGCGCGGGCGCATCCGGGTAACCGACGCTGCGCGCCAGTTCGGGCAGGCGCGATTGCATCTCGTCCTCGCGCAGGATCATGTCCGGCAGCGAAAATTGCGCCATCCCCTCGAGCGTGGCGGCCTGCGTCGCCCAGTGGGCATCGACCCGGATGCCGGTCTGTCCTGCGAGATTGGCGCGCAGGAATTCCAGAAACGCGACAAAGGCGCGGCGGTGCGCATCGCGGTCATACTCCTCACCGGGCGGACCGCCCGGAATCGGCAGCTTGTGGATCTTGCGCAGCGTCTTGCGGATATCGGCAAAACTGCCCGGCCCGCGCGGCAGGATTCGCCGGCAGAAAGCGGCATGCGCCCGCGCGACCGGGTGACGCAGAACGGTAAAACCTCGGTGCCCCTTGTTGGAGCGCATCCACTGGCGCAGCGCCTTCTGGTTCATCTTCGTCGGCAGCGTCTCCGGGGCGACCCCGTCAAGCGCGGCCAGCCAGGCGCGGATCTCCTCTTCAGGGCCGGAGCGGACCGGAATGTAGACAAGCGGCGCCCGCGCCCCGCAGACGAAACCGGGAACCGTCGGCCCGCGCCGCGGCTCGAAATTCGGCGTTCGGCTGAGGTTGAAGGGATCGAGCCCCGAGAGCGCCCGTTCCATTGCCTCGAAATTGGTGACTTTCGCGCGCAGCGGGTCGGGATTTTGTTTCTTGAGCGACTCGTCGAGCCCCTCAAGCCGCTCCTCGACACCGAGATATTGCGCCAGCCCGTTTATCACGTCGAGGGTCTGCAGATCCTCGTAAGCGATGTAGAATGCGGTCTGTCCCGTCACCTGAAGCCGATTGAGCAGGAAAACCTGAAATTCCTGAAGCCGGGCCACATGGGCCGAGAATTCCGCCGCATCGAACGTGATCCGGCTGTCACGGCGGCGCTTGAGATTGGTCAGCTTCCACTGCCCCGTCGCGCGGGCGATCTTCCAGGACACATAGCTTTCCAGCGGGTTTCGGGTGAGGATGATCTTCGCGCAGCGCGGATCGTCGAGGCACATGCCGAGCACACGCGGATCGTGGTCGTGGAAATACCTGAATCCGCCGAGCCCCGGCGTCCGGTCGCGAATGGTCTCGATCAGGCGCTTTGGGTCGGCGTCGCGCATCGCCTGGGTGACGCCGAGTATCTCGGTGCGGTTGGGATAGCCGATGAAATGCGGGTTGAACGCCTCGCCATGGCAATTCACACTGGCAAGCGCGTTGAGGTTGGTCTCCAGAAAGTTGGAGCCGGTGCGCATCTCGGCGAAGATCACGAAGTAATCAAACGGACCGAGCATCAGCGCCTATCGCACCACATAGGGTTTCGGGGTCGGGCGTTTTGTATCGTGTTCGGCTTGCACCACCGCAAAATCCCCCGTCAGATAGGGGTGCATCCCCTGGTTCTTGAGATTCTGGAGAAACTGGCCAAATCCGGTCAGATCGGCCATCCTCGGCACCTCGGCGGGCCCTCGACGCGGCTCCTGTCCGATCTCGTCGATGATCTTCTGCAACGGCTCCATCGGCGCCTCGATGAATTCCGCCAGCGTCCAGATGCGGATATGCGCCTTCGCCCATTGTGAGCGGAGCACGTCGATATGCCGGCTCTCGATCTGTTGCAGAGCGGCGGCCTCACTACGGATTTCAGCGAAATTCCTGTTCGACTTGAACAGCTTGACCGCCCAGGCCCCGCTGATGACGGAGATCTGCGCATTGCGATCCTTGGCAATGTCCCATTCGATATCCTCTATATTGTCGCGTGGCCCCATCTGAAAGCACTGCCGTTCGCCGCGGGTGTTCCAGATCAGATTGGTGAGAAAGGCGCGCTTGTTGTAATCGCGCAGCGCGGCGCTGTCGCTCAACGCGCCGTTCATCACCTTCTGGCCATCCGAAAATTCGGCCCGCTCGGGCGCGAAAAGGTGGCCATGCACCCGCGCCCCGGTCCCCCGTGCCAGCCAGGTTTCGAAATTCTCGAAAAGATCGCTGAACCCTTCAAAGACCGAATACGGCGCACAGGTCAGAGAGCCCCCGCGCCCCTCGGCGGGAAAGCGGCTTTGCATGTAAAGACCGCGCCGCCCGTGCCGACGCCTGTCAACCGCCTTGGCAAAGATGCGGTCGATCTTGCCGGGGTTCGGCTCGGTCTTTTTCATCGCGCCGGCGGCATCAGTAAGGAACGCGTCGTAAAGACGGTTGGCGAAGGGCCATATCTTGCGCGCCACGAAACAGTCGGAGCGCCGCAGAAGCTGAAGATGGTCATCGTAGAAGATATGCGGTTTGCCCTGATAGTCGAACTTCGACAGCGTCAGCGAGCGGCTTTCGATCTGGCGCGCATAAAGCCGTGCGAGAGTCTGGAAATAGCTTTCATCGGGGATCCAGACGCGCCTGAAATAGCGGTCATAGGTGGCGCGGTCGGGGTCTTCGAGGATCGCCGACAGCGTCTGACGGGTCAGGCACCACCATTGGCTTCCCATATGCGGCACGATGCCGTTGGGGATTCGGCGCTTGACGCCCAGCTTGCGCTGCAATTCGACATAGCGATCGAAAAGATGCCGGTGCCGTCGCCAGGCAAAGGGAAAGCGCAGCGTGAAGCGTTCCTGATTGAGCCCTCCGATGGTCCAGGGCACCTCGGCGGTGGTTGCGGATTCGATGAAATCGGTTTTCGGCCGGGCTTCCAGATAGTCGATCAGCTCCTGCACGGGCCTGAGCGGCAGGCAGGCGCCCGAGGTCAGATAGACATGGCGCACAGCGGGGAAGTCGGCCAGCATCGTCTCGGCCGCAGCCTGCGTGGCGGCGACGATCCCCCATGTGCCCCATTCGCAGCGATGCCGCTTGACAAAGCGGATGTCGGGCAGATCCGACAGGGATTTTTCAAAGGCGTCATACGCCTTGGCCGAAACGCTGCAATCGACATGAAAAACCACCGGGCAGCCCGCTGCAGCCCAGTGGCGCGCCACCTGCTCGGCCCTCTCGAAGGCCGTATGGACCAGCATGATGATCCCGAGGCTCATCGTTCCGCCCGCCCCCTCTTCATGCCCAGTTTCCCTTGGACATCAGCCCCAGAATTTCCAGCTGGCGCCAGTTTATATACTTTTCCGACCAATTGCACCAAAGGTCGGATTTCCCGGCGATGTTTTCGGCATAGGCCTTGTATTCGACGCTTCGGGCATAATGCTGGCCGCGCTGCAGCTCCTCCCTGGCCTTCTCGGTGAAGGTATCGAGGAACTTGGTGTGCAGAAGCACCCCGCTGACGCGCTCGCCGCCCCATTGGTCGTAGGTCAGGTTGAGACCGCGCGGCAGCAGCATATGGGTGGAACTGACATAGGCATAGCGGCGGTCCCATCTGACCAGCGGGGTCTTGTTGAGTGCCGGGGCCTTGGCGGGCCGGTCGGGAAAGAAGACCCGCGCCCGCGGCCCGCCCTGGATCCACAGGTTCCAGTAGGACGGGTTGCGGCGGATCATGTAATTGCCCGAGTCGAACCAGGCGGCGATCTCGAGCGGGTCCTGCCCGGCGCGATAAGGCACCGCATCGACCGGCCCCTTGGGATACATGTCCAGAAGCATCGCCCCGAAGGAACGCAGGCCGGAGACATCCAGCCAGTCGGTCAGCGCGCGGATCGGCCGCGTGTCGCAGAACGGATAGATGAAAAGCTCGTCGGGATCGACCACCAGCGTCCAGTGCCCGTGAGCGTATTTGCGCTGCAGATAATTGAGCCAGTCGACCCCGAAGCGCGCCCGCCTGTAGCTGGCGCGCGTCGTCCACAGCGACACGTCCTTTTGCGCCGTGAGATATTCGCGGCCGCCATCGTCGCTGTCATTGTCGACCATCAGGAAATGCGAAATGCCGAGCGCACGGTAATATTCCAGGAAATAGGGCAGGCGGACATGCTCGTTGCGAAAGGTCGAAAACAGGAGGATATCGCCCGCGCGGATGTCCCTTGTCCGGTCACGCACCGCGCGCAGCGAGAAATGCTTGCGCCAGGCCCGGATATGGGCATGTTTGCGGCGCAGCCGCATGCGATATGATTGCCTGAGACTCAAATCCTGCTGTCCCGCGTCTCTCTTCCGGTCGCGCCCATGGGTAATGCGAGAAAGCTAACATATGGCTTCCGCGACCCAAAGATGCGCCACTGCCCTTTGCCGACAGCATAAGACGCGACGGGAAAATGGCAATCGCCCAGCGGACGGGTCATGGCCAGCCACCGCGCGACATCAGCCCCATCGCCTCGAGCTGACGCCAGCCGGTCAGCCGGGTCGAGGCCGGGCACCACAGGTCCGGGTTGCGCGTGAGCGCGTCGTAATAGTCGTCATAAAGGTGACTGTTGGCGAAATGCTCGCGGCGGCGCTTTTCTTCGGCCGCTTTCCCGACGACCATATGCAGGAACTTGCTGTGCAGCAACACGCCCGAGGTCAGCTCGCCGCCGTTTTCGCCATAGACCCGGTTGAGGCGCCTGGGCAGGATGCCATGGGTGGAATTCACATAGACATAGCGCCAGTGCCATTTCACCAGCGGCACTTTCTGCATCGTCGGCGCCCGCCGCGGGATCTCGGCGAAAAAGATGCGGGCCCGCACGCCGCCCTGAATCCAGAGGGTTTGCAGCCGGGGCTGTTTCCGGATCGTGTAGTTTCCCCCGTCGAACCAGCAAAGGGTTTCAAACGGGTTGTCGCCCGCGCGATAGGGCGCCGCGCCAAGCGGCCCCTTGGGATACATGTCCAGCATCAGCGCCCCGAAAGAGCGCCGGCCGCAGCGCTCCAGCCAGTCGATCAGCGCCGGCAGCGGGCGGGTGTCGTGATGGGGATAGATCAGCGTCTCGTCGGCATCGAGCGTCAGGCACCAGTGCCCGTTCGCGTGGCGCATCTTGAGCCATGTCAGCCAGTCCAGCCCGAAGCGTGACAGGCGGTAGCTGTGGGATGTCGCCCACAGCGAGATATCGGGTTGCGCGGCAAGATACTCCGTCGTGCCATCATCGCTGTCATTGTCGACGATCAGGAAGTGATCGACGCCAAGCGCGCGGTGATGATCGAGAAAATGCGGCAGGCGCTCGATTTCGTTGCGCATGGTCGAGGCGGCGAGGATGGCGCCGGGGCGGATGCGCCCGGTGCGGTCGATCACCGGGCGAAGCTGGCGGCGCTTGCGCACCGCCCGGTAAAGCAGCCGGCGGCGTTTCCAGCGCAGCTGGTAAAGGGTTGCCGCCTCCGAGAGCCTGTTCATCTCCGCCCGATGCCATCGCCTGCCGTGCAAGGCCAGATTCGGCGTTATTTTTCGTAATGTCCAGCCTGGTGCCAGCGCCAGGCATCCGCAATCATCTCCTGAAGCGTCGAGCGCCGCGGCTCTCAGCCGAGCTCCGCTTGCGCCCGCGAGGAACCAGAGACCAGTTTCGTGCAGTCGCCGGGGCGGCGTTCACCCTCGATGACCGGCACATCGCGGTTGGTCACGGTGCCGCAATGGTCGATCACCTCGCGCACCGAGAACCCGCTGCCGGTGCCGAGGTTGAAGACCCGGCTGCCGCGGCCCTGCTCCAGCCAGTTCAGCCCCAGCACATGCGCATCGACCAGATCCATCACATGCACATAATCGCGGATGCAGGTGCCGTCGGGGGTGTCGTAATCGGTGCCGAAGATGGTCAGCGCATCGCGCTTGCCGTCGATCGCGTCGAGCATCAGCGGAATGAGATGGGTCTCCGGGCGGTGGAACTCGCCGACCTCGGCCTCGGAATCGGCGCCGGCGACGTTGAAATACCGAAAGATCACATGCTTGAGGCCATGCGCCGCCTCGAAATCGCGCAGCATGTCCTCGACCGCGCGTTTCGAGGCGCCATAGGCGTTGACCGGATATTGCCCGCTGTCCTCGTCGAGCACGACATTGTCCTGCTCGCCATAGGTGGCGCAGGTGGACGAAAAGACGACGTTCAGACAGCCGGCATCCACCGCCGCCCCTAGGAGCGTTCCCGATCCGCCGACATTGTTGCCCCAATAGGCGCCCGGGTCACGCATGCTCTCGCCCACCTGGCTGAGCGCGGCGAAGTGCATCACCGCTGCCGGCTGCCAGGCGGCAAAGACCTGATCGAGGCGGTCGCGGTCGCGCAGGTCGCCGTGCTCGAAGGGGCCGAATTTTGCCGCGTCCTGCCAGCCGGTGCAGAGGTTGTCATAGGTGATCGGGGTATACCCGGCGGCCTTGAGCGCCTTGCAGGCGTGAGAGCCGATATACCCGGCGCCGCCGGTGACAAGAATATTGGTCATCCACACACTCCATCTGTCGGGTCCGCTTGCCCATCCGCCGGCCGGGCTGTGGCCACGCGCCTCAGGGCAGGTTCATCTCGCGCATCATCGCCTCGATCCGGGGCACGTCCTGAGGGTTGTTGAGCTCCCAGAACTGGCGGCCCCGCGCCTCGACCTCGACGCAGAGCACCTTTTCGCCGTTTTCCAGAAAGCGCAGCTGTTCCAGCCCCTCCAGACCCTCCAGCGGGCCGATGGGCCAGCCGGGATAGGCCCGCAGCGCCTCGGGGCGGTAGGCATAGACGCCGACATGGTGATAGACGGGCGTGCGCGCGTCGTCGTCATAGGTCTGGCCGGTATAGGGGATCACCTCTTTCGAGAAATAGAGCGCGCGGCGGTCATGGCCGAACACGGCGGTGGTGCCGCCCACCCGACCGGCGGCGCGATCTTCGAGAAAGCTGCGATGCGCGCGGCCATTGCAGGCCAGAACCGGGGTGGCCATGCCGGCGCTGTCGTCCCTGCGAAGGCCGGCGATCAGATCCTCTACGAACCACGGCGGGGTCAGCGGTGCGTCGCCCTGAAGGTTGACGACGATCTCGAAGCGCTCGCCCAGCGCCGCCATCGCCTCGGCACAGCGTTCGGTGCCGTTGCGGCAGGCATCCGAGGTCATCACCACTTCGGCGCCGAACGCCTCGCAGGCATCCCGGATGCGCGCGTCCTCGGTGGCGACGACCACCCGGGCGACCCCGTCGATGGCGCCTGCCGCCTGCCATGTGCGTTCCACCAGCGAGCGGGCCTCACCGCTGGCGCCGGTCAGCATCGCCAGCGGCTTGCCGGGATAGCGGGTAGAGGCATAGCGGGCCGGTATGACAACGAGAACACTCATCCGGCAGGCTTCAGCTCGACGCCCGGCGCGCAGGCGATGAAGAACGGGTTGGCGTAGCCTTCCTTGCCGTATCTGAGCTGCGTGTGATCGTCAAAGCGCACCACCAGGCCGCCGGCCGCGCGCAGCACCGCGTCGCCGGCGGCGGTATCCCATTCCATCGTCCGCCCCACACGCGGATAGAGATCGGCCTCCCCGGTGGCGACGAGGCAGAACTTGAGCGACGATCCGGCGCTGGTCATGTCCTTGACCGCATAGCGCGAGATGTAATCGTCGGTGGCCTGATCGCGGTGCGACTTGCTGGCCACCACCATCAGCGCCGTGTTGTCGGGGGTCGAGACCCGGATCGGGCGGGTTTCGCCCGCCGTGTCGGGATCAAAGGGGCCGGTTTCCTCGACCGCGCCCCCCTCGGGCAGGGTGTAGAACATCCGCTGCCGGGCCGGGGCATAAACGATGCCGAGCTTTGGCGTGCCGTTCTCGACATAGGCGATGTTGACGGTGAAATCGCCGCGGCGCTGGATGAATTCCTTGGTGCCGTCGAGCGGATCGACGATCAGGAACGTGTCGGCCCGCTGCGCGTGAGACGCGGCCTGCTCCTCGGTCACCAGGGCGGTGTCGGGAAAGGCGCGCCTCAGCCCCTCCGAGATCAGCGCATCGGCGGCCTCGTCGGCCGCGGTCACCGGGCTGTCGTCGGATTTCACCTTCACGTCGAAATCGTCGGAATTGTAGATGTCCATGATCCTTTCGCCGGCGAGAATGGCGAGGCGTCGGGAAATGGTCACAAAGTCGGCGGCATTCAAGACAATACTCCGGTTCTGAAACGGCCCTCGGGCCATATTGCGCGATTCGTCGGCCCCCCTTATGATACGGTGCTAACGGGTCGGCAAGAAATCCGTGCCACAGTCAGCGTGGACAAGAGGGCGGCAGTTTCGAATGTTTCAGCAGGTCAGGCCGCGAACAGCGATTCAATCGACGGCGATTATTGCCGAGCTGATCTATCACGCGACGGTCAGGAAGGTGCGCAGCACGCACAGCAATGCGGTGATGGCAATCGTCATGAACATGCTTCAGGCGATGATTCTGGTCGCGGTCTTTTATGTGATGTTCATGATCCTCGGGCTGCGCGGGTCAAAACTGCGCGGCGACTTTCTGCTTTACGTCATGTCGGGCATCTTTCTCTACATCACGCACGTCAAGTCGATCGGTGCGGTCGCCGGGGCGGAAGGGGCCACCTCGCCGATGATGCAGCACGCCCCGATGAACACGATCATCGCCATCGCATCGGGCGCGCTCAGCACGCTCTACGTTCAGACATTGTCGCTCTTCACGGTGCTCTTCATCTATCACGTCGCCTTTACCCCCTTCGAGGTCGCACAGCCGGTTCTGGCCCTCTCGATGTTCCTGCTGGCATGGTTTACCGGGTGCTCGATCGGCCTTCTCCTGCTGGCCATCAAGCCGTGGTTTCCAACCTTCGTGAAGGTGTTCTCGATGTTCTACAAGCGCGCCAACATGATCGCCTCGGGCAAGATGTTCGTCGCCAATGCCCTGCCGCCTTTTCTGCTGAAGATGTTCGACTGGAACCCGCTCTTTCACTGCATCGACCAGGCGCGCGGCTTTACCTTCGTCAATTACTTCCCGCGCAATTCGAGCATCGAATACCCGCTGATCGTCGCCGGCACCCTGATCGTGCTCGGGATGATGGGAGAATTCTATACCCGTCAGTACGAGTCGAGCAGCTGGGGCGCGCGCCGCTGATGAGGCCCGCAAGCGAAACGGGTCACTCGACCACCCGCAAGGTCAGGTTGATCCGCCCGCCCTGCGCAAGCAGGCGGGAAGAACCGAAGCGGATGCGGTCCACCCCATGATAGCAAAGCCGCGCCTCGCCGCCGATCAGGACGACATCGCCGGAATGCAGCCAGACCGATTCCGTGCTCCCCTTGCGCGTGGCATTGCCGATGCGAAACAAGGCATCGTCGCCGAGCGACACCGACACGACCGGCCAGCCGAAATCGGCCTCGTCACGGTCCTGATGCATTCCCATGCCGGCCCCCTCGCCGTAATAGTTGATCAGGCAGCAATCGGGAGCGCGGGATGCGCTGACCAGCCGGGTCCAGAGGTCCAGCACGGATCGTGGAATATCGGGCCAGGGCTGACCGCCGGGATGCTGCGGCACATAGCGATAGCCGGAGCGGTCCGAATACCAGCCGTATCTTCCCGCCGAGGTCATCTTCACCCGCATCGGTTTGCCATAGGGCGTCATTGGAGAAAAAACCGGCGCACGGGCGGCAATGGCACGGATATCGCGCACCATCGCCGCCTGTGCTGTGCCATCGAGCAGGCCTTGGTAAATCCGCACCCCGCGGATCGTCAGTGTCGGATCGGTCACGTCGAACCCCGTTTCCCTGCCCCCTTCTTACAGCAATTGTTGCAAAATCGCATGATCGGGTCCGCGGCTCGGCTTGCAGGGGGCAAAGGCCCTGCCTATATACGCCAGCAAGCATGGGGGGCGGTCACACCGCCTGTCCCGGCGGAGCATCGGGGCCGGATGCCATAATGGGTCCGGTCTTCGTCGAAATCGCCTATGGAAGAAGGGATCGAAAACATGTCCAAAGTGATCGGGATTGACCTCGGCACCACCAATAGCTGCGTCGCCATCATGGATGGAAGCCAGCCCCGGGTGATCGAGAATTCGGAAGGCGCGCGCACCACGCCGTCGATCGTCGCCTTTACCGAAAACGAACGTCTCGTTGGTCAGCCGGCCAAGCGCCAGGCGGTGACCAATCCTGAAAACACCATCTTCGGCATCAAGCGCCTGATCGGCCGCCGTGTCGATGACGTCGACCTGGCCAAGGACAAGAAGAACATGCCGTTCAAGGTCGTCGATGGCGGCAATGGCGACGCGTGGGTCGAAGCCAGGGGTCAGAAATACAGCCCCTCCCAGATTTCGGCCTTCATCCTCGGCAAGATGAAGGAAACCGCCGAAAGCTATCTGGGCGAGGATGTCAAACAGGCGGTGATCACGGTGCCGGCCTATTTCAACGACGCACAGCGTCAGGCCACCAAGGATGCCGGCAAGATCGCCGGTCTGGAAGTGCTGCGGATCATCAACGAGCCGACCGCCGCCGCGCTGGCCTACGGTCTCGACAAGAAGAACGCCGAGACGATCGCCGTCTACGACCTCGGCGGCGGCACCTTTGACATCACCATCCTGGAAATCGACGACGGCCTCTTCGAGGTCAAGTCGACCAATGGGGATACCTTCCTCGGCGGGGAAGACTTCGACATGCGGATCGTCAATTACCTCGCCGAAGAGTTCAAAAAGGAAAACGGCGTCGATCTGACCAAGGACAAGATGGCTCTGCAACGGCTCAAGGAAGCCGCCGAGAAGGCCAAGATCGAGCTCAGCAGTTCCAGCCAGACCGAGATCAACCAGCCCTTCATCTCGATGGGCTCGGACGGCCAACCCCTGCACATGGTGATGAAGCTGACCCGCGCCAAGCTCGAAAGCCTGGTGGGCGATCTGATCGCGGCCTCGCTCAAGCCCTGCAAGGCGGCGCTCAAGGATGCCGGCATCAAGGCCTCGGAGGTGGATGAGATCGTCCTCGTGGGCGGGATGACCCGGATGCCGAAAGTGGTCGAGGAAGTGACCAAGTTCTTCGGCAAGGAGCCGCACAAGGGCGTCAACCCCGACGAGGTGGTCGCCATGGGCGCGGCGATTCAGGCCGGCGTCCTGCAAGGCGACGTCAAGGACGTGGTTCTGCTCGATGTCACACCGCTCAGCCTCGGCATCGAGACCCTGGGCGGCGTCTTTACCCGGCTCATCGACCGCAACACCACCATCCCGACCAACAAGTCGCAAATCTTCTCGACCGCCGAGGACAACCAGTCCGCGGTGACCATCCGCGTCTTCCAGGGCGAACGCGAGATGGCGGCCGACAACAAGCTCCTCGGTCAGTTCAACCTCGAGAACATCCCGCCGGCGCCGCGCGGCATCCCGCAGATCGAGGTGACCTTCGATATCGACGCCAACGGCATCGTCAATGTCTCGGCCCGCGACAAGGGGACCGGCAAGGAGCAGAAGATCACCATCCAGGCTTCCGGCGGTCTCAGCGAGGAAGACATCGAGAAGATGGTCAAGGACGCCGAAAGCCACGCCGAGGAAGACAAGAAGCGGCGTGAGCTGGTGGAAACCAGAAACCAGGCGGAAAGCCTCGTGCATTCGACCGAGAAGTCCATCGAAGAGCATGGCGACAAGGTCGATCCCGCGACCATCGAGGCGATCGAGCTGGCGGTGTCGGCGCTCAAGGAAGAGCTCGAAAAGGATGACGTGACCGCCGACAAGCTCAAGTCAGGCATTCAGAACGTCACCGAGGCGTCGATGAAGCTGGGTGAGGCCATCTACAAGGCCAGCCA
>Ga0114931_10004280_pt1 | contig 17815 bp, 20 predicted proteins | sample 2SBtaG_FD_89579 | JGI IMG/M metagenome (GOLD analysis project Ga0114931, IMG submission 89579) | Deep subsurface microbial communities from Kolumbo volcano to uncover new lineages of life (NeLLi) - 2SBTROV14_V59a metaG | ecosystem: Environmental > Aquatic > Marine > Volcanic | place: Kolumbo...
ACATTTTCGTTAAAATTTGATGAAAACCGTCAAATATGGATCAAGAATTAAAGGTCGTTTTTATTTAATTTTGTTCATAAGATTAGAATTAGATAAAATTCTGAAGTCAGGAAACAAAGCATATTGTTATACCAGTATACAATTCTGAAAAATTTCTGGATGAATGCCTAAACTCAATTCTTCAACAGACTTATGATAACATAGAGATTATAGCAGTAAATGATGGCTCTACTGATAACTCTCTAAAAATACTTGAAAAGTATTCTGAGAAGATACGAATTATCTCACATGAAAATCAGGGTCTTGCATTGTCTCTTAATACTGGAATATCTGAATCTAATGGCAAATGGCTAAAATGGTTTTCACCAGATGATGTTCTTTACCCCGATTGCATCAAAACATTAGTGGATAATGTTAATGATAATACTATTGTTTATTCTAATTGGGATATTATAGATGAAAATTCAAGATTAATGAGAACTTTTTCTGAATCTGACTACAATTCATTGAAGCAATTTGACTTTAATGTACGGCTTTTAGATGGGCAGCAAATCAATGTAAATACTACCCTAATTCCTATGATCCTCTTCAAGAAGGGATGTACAATTCACTCTATAAAAGATCCAGTTGGAATAGATTATGACTTTTTTTTAAATGCTGCACTTCATTTTAATGTAGGATTTCATCTTGTTAAAAAATCTCTGATAAAATACAGAATACATTCAAAACAACTATCCCACAAAAACATTGTGGAAACACTATCATTCATTGAGAAACTTAGACATGAACATCTATCTAGGCTTGATGCCAAAACAAGAACAAAATACAATAAAGAATTAGAAAATTACAAAAAGACTAAATCTATCTCAAAAAAAAACAATGGATCTGGGATTACAATTGGTATCAAAACTTCCTCATGATGTATCTGATAAAATACTAGTTTACTATCTGAATAAAGTTAGAGGAAATAGATGAATTGCTTGTGGTGATAAGATAAATGTCAAAACTAGTTTCAATAATTATCGTAAATTATAACGGACAGAAACTCCTCCAAAACTGTCTTTCTTCTATCACTTCTATTGCTTATGATAATTATGAAATAATTTTAGTTGATAACAACTCCACAGATGACAGTGTAAACTTTGTCAAAAATTATTTTCCTCAGGTAATCATAAAGCAGTTAGATCAAAACTATGGTTTTGTAAAGGCAAACAACGTGAAGCAGATATTGCAAAAGGGGAACTTATCTTATTTTTGAATAATGACACTGAGGTCACAAATGACTTTTTAAAACCATTAATCGACACAATAGAATCTAACTATGTTGCAATATGTCAAAGTCTCTTACTGAAACCTGATGGTTCTGTAGATTCTGCAGGAGATTTTGTAGATATTTATGGCAGGGCGTATAACTCTAAAATAATTCCTAATAAAGTACAACCTATTCTTAGTGCAAGAGGAGCATCAATGTTGGTTAAAAAGAAGATCTTTTTCAAACTTGGTAAATTTGATGAACTTTTTTTTGTATCATTTGAAGATGTTGATCTGGGATGGAAAACATGGATATGAGGTTGTTATTGTACCTACTTCGATAGTATATCATTTAGGAAGTAAAACAATTAAAAGAATCAAGTCGTTAGTAGAATTTCATGCTGTTAAGAATTCTTTATTGTTAAGATTAACCAATTTTGAGTGGTCATTTATGATAAGAAGTTTAGCTGTTCTTTTTTTTGTCTCAATTATAAGAAAAACATTAAGCTTTAAAATAATTAAAGATCCAGAAATTGGCTCTACTTTACCTTCTTACAAAACAATCTTGTCTGGATTAAAATGGATTTTAAAAAATCACAAATATGTCATATCAAAACGTCAATTTATAAATTCTAATAGAGTATGTTCAACGGATAAATTAATGAAAATGAATTTAATTACTAGGTGAATTTAATGAGTGGAAGTAATGCATTATCAGATGGGAAAATTTTATTTTACTCTAAGTCTAACACGCTAAAATTTTTACAAAATAAATTAAAAAAATCAAAAATTGAAAAAATTTATGATTTTACTATTTCGGATTGGAAAAAAAATGAACAAAAAATACTAGATCATGTTTCAAAAAATTTTGATTCTAAAATAATCGTCAGAAGCTCTGCAAAAGGAGAAGATTCTGAAACCAATTCACAAGCTGGCAGTTACCAATCAATATTAAATATTTTACCAAATTATTCTAAACAAGTTAAAGAAGCAATTAATTCTGTAATTCAATCCTATCAGCACAAAAAAAACATCAATGATGAAAATCAAATTTTTATTCAAACACAAACACAAAACATTGTACTAAGTGGAGTTATTTTTACTAGAACCCGAAACTTGGGTTCACCATATTATGTAATTAATTTTGATGAAAGTGATTCTACAGTTAGAGTTACTAGTGGACAAATTGGAAAAACTGTAAAAATATTCCGAAATTCAAATCTTAACTCAGTATCACCTATTTGGAAAACATTGCTTAAATCCATAAATGAAATAGAAACTATTTTATCTAGAGATGATCTTGATATTGAATTTGCCATTACAAAAAGAAATACTGTGGTCATTTTTCAAGTAAGACCAATCACTTTTTTACAAAATTTAAAAATTCCAAAGTTAGACAAAAAAATTGAAAAAATTATTTCTTTTTGTGAAAATAAATATTTAAAATTAAAAACTCCTTCTCATCTATTTGGAAAATCTACAATATTTTCTGATATGGCAGATTGGAATCCTGCTGAAATAATTGGCAATGATCCAAATTCATTCGATTACTCGTTATATGATTATTTGATCATGAAAGAAAATTGGCATCTTGGACGAAAAAAAATTGGATACCAAAATGTTAGTCCATCTAATTTGATGGTGAAATTTGGTAACAAACCATATGTAAATGTAAAAGCAAGCTTCAATTCACTCATCCCATCAAAAATTAGTAATAAGTTAAAAGAAAAATTAATGGATTTCTACCTTAAAAAATTAATCAATACTCCTCATTTACATGATAAAGTCGAATTTGAGATATTGTTCACTTGTTATGATTTTTCATTAGATGAAAGATTAAAAGAATTAAATCAAAATCATTTTAATAAAAAAGAAATAATCCAAATTCGATCAGAGCTAATTAATTTTACAAATTGTCTTATCGAAAATTATTCAAGTATCAATACAGAATGTAATAAATCTATTCAGTTGATGTCTGAAAATAGACTTAAAATAAAATCAAAGATAAAAACTAAAAATTTTTACAGTTTATTGAATGCAGCTGAGAACCTTTTAAAAGATTGTAAGTGTCTTGGAACTACTTCTTTTTCCACAATGGCAAGAATTGCATTCATAGGTTCAATATTATTAAAAAGCTTACTAAAACAAAACAAAATCAGTCAGCATTTTTATCATTCTTTTATGAATTCTATATCTACAACTCTTTCTGATTTTCAACATGATTATGAATCATATGCAAACAAATTATTGCTTAAAGAAGAATTCTTGGAAAAATATGGTCATCTTAGACCAGGAACTTATGATATCACTGCACAAACATATATGAAAAATGAAAATTATTTTGACAATCTAAATTTTGTAAAATCAATACGATCCAAACCAAATATCGACGAGATGAAAAATTTGCATAAAATAATAGATGATTCACCATTGATTTTTAAGAACATAGACTTTTTTGATTTTATTGAAGGAACATTAGTTCAAAGAGAGAAATTAAAATTTGAATTTACACATAATGTAAGTGATGCAATTGAGCTAATTGCTGAAGCTGGAGAAATGCTTGGTTTTACAAGAGATGAATTATCATACTTGAATATCCAATCAATTTTAAATTATAAAAAACATGATAAATCAAAATTGAAATTATTATGGAAACAAAAAATACGCTTGGAACAAAAAAAGAAATCTTTGAACAGTTACCTAGAATTGTCACCAATAATCTTTTCAAAAAAAGATTTTAAAATGATTCAATATTTTGCCTCTAAACCAAACTATATTACAAACAAATCTGTAAAATCCTCGATCATTTCATTAACTAGTAAGCTTACTACAAAAGACCTTGGAAATAAAATTGTTCTAATAGAAAATGCTGATCCTGGTTATGATTGGATATTCACGAAAAATATATCTGGACTTATAACAAAATATGGTGGTGTCGCATCACATATGGCAATAAGGTGTGCAGAAATTGGACTACCCGCATCAATTGGTTGTGGGGATATATTATTTGAAAAATTGTTAGATTCATCTAAAGTTATGCTGGATTGTAAAAATCAACAAATCATAATTTTAGAACATCATAAAAATGATGAATATGTAGAAGAGAAAAAAATGCTAAAAACCTTGGGTTATATTAAATAATAATTTGAACAATCTTTTTGGTTATTAAGTAAATCTCTTAATAATGTAATACGTAAACGAAGATTATTGTCAGTAAAAAAATTAAGAATAGGAATCTCCTTAAGAGTTGTTAATGCTGTAAACTATGATGAGAAGAGAGATGCACTGAGTCATGACTGGGTTCTATTTCTTGAAATGATGAAACTATCTCCTATATTGATACCTAATAATTTATCCAACGTCAAAGAATTTCTAGATGATCTGGAAATTAATGGAATTATTTTATCTGGTGGAGATAATATTGGTGATGACAAAGTACGAGATACTACAGAGGAACACTTACTAAATTACTGCATGTCAAATAATTTACCATTACTTGGTATTTGTAGAGGAATGCAAGTAATTAATAAAAATTTTTCTGGAACAATTTCAAAAACCAATAATGATGAACACGTAAAAACTTCTCATGAAGTTCACTTGGCAGAATCTTTTTCTCAATTTTTAAATAAAAAAACATTTGTAGTCAACTCCTTTCATAGAAATATAATCAAACCTGAAAATCTGGGAAATGATCTTACTTCGTTTGCAACTTTTGAACATGATAAAACTATAGAAGGCTTTCTTAGTAATTCGTATCCTATAATGGGTATAATGTGGCATCCAGAACGTGATCCTAATAATGATAATCAATTACTTATAAAACAATTTTTTGAAAAAAACTAGAAAAATGAAATCAATAATTTTAGCTGCAGGCCAAGGAACAAGATTGCGCCCTGTCACTAATGATATTCCAAAATCCATGGTAAAACTTTTTGGAGAAAGCATCCTATCTAGACAAATTAAAACTCTTCATTCATGTAATATTGATGATATATCTATTGTTAGAGGTTACAAAAAAAATAAAATCGTATTTCCAAATGTTACTTATTTTGATAATGAAAAATTCTCTTCCACTAATATGGTTGAATCTTTATTTTGTGCACAATCAAAAATATCTGATTCTATAATTGTCTCATATGGTGATATAGTTTATGAAAAAAATGTTTTAGAGAAATTATTAGAATCTGAAGACTCTATTTCTATAGTTATCGATAAAAATTGGAGTGAATATTGGGCAGAACGATTTTCCGATCCCTTGTTAGATGTGGAAAGTTTGACTTTAAAGCCTGATGGAACTATAACTAGCATAGGTCAAAAAGTGTCTGAACTTGATGCAATTCAAGGTCAATATATTGGATTAATGAAATTTTCCAAAGATGGCACAGAAATTATTAAAGATTTTTACAAACATTGTAAAAATGAATCAAAAAAAGGAAAAAATATTCTGAATCCTAATTTACCTTTTGAGAAGTCATATCTAACTGATTTTCTGCAAGGATTAATTGATCATGGGTACTCATTAAAGTCTGTACCTATTGAAAATGGTTGGTTAGAAATTGATACATTGGGTGATTTGAAACTATACGAAAACATGTATACATCAAAAAAATTATCCAAATTTTATGAGGTGACTTGATGAAACCAAATATTATCTTTGTACTTTTGGATGGTTCTAGATGGGATCGTCTAAATGAATCTCCAAATTTTGTAAAACTACAACAGAATGGTACTATATTGAATAATATTACAACTGCAGCACCATATACTTTTGCTTCTGTCAATGCAATTTTTACAGGATTATATGGAAAAGATAATGGTGTTAATGCCTATTACAAAATGTTTAGATTAAAAGATTCTGTTGAGTTTCTTCCTGAGATTCTACAAAAAAATGGGTACTTTACATCTTGTGATTTAATATCTGACAAAGTAATATCTAAACGAGGTTTTGATATTTATCAATCCCATAACGAATACGAAGATGATCTACAATTAAAACACCCTCAATTATTAAAAGAATCATTTGAGAAAGCAAATGGGAATCCAATTTTTTCATTTTTACAATTTAGTCGAATTCATACGGTTACTGTATCTGAGGTTCTGAAACACTTTGAATGGGATGATCCAAATTATTATGCACAAAAAGATGCTAATATGAAGACATATGATGATGTATTTAACGAGGCAAGTAACTATGCTCAATCCATCATAAATACTATCAATGAATTAAACCATCAAGATGATACAATACTCGTATTTTTTGCTGATCATGGAACTGGTGTAGGAGAAAGATTTGGAGAAAGAAATTATGGCGTATTTGTGTATGAAGAAACTATAAGAACATTTTATCTTTTCATTGGGCCTGGAATTAAAAAAAATTCTATAATTTCAAAACATTTCAGCACAATTGATATCTTACCCACCATCCTTGATCTCTGCTCAACTAATTCCATTTCTACACTTCCAGGCAAGTCACTTGAGAAATTACTCACAAACAATCAAGATGTTGAAGAACGTTCTTATACCTTTTCTGAAACTGGCGGTTTACAAGGGCCATTCCCATCACCAAAAGAACCCAATGTTTTTTGTGTAAAAACATCCTCTCATAAATTAATTTACTATAAAAATATTGAAAAATGGGAACTATATGATTTATTGAATGATCCTTTGGAGAAAAATAATTTGATTGAAAAAGAAATACATATTGTCAAAAAATTAAAAAAAGAACTCCTAGATTGGATTTCATGATTTTTAATTTATACATGAAAGAATTGCAATGTGTTTTAATACAGGATGAATGATGTGATATGTTTCTCCTTCTAATGGGCTCTGTTTTGTAAACGAATCTTTTTCATACATTTTATTTTGTAATAATTCTATCAATGTTTCTGATCTTATATGTGCATCAAAAACTTCATCTATAAATTGATGATTTGGTTTTTCAAATATTTTTTGATGAATAATCTCACCTGTATCAAGTTTTTCGTCCATAATAAATGCCGTTACCCCACAATTGTTTTCATTAATCATACTATAGTAAAAACAGGTACTCCCTCTATACTCCGGTACTATTCCTGGATGAAGATGGATAAATTTTGGCCCTGAATTCAGAATATCTTTTCGTAAAATACCTCCACCTGTAAAAATAAAGAAATCAATTGACAGTGTTTTCAAATATGAAATTAGTTTAGCATTGTTTATGTCTACAACATTAAATTGCCTATATTCTAACTTGTTTTTCTTTAGCATGTCTTTGACTTTCACATTTATTGAAAAACCACATTTTTGTGCCTCGGATTCTATTTGTTCATCATAAGTCTTTTCACTTCTATTATCGTTTAAGAAAATTATTTTATCCATCTTGAGCTTATTTTGAATTATTTTTGTAAGATATGCTTTAGATCTGTTATCTGGGGTTAAAATTATTCCTATTGATTTCATATGTCTATTCCGCACTTCTTTTTTAACAAATTTGTTACTGAATTTATTTCCATTTGTACCGCATATCTAAATAGAATCCAATCTATTTTATCATTAATAGATTCTTTAATGGATGAAATTAGATCATTGACTTTTAATCCTGAATTTAAGAATTTTAAATTTGAAGACTTTTCATATAATATATTACAAATTACTGAAAAAACTATATAATTTCTAATATCATGAAAGTTTGAATTATTTTCATTAATGTTCAGGTTATGTTCAGAAAAAATCTTTTTTTTAATTTCAAATTTTTTTAAAATAAAGTTAAAATCATTTAATTCCTCTTCATTTAATTGATCCCTGATTAATTTTTGTAATATGTTGATCAGTATATCAATTGTATTTTTAGATTGATTATTCTTTTTCAAATTTTTTATAATATTACGTATATCATAATTTTTTTCATCATTTTTTTTTAATAGCTCAAGCCTAGGTTTTTTATAGCTTTTGAGAAAATCTATTCCTTCATAAGGAGTTAATTGATATTTTTGTGGAACTTCTAATAGATTTTTTTTACAATAAGGATATTCATTCACACTTTATATAATAAATTGTCTTATTTTATATCTTTTAAGAATAATATGAAAGAAAAATTAATTCTTAGAATTGCTTGCAAATATGTGTTTAACACGTCCTTCCTGAGTATTAATTATTTTGATTTCAAAATTATTTTTTTCTAACAATTGAAGAATCATATCTTCAGTTATACCTTTTTTCTTTAATAACCTAGTATGTATTTCACAAACAATTTTAGAAATTTTGTTTTTAGAAAAAGCTTTTTTGCAACCTAAAAATGCTTCGTATTCATATCCTTCAATATCTAATTTTAGCATGTCGATATTATTGATTTTCAACGAATCGATGACATCATCAATCGTTGTTACTGATATTGTTGATGTCTTTGTAACTGGTTTTCCTAGCAAATTTGGATCCAAACAGCTTGAACCCGATACTCCATGGTCATAGAATTCTGCGGTTCCACTTTTATCACTAACTGCCATATTTAAGATCTTAAAATTATTAAGTAAAAAATTTTCTTTCAATTGAATAATATTCATTTTTTCTGGTTCTATGGAAATGACTTTACCTAACGGACCAATTTTTTTTGCTGCAATTAAAGAAAATTCACCTACATTAGCCCCACAATCAATAACGCAGTTCCCATTTTCAATATTTTGAAGGAAGATATCTTTTACAATTTTTTCACCATCATTATCTAAAACTAGATCCCAGCGACGAGTACTTGTGAAATCTACATAAATTTTGATCCCGTTACCTAATATCATATGGACGTTTTCCAAACCCATTACCATTTTTTTTAAGATCCACTAGAATCTTAGAACCTGTCTTTGAATGGCCAAGAGCTCTTAGTAAAGACATAGGTAAAAGTCGTAAAATTTTGAGTAGAAATAGGGTTGAACTCATTTAGAAATCATTTACATGCTTCTATATTTATATAAATTCTAATCATTTTAATCATAAAGCCAAGTAAATCATGCAAATCTTTCAATTCGTCTGTATTAAACAGCAAATTTTTTTCGGTTTGTTCAAAATATTCCTCCTTCACAAACAAATTTTAATTCAAAATTTTAGAATTTGTTAAATGTTTAATTTTACTTCCTTCAAAAATTTTTCTTATATTTACAGTAGTAGAATTATCGTTTCCGGTGTACAAGCAGCATTCTACTTAATTTTTGCAACGTTGTTAGAACCAGATGGATTTGGCGAATTAAGTTATATCATAGCTATTGCAGGAACTTTTTCTGTTGTATCTCGATTTGGTATTCCATTATCAATAATAGTTTACCAAGCTAAGGATGACGTTTCTACTGCAAATCAGTTAAATGTTTTAGTAATTATTACAACAGGAATATCTGCACTAATCTTAATCCCAATAAACATATATGCTTCACTTCTATGTGTTGGATTTACATTTTACATGATGAACCAAAGAAACTTACTGGGATTAAAAAAATATAAGAACTCTTTTTTGATTTCAATCGTTAAAAGTCTTTTAATAATTACGCTTCCAATACTTCTTTATTTTATGTTCGATATTGCTGGCATATTAGTTGGTATGGCTATTACCAATATTGCTTCAGGACTTAATTTTTTAAAAATTGTGAATTTTAAAATTAATTCTTTCCATAAATTAAAAACTAATTACAAAGTTTTAATCCATAACTTTGGTATGGAATCAGCATCTTCACTTGTTAGATGGGTTGATAAACTTTTAATTGTACCTCTTTTTGGGTTTCTTTCTGTAGGTATATATCAGTTCAATTTACAAATTCTTTTTGCTCTTACCTTATTACCCGCAGCTTTACATGTATTTTTGCTTTCTGAAGAGTCAAGTGGAAATAAGCAAAAATCTATAACTTCTTTATCTATCCTTTGTGCAATAATCCTTGTTATAATTACAATTTTTCTCTCTCCCTTAATAGTTTCACAATTTTTTCCAAAATATGTATCAGGAATAACGGCATTACAGATAATTGTGTCTTCATTAATACCTATAACTTTAACAACTATAATGAATGCAAAACTACAATCTGAAGAATCTACTCAAGTCGGAATCCCCGCCATTATTAAAATTGGTTCCTTCTTAATTCTCATTATTCTACTAGGAAATATTTTTGGCATAGAAGGTTTGTCTCTAGCATTTCTTTTATCAGCAATTATTGAAACTATATCATTATGGCTGATTTATAGAAAAAAGAATTTTAAGAAAAACGCAAGGTTGGAATAAATTTCTTTATGTTGTTTATTTTGCTAATAATAGAAAACCAATTCAGTATTTTTGGTAAAAGCTACGAAATATTTTTTATATTTATTTTTTCATGGACCATGGTAATGGATATCCTAAAACCTCTTCCAGCTTTTTTACATCATTTTGATATATTTGTTTTATAAAATCCCTTTCTTTATTAGAAATTTTTGGTTTTTCACTTTTTTTGCTCATAATTTTTTTCAAAATTACACCCTGTAAAGAATAAGGTAGTATTTCTGTTCCTATATCTCTAATTTGACGATTCTTTAGAATAGATGTTATGATAGAACCTCTTGGTTTAGTGAATACATTATGTAAAACTTTAATATTTTCTGGGGGTTCTGCATTTACATTTAGAAACTTTAGAATATCTTTTACAAATCGAATGGGTTCTTTAACAAAATCCTCAAATATAACAACTTTGACAGATTTTCTTCCAAAAGTATCAAAATATCGTTTTATTTCTTCAGAGTAAAAACCACCATTTACAATTATGTGATTATAATAATCCTCTTTGGGTGCTTTGAGAGCTTTTTCTACAACCTCTAAAAACGATAATTTTTCTCCTCCGCTTATTCGCATTGTATAGTGGGAAAAAGCTCTATCTATTGGATCTCTTAAACTTACAATTATTTTTGCGTCTGGAATAGATTCATAAATCAAGCGGGGTGAACACTCATCCCATAAATAGCCAGTACTTGCTTCACCAATAGCTACTTCATCTGTAACATTCTTAAATAATTTCAAATATTTTTTTCGATCTCGAATTGGATTTTTGACGAGATATTTTGGTTCTATACACGAAAAATAAAACGGTTCCTTCTCAGGAGACATAAAAACACCTGACGTTTGGTTTAAAAATTCGTATAGAGTAGTCGTAGCAGTTCTTGGTGCTCCAATTATTAGGAAATTAGGCCATGAACTCAATGATTATTTATTATGAACTTGTTATTTAAGCTCAACCTAATTTTTTAAAAATAATTTGTGTTATATGACATTCCTATCAATTTTTCATAAAAGTGTAGATGACAATAATGGAATCAAAATTTCATGATGTCCAATTATATAATATCCTTTACCACCCAAAACTTCTACTGGACGCTTTACAACATTGACAAGTGGTCTATAGTGAAGGTTAAAATCAAAAACAGCTACGTCAAAATTTCCTATTTTATGCCCCTGGTTTCTAGCCATTGTAATTGCTTTCAAAAAAACTTCTGGTAAAATCACATTTGAACCTACATTTAAAAAAATACCTCCATTTTTCATTTTAGATATTACTCCTGAAAAAATCATAAAATCTTTTAAACTTGCTTCACCAATAGCTTTTCCATCCGCATTTGGATGCATATGAATTATATCAGTCCCTATAGAAACATGAACAGTAACAGGAATTCTTAATTTGCTTGCCCATGCAAGAATACTATGATCTTTATACGGTAAATGATTTTTAATAATTTGGGAACCTAACACTTCTCCAATTCCTTTATTTTTTTGATATGACAAATTGATTGATTTGTTGATAAATTCCCCAGTTTCTCTAACCATTCCAAAAGTTCCATTGCTGATTCCTTCTATTACCTCTTCAGATGTTTCTCCTACTAGAGCAAGCTCAGTATCATGTATTATCCCTGCACCATTAAGCGCGATCGCATTAACATATCCTTTTTTCATTAGCTGTATGAAAATAGGATTAAGTCCAGTTTTAATTACATGTGCTCCAAGTCCCCAAACGATTGGTTTCTTTTTTAACTTTGATTTCTTAATTGCTTTTACTATGTTCTGGAAATCGTTCGCAGCCAAGATTTGAGGTAAGGATTTCATAAAATCTCCAATTGTAGTTTTATGATTTGATATTTTGGCAAATTTTTTGAAATTTACTTTATGTTTTCGTTTTTTTAAAGGAAATGTTTTACTGTTTTTTACATCTAACATAATATACGCCCTAGTTTAATTAAACTGAAACACTATCATTTATTTCATATTATTTGCCATTTTCAACTATTCCACAAATAAGATGAATAAGTAAGATATGACATTCTTGTATTCTCTGTGTATCTGAAGATGGAACCATTATGCAGATATCACATAAGTTTCTAAGCTTAACTCCTTTCTCCCCAGTTAAACCAATCGTGGTAGCGCCTATTTTTTTTGCCGCCTCTATTGCCTTTAGAACATTTGGAGAATTTCCACTAGTGCTGATTCCAATAACCACATCATTAGAATTTGCTATTCCTAAAATCTGTCTTTCAAACACTTCTTCAAATGAAAAATCATTTGATATCGCAGTAAGATTAGAAGTGTTTGTTGTTAAAGAAATAGCTGGAATGGGATCTCTTTTCTTTTTAAAATGACCTATTAATTCTGCTACCATATGTTGGGAATCTGCCGCACTACCTCCATTTACAAATATTATTACCTTACCGCCCTCTTTCAGCTTTTTTAAAATAATATTCCCAATTTCATCAACAATTTTGATTTCCTCTAATAATTTGGTAATTATTTTCTTATGTTGTTGAACTTCATTTATGAGAAACTTCCTCATTTCACTTCATTTCCACTATTCTCTATATAAGATACTGCCTCAAACAAAGAGCCATTTCTATTTATACGAAATGTCTTGCAACCTGCCCTTTGACCAGCTATGGAGTCTGATTCCTTATCCCCAATCATCCAAGAGCAATCTAAATCAATGTCAAGTTCTCTTGCAGCTTTTCTAAATAAAGCATCCTTTGGTTTCCTGCATTCACAATTTTCAGAGGGAATATGAGGACAATAGTAAAGGCCATCAATATTACAGTCTAATTTCTGTAGCTCATTTATTAAATACTCATTTATTTTTTCTAAATCTTTCTTTGAAATTATTCCACGACCTACTGCTGATTGATTAGATATTATGACAAGATAATAACCCATTTTTTTTAATTTATTCAACGTATCAGCTACATTGGGAATTAAAATTAGTTCATCAATGCTTTTTACATAATCATCTCTATCAAAGTTGATAACACCATCCCTATCAAGAAATATTGCTCTATTTTTTAATTTTATCATGTTTATCAAAAGTTAGATTTTTTGGATACAAATTCATCAATTGCTGCCAGCACTTCTTCTTCTTCAATGTATTTCATACATGCAAATTTATCTTCAATATGACATTTAATTAGATTAAATTTATTTTTGTCCTTCCCTTTTGGAGTTTTAATTCGATCCAAACAAGGACTACATTCAATTCCTGTTTCAATAATTTTATTGGTATCTGAAAGCGGTCCTGTCCATTTTTTATTTGTTGGACCAAACAACGCAATAATTGGTGTCTGTACACAAGAAGCAAGATGCATTAATCCAGAATCATCAGTTAAAAAACAATTACATTGAGAAATAATTCCAGCTACTTTCATAATATCGGAATTTTCAAAAATAAATATTTCTCCAGAAGTTTTTTCTTTAATTTCATTTACAATTGGTCTTTCTTCCATAGTTGAAAAAACAATTATTTTCATTTTTCGCTGAATTAAAACATTAAAAAGATTGACATATTTCTGAGCAGGCCAGTTTCTTCCTTTAGAAGATGGATTATCTCCAACATGAACTCCAATTTTTTTGTCAGTTTCTAGAATATTGTTTTTCAAGAAAAATTTTTGAGCATTTATCAATTCAGAATCGGATAAATAGAGTCTTGGATTTGTCCACTCACTTCTACTTATCCCTAATAGTTTCAATAAATTCTGATTATTTTTAATATCATGCATTTGAAAATTTGCATATACTTTTCTATTTATTAAAAAAGAAAGTCTTTGAAAAGAATGCCTTTTAACAGTATGAGAAATTTTTGTTTTTGCTCCTATGAGAAATGAGATTATATTATAACTGCGTCTTAAATTAGGATAGACATTTATGCTTACATCAAATCTTTCACTTCGTAAACTAAATAGATATCTTATTGTAGATAGTCTTGAATTATCAAAAAAGTCCCACGAAAAAATTTTATCAATATACTTATTGTTTGATAAAATTTTTTCGATAAACTTGGAACCGACTAGAATAGAAATTTCAGCTTTTGGAAATTTAGTTTTAATTAACTCTAATAAAGGCAAAAACATTATCGTAGTTCCCATTCCCGAAACACTAATAATCAAAATTTTTTTAATTTTTTTTTCTGTCATATTACTTCTGATGCATTACTTTTTAACTCTATTAATTTTAGAAATTATATTAGAAGTTGAATATCCCTTAAGTACAGGTATGATCTTTACTTTCCCCCCCAAATTTACTACTGTTTGATATTCTGGTAATTCTTTTCTTTTATAATCCCCCCCTTTTACGTGAATATGTGGTTTAATTTTTTTTATGAGATTTTTTGGAGTATCTTCATCCATTTTAATAACATAATCTACTGATTCTAAAGCGGCTATTATTTCAGCTCTATCCTTCCAAGAAATAATAGGACGATTAATGCCTTTTAATTTTTTTATTGATTTATCGGAATTAATAGCAACTATTAATATATCACCAAATGTTTTTGCTTTTTTTAAATAATGTATATGTCCTGGATGAACAAGATCAAAACATCCATTTGTAAAAATAATTTTCTTTTTATGATTTTTAAGATTTTTTATCTCTTTTGTTATATTTGATTGGATTATCTTAGTTTCCTTCATTGTATCAAGTTTAATTTTAGTTCCTTTAAAGTAGGTGCATAAGTGCCAACATGACCAACTTTAATCCCTGCTGCCTTATTTGCAATAGTACATGATTTTACAAAATTATTTTTAGAAAGAAAGCAAAAGGCAAAAACTGCTAACGCAACATCTCCCGCACCTGTAACATCAAAAACATTTTTTCTAGTATTTTTGATTTTATGAATTTTACCATTATCAAAACATAGCATTCCTTCCTTTCCCAAAGTTAAGATAATTCTATTGGTGTTATTTATTTTGCAAAGCATCTTAATAATTTCTTTTTTATCTTTGGTTTCGTTGAAATTAACTTTACTAGCTAAAATTAAAGCATTCTGAATATTTGTTTTAATTATAGAATTTTTTCCATACTCTAAATGATGATGTTTTCTTTTTGGATCTACAACTACAATTTTATTATTCTCTTCTGAAACATTTTTAATAACAGAAACTAGTTTTTCTGAAATTACTCCTTTGTCATAGTCTGAAATTATAATACAATCAAAATTCTTAATATTTTTAATAATTAATCTAATTATCTTCTTTGTTGTATAATCACTGATATATTCTTCTTTTTCTTCATCAAATCGTAACATCTGATGATGCCCAACCATCACTCTATTTTTGACTGTGGTCTTTCGATTTTTGTCAACAATGAGACCCCCAACGTCAACTTTTTTATTTTGAAGCTCTTTTTTTAAAAAATTACCATAATCATCATCGCCAATAATTCCATAAATTGATACAGCTGATCCAAGATTTGCCAAATTATTGACAACATTGGAAGCTCCACCAAGTCTTTTCTCAACGTGATTAATTTTTATTACTGGAGTTGGTGCTTCTGGAGAAATTCTGTTTGCTTCTCCATGAAAGTATTGATCAACCATTAGATCGCCAACAACCAAAATCTTTGATTTTTTGGTCTTGAATTGCAATTTATTCATGTACAACTAGATTATCCCATTATATTAAAAATCCTGAATATTTACTCATTTTAGTTCTAGGAACAATATAACACAAATTTCGTTAGTTTATATATAACCCAATTTTCGTAATTCCTCTTCAACTTCTTTATCTTCATCTTCCTTCAATTTCTCTTCTTGTATAATTGCAGTTTTTTTTCTGATGCCCATGAGAATTTTTTCCATCTGATTTACAACATCTGGTTTTTCTCTTGCTATATTGATTTGCTCTAGAGGATCATTTGTTAGATCATATAGATGGATTTTATTTGAACTATGAACTCCACGAAAATATTTGTATTTTGGAGTTCTTATTCCCATTGCTGCATATGGTTTATCAGCTAAGAAAACTCCACTTTCCATATATGCTGGTTCTTCTTCCATTTTTTCTCCTTTTAATAAAGGACTCATAATAGTACCATGAATTGAATTATTTAATGAAGAAATTCCAATTAAATCTAGTAGCGTTGGAAAAATATCTACATTCCTAACTTGTTGATTAATGATTAAATTTTGAGGAATTTTATATCCCGATAATATTAGTGGAACTCGGAATAGCTCATCAAACAAAAAACGATCTTGATTTGAACGAGTTTTCATTATTGCTCTTTTTTCATAATGACTAAGTTTTATTCCCATTTTTTTTAATCGGATAATAGTCATGATGTTCTTTAAAATTAATGCCACCTTAATTCTGAATATCCGTATGGGTCTTGGAAGTTTATGTAATGTTTTTGAAACATTCAAGAAAGGTTTAGCAAGGGATTTGTATTCAAAACTTATTCTTTTACCCTTTCGTTCTATAATACCTAAATAATCCCCATGATCCGAAGTTAATACTACTATGGTATTTTCTAGGTTAATGCTTTGTAAAAATTTTGTAATCCATGTATCTACAGATGAGATTAATCTATCGTAATCATCCTTGCCATATTCTTCACCATCAAAATCAACTGGATAGTGAATTGGTTTATGTGTGTCCATAAGATGAACAAAATATATCCACGGTTCAACCAAACTTTTTGATGCTAGTTTTTTAATGATTTTTTCTCCCAAACCATTATAAAGTCGATCTTCGAAAATAGAGTATAACATATCTTGATTTTCAAATAGTTTGGTAAAGGCAGAAATGAAATATGGATTGGGAATTGTGGCATATGAGTGATATCCATTTTCTCTTAGAATGGTAAGATAATCTTTCAAGTTATAGTTCATTTCATAGGAAACCCCTTTTGTAATAGATGATTCAAACGGATAAACTCCTGTAAAGGTACTAGCAAATGAAATAGGTGTGCTATCTGAACATGTAATTGCTTGGTTAAACCAAATTCCTTTTTTAATTAAAGAATCAATACCTGGAGTTTTGGAAGTTTTAATCTTACCAAAACATCGATCATGTCTGAATGCATCTAAACTTAGATAGAGAATATTTGGTCTCATTTTGACAGGTCTACTCCCAATTGTCTATATTAAAGCATTTGATAGTTCAAATTTAGGTGATTATAAATTATCTTCCCCTAAAATATAATCGACTAATAATGAGAATGTATCCACATTTCTATTGTTATGCCTCCATTCCATCTCCTTGATGTACAACAGAAACTTGCCTGGACTTACACCGTGATGCTTTGCCATCCTCTCTTTTGCAAAACTCCAGAATCCTTCAATTCCAT
>Ga0114931_10004281_pt1 | contig 17814 bp, 21 predicted proteins | sample 2SBtaG_FD_89579 | JGI IMG/M metagenome (GOLD analysis project Ga0114931, IMG submission 89579) | Deep subsurface microbial communities from Kolumbo volcano to uncover new lineages of life (NeLLi) - 2SBTROV14_V59a metaG | ecosystem: Environmental > Aquatic > Marine > Volcanic | place: Kolumbo...
GCAAAACTGACCACCAGAAAAGCCTATGGTTTTCGGACCTATCGTGCTGCTGAAGTCGCTTTATATCATGCACTTGGGGCGTTACCCGTTCCAGAAACGGCCCACGAATTTTTCTGACGAGGCCAAATTTAAGGCAATACCAACTGCATACTCGCTCCCGGTAGCTATATACAATAGCAGTAATACTTCTTGATTCACCCATATTCACTGGATAGCCAATAAATCTGTTCAATACTGCAGGCCCAATATTTCTACGACTACCATGATGAGGAATATGAAACATTGATATTTCAGCAGGATCTGGACAACGCCCGTACTCATCCGCTGCACACCTCTTCTCATACATGGATATTCCAGAATTTGGGTGTGAATGACCGGATTTCTAGCCCGCAGCGTCAAGCCCGAAAAAAACGAGCCTCCATATACCGATCTATGCGGTTATCAATCCTCCATTGATTACAGCTGCATACCAAAACTGATATAACCTTGCCGGTCATAATCATTAAACAACCGTGTTTCAACATGCTCATCCGTAATGTTCTGTAACACGATCTTAAGATAGGAATTATATTTGCCCAGGTGGAAACTTTTCGTTAAGGTCATATCAATGCGTTCGCGAGGATTCTGAAGGTCCGTTTCGCAACAGAGCTGCTGATAAGTTCCTGTGTAATAATAACCCAGCGAACCACTCCAGTGATTCTCAAAATTCTGAATCAGTAACATTGAAATAGTATTTTCAGGCGCGCCAGTTTCGTACCATGCCGGGTTGCCATAAACCAGATCATCCGCACGAATTTTTGTATAAGTGTAATTCAGTATTAAACGAGTTTTACTCAGCTGCTGTGAAAGACTCGCCTCGAAACCGGAAATATGGAATGCATCGCCCTGGACAAATCCACCGCCAATACTCCCGTCCTGTACAATTGCATCTGTAATCCAGCTTCGATAGATGCGCAAATCTAACTGTGTTGCATTGTCGTTGGTGTTCACAAGATAACCAAGATCGGCCGACCTGATTTTTTCCGGTTTCAAATCCACGAGATCGGCCCAGACAGTGACATCAGCGCCGTATACCGGCACATAAACAACCCGGTTAGTATATTCTTCCAGGGCAAATGGAGAACGATAGGACTCGGCGTAAGATGCGCGCACCGTCTGGTTAGCATCGATATGATGATTTAATGCAATTCGCGGAGAGGTGGTTGCTCCAGCGGTATCATTATCGTCATATAGCAGACCAAGATTAAGAATATTGGCCGCACCCAGGCTGATCGCACTGTTGACATAGACCTGGCGAGTATCAATATTGATATCCACGTCATGCAGGTATTCCGGTGCCATGGTATTGTCGACACGATAAAGCGCTCCCGCAGTAATATTATAAAATTCTCCCGCCATGGAATAGGAAAACTCCAGGTTGTCACGTCTGGTTTCTACACTTTCGTTAATAAAGATGTAACCGAGACCTTCACTGGTGAGGTCACCAAGATAAGTATTGTCGTCATCATGCGACTGATGATAATAATCCAGGGAAAAGCTATCGCCGTTTTCAAAACTGTGCAGCCACTTACCCTGCAGGTATGTCTGCCTGACATGCTTGTTGTGTTCCGGCATTGAAGTCGCAAGTGTTGGGGTACTGTCTTCCTGGTAGTCGCCATTGCTATGCAGCACGCTGAATGTCAGCGCATCGCTGTTACTTGCCTGGTAATCACTGCGAAAGTTTGCGAGGGCCATATCCTTGTCATCATAACGGCGCTCAAAACCATCATCACTTCTCGCTCCCAGTGACAGCCTGTAATCGAGATCACCACTGCCATTCCCATAGGTAAGAAATTGTTCGCTACGTCCATTCACACCCTGATTCGCCTTGACTCGCAATCCCTGATCAAGTGCTGCGTGGCGCGTAATGATACTCACGACACCTGTCATTGCATTAGGGCCGTAACTTGCCGAGCTTGGGCCACGTATCACCTCAATACGTTCGATATCATCAATACTGATACCCAGCTGGGTCCACGGCATTTCACCCAGCAAAGGTGTATACACCGACATGCCGTCAATCAGCACCTGCAAACGAACGCGATAACGATCGAACAGGAACATATAACCGGCATTGGCAACATGCCCGCTGTCATAATTCACCAGCATACCAGGCGCCAGCCTGAGCAGGTCGGCAATTTCGGTAAAACCGGAAGCCTCGATCATGTCACGATCGATAATCGTGGTCGCAACAGGAGAATCACTTTTGGGTTGATGTAAGCGCGTAGCCGTCAAGACAACCGGGAGGTCTGTCATATAATCTGATTCGCTGATATCAGTATCACCTGACGGTGCTGCCCTGCATGTCTGAATTAAAGCCTGAAAAAGTAATATAAGCGTCAGCAAGATTCCCGCTTTACCCATTTGCCATCTAACTCGTATGTAATAGTAATTATATTGAAAGAATAGCCACTGTTTTACTTTATCCTGAATCCGTGACTTCAATGCGGATTCAGGTTTAAGTCTAACCACTGAACAATATTTCAACGTAGACATCGTATGCATCTGAATTCCATCAATGAATTCAGGCATGAAACGAGGCTCTGGTGCGTATGTCCATGCCTGAAAACTCGCCTCCAGCATGAACCCTGTCGCACGCGTCTCATAGCGGCGACAATATCAGGATAACTGGGAATAGGCTTCCAGCAGGATACTGCTACCTTCCATGTCAGAAGGCTGGGACAACCCCATCATCTGCAACAGTGTGGGTGCCACGGCGCTGATGCCGGCACCGGTACTCAGATGCCAGGCCTGCTCGTCGATGACCATGCAGGGTACCGGGTAGGTGGTATGCTGGGTGTGGGGTTCACCGGTGATGGGATCCACCATTTCATCACAATTACCGTGATCCGCTGTCAGCAGTACCGAATAACCTTCTTCTACCGCGGCATCCAGTACCCGGCCGACTTCGGTGTCCATGGCTTCCACTGCTGCAATCACGGCCTCGCGCACGGCCGTATGCCCCACCATATCGCCATTGGCGAAGTTCACGATCATAAAACCGTAATCATGGGACTGCAGGGCTTCGATGACGGTATCGGCGACTTCTTTGGCGCTCATCTCCGGCTTCTCGTCATAGGTGGACACTTTCGGTGATGGGATCATGACCCGGTCTTCACCGGCGTATGGCTCTTCCCTTCCACCGTTGAAGAAGAAGGTTACGTGGGCGTATTTCTCGGTTTCCGCACAATGGAACTGCTTGTAACCCGCGCGGCTGACCACGCTGGCAATAGTGGTGCCGGGGCGTTCCGGCGGAAAACCGATGGGCAACAGGAAATGGGGGTCGTATTCGGTCAAGCAGGTGACGGTCACGCCTTCGTAATCACCGGTATCGAAGCCATCAAAATTTTCCTGGCTCAGGGCGGCGGTGAGCTGGCGCGGACGGTCGTTGCGGAAATTGAAAAAAATGACATTGTCGCCATCCTCAACTGCTTCGGCACCTTCCAGGATGCAGGGACGAATGAACTCATCGGTGACGTCCTTGGCGTAGGAAGCTTCGATGGCATAGGTGGAGGTATCGAATTTATCCCCATCCAGTTCCACCATGGCGCGCCAGGCCACTTCGGTGCGATCCCAGCGATTGTCGCGATCCATGGCGTAGTAACGCCCAACAATCGTAGCAATCTTGCCATCGGCTTCTTCCAGTGCATCTTCCAGTGCTGGCAGATAGCCAAATGCGGCCATGGGGGCGGTATCGCGGCCATCGGTAATCATGTGCACAACGGGAACGACACCTTTCTGTTTGGCCAGTTCGATCAGGGCCAGCAGGTGATTCAGATGACTGTGTACACCACCGTCGGAGACCAGGCCCAACAGGTGGATGGGACGGCCTTTTTCCCGTGCATCCTCAATCGCAGCTACCAGGGCGGTGTTTTCAAAAAACTCACCGCTGTCGATAGAATCGTTAATGCGCACCAGGTCCTGTTTCATGATGGAACCGCAACCCAGGGTGAGGTGACCCACTTCGGAGTTACCCATCTGGCCTATAGGCAGACCCACGGCACGACCAGATGCATCCAGGGTAGTATGGGAATTACGGGAAAAATATTCATCAAGCCTGGGGGTATTAGCTTCGATTACAGCATTGTTGAGTCGGCTCGGGTTACACCCAAAACCATCGAGGATCATCAGTAAAGCGGGGCGGCGAGGAACGCTGCGCTGTTTAGCCATAGTGTTGTTTTCTCTGTAGATATACCTTTTTTCGTCGGGGCGGTATTCTACCGTATTTCCGCCCTGCTTTGGGGATAAGTCGGGATATTCCCGCCATTTTGCTCCAGATACAGGGAGATTCTTCCCGGCCAGGAGAATGGATTGTCCAGCATGGACTGTCTCAAACCAGTCACTGCCGTTGTCACGGGTATCTGCTCGTTTAGCTGCCATTTACGACGTAGTCGCAATAAAACCACGTCTGCCGCCGGCAGGTGGGACACGCTCAGCCGAGCCGGCTGAGACGGGCGTGGCAGGATCGTCTGGTCACTGAGTTTCCAGCCAGGCTCAACATAAAAATGCTGGAAAGCCTGCTTCACCAATTTTTGTACCAGTTGGGGCGGCATACGCCAGCCAGACTGTTCCGACCAGGCATCCAGCCCGGCCGCCACCATGGCAAAGTCTTCCAGGAAGTGATGCCTGCCATTACCCATGTCGCGCGTCAGTCCGCCCTTGGCGATTTTTTGCAAATACCCCGCCAGCTCATCCCCCATGGATTTCAGTGTCGGGTTCGGCTGCTGCCCATACAGCTCTGCCAGTGCCTGCAATAGATACCCATTCCATGATGGCAGCACCTTGTCGTCCACACCGGCGGGATGCTGCAGACGCTTGATCATCAGTTTATTACGCAGCTGGTGCCATTGCGGCGCTACTGCCAGTCCTGCAGGCAGATACTCGCCGGACTCCTGTTGTAATAACTGCCATTGTTGTTGAACCTGTTGCCATTCACCGGGACTCAGCTGCCGTTTCAATTCTTCCAGTTGCCACAGGTAACTACCGCCTTCCATGCCCCGGTTATCCTGGGCACTCAGGGCGCTGATATAACCACCGGATTTCGCGTGCATGTCCCGGCGAATAAATGCCACGGTTTCATTGGCAATATTCAAATACCCGGGCCGTTTCAACCTGTCTGCCGCCGCAGTATAGACGCGGATCATGCTGGCATTGGTATAAAGCATTTTTTCGAAGTGGGGTGTATGCCAGTCGGGATCGGTGGTGTAACGAAAGAACCCACCACCGATGACATCATGCAAGCCCAGCTCCGCCATCTGCGCCAGACTTAGCTGCAGGAATTCGTTCAGCCAGGTCTGCTTTGCATCGGTGATATTGATGAGTAAACGAAGGTATTCCCCTGACGGAAATTTTGCCTGCGCACCAAAACCACCCAGTAAATCATCCGCAAACTGTTTTGTCTGTTCAATAACTTCCAGCTTCACTGCATTGCGTTGAAGCTGATTGGCTTGCCGGGAGATTCCGGTTTATTTTGCAGAAACGCCTGCTGTGCCAGTTGTGTTAATGACGCCGGATCGGCTTGCCATTTACTGGAAAGTTTTTCTAGCAAAGCCAGGAATTTTTCTTTCGGCAGGTACACCATGCCCACCAATGGATAACCATCCGGGGTGATAAACACGTTCAGTGGCCAGCCACCATGACCGCGGGTTTTTTGCACAAAATTCATCAGGTATTCATCCAGTGACGGATTCAGTTCCCGATCCACTTTCACTGAAATAAACTGGCTGTTTAATTTTTTGGCAATGGCCGTGTCATTAAAACTTTCGTTGCGCATCACATGACACCAGTGACAGGAAAAATAACCGATGGAGACAAATACCAGGCGATGCTGCTGTCTTGCCTGGGCCATCACTTTTTCAGACCAGAGTTGCCAGTGCACCTTGTCATGGGCATGCATACGAATGTAAGGCGAAGGGTGATTTTCAAGCTGGTTGGCTTTGGCTGTCGCCACCAGGGACAGGCTCAGCAACAGATAGATCAACAGGCTTCTCATGCGCCAGCACTCAGGTTGGTTATTGTGCATAAATACTGCCGGTCAGGGTTTATTCCTTTTCCGATTTCGTCTCTTCCTGGTCGATACGGTCGAGTTCGGCATCCATTTGTTCTTCAGATAGCGGCCCCTCATCATCTTCTTCCTGCTGGGCTTTCTTAACAAAGCGGGACATCAACAGACCGATTTCAAACAACATCCACATGGGTACCGCCAGCAATGACTGGGAAATCACATCCGGCGGGGTTAACAACATGCCCACAACAAATGCTGCCACAATGATATACGGACGTTTTTTTGCCAGCGCATCCGGGGTGGTAATGCCAGCCTGTACCAGCAGGAATGTCGCCACCGGAGTTTCGAAAGCGATGCCGAAAGCAAGGAAAATTGCCAGGATAAAATCCAGGTAAGAGCTGATATCCGTCATGACTTCAACGCCCTGGGGACTGACAGCAATGAAAAATTTAAATATTAGCGGGAATACCACGTAATAGGCGAACGCAATACCGCAGTAAAACAGAAACACACTGGAAAATACCAGCGGCCCGACCAGCTTTTTCTCGTGCTTGTACAGCCCCGGCGCAATAAACGCCCATGCCTGGTAAAGCACATAAGGCAAGGCAACCAGCAGTGCTAACATCATCACCAGTTTGAACGGCACCAGGAATGGCGAGGTTACCCCGGTGGCGATCATGGAGGTACCTTCCGGCATTAAACTCAACAGGGGTTGGGCGAAGAAACTGAATATTTTTTCCGAGAATGGAAACAGCGCCAGGAACACCACCAGGATTGCCACCACCATGCGTAACATACGATCACGCAATTCAATCAGGTGATCGATAAAGCCCTGTTGTGGATCCTGCTCTACTTCGGTTTCGCTCATAAAAAATTACAGGTCGGGTTCTTTTTTTTCTGGTGGGGCGATGGAATGTTCTGGTTCAGAAAATGCGTCGTCATCTTCTTCCAGAATTTCATATTGCGGTGCCGGGGCGGTACCGGGGTCTTCGGCATTATCGAATTTTTTATGGTATTCATCATCCATGAAGTCCACCGGTTCGTTGATCTTGCTTTGCAGCTCGCGGATCTGGACCTCCTGGTTGTGCAGAATGCGCTTCATTTCGCTGGCATCAAATTCTCGTTCGACTTCATTTTTAACGCCTTCGACATAGCGACGCATTTTACCGACCCAGTGGCCCACGGTTCGGGCAGCACCGGGCAGGCGCTCGGGTCCCAGCACCAGCAACGCCAGTACCAGGATCAGCATGATTTCCCAGAAGCCGATTTCAAACATGGATTAGTCGCCTGAGCTGCTCAGACCTTTTCATTTTCCTTGGAAGTGACTTCACCCTCGATAACCTGTGAAGCCTTTTTTTCTTCCAGGTTTTTATCGGCTTCCGCTTCGCCATCTTTCATGGATTTCTTGAAATTGTTGATGGCGGAACCCAGGTCGCCACCAATATTACGCAGCTTCTTGGTGCCGAACAGTACGATGACAATGGCGAGAATAATTAACAGCTGCCAGATACTAATACCCATTACTTTCTCCTGCTAGTTTCAGGCAATTCATGATTGCCGTGAGGCTTTTTCGTCGATACCGGACAGGCCAAATCGCCGGTCCAGTTCATTCAATACATCCTGCGGTGATAAACCCTGCTGTGCCAGTAGCACCAGGGTATGAAACCAGAGGTCCGCGGTTTCGTAGATGATTTTATCCCTGTCACCGTCCTTGGCGGCCATGACGGTTTCGGTGGCTTCTTCACCGATTTTTTTCAGTATGGCGTCCAGACCTTTTGCATACAGTTTGGCGACATAAGAAGAATCGGCGTCCGCCTGTTTACGCTGTTCCAGAACCTCGGCCAAACGTTGTAATACATCGGTCATGGATAAATCTCATCCGGGTTTTTCAATACCGGATCGACCGGTTCCCACTGCTCATTCTGCAGCTCCCTGTAAAAACAGCTCTCCCGACCTGTATGACAGGCGATTCCACCGGTTTGCTCAATACTTAATAGAATTACATCAGCATCACAGTCCAGCCGGATAGATTTTACTTTTTGTGTATGTCCGGAGGATTCTCCCTTGTGCCATAGTTTCTGGCGCGAACGGGAATAATAGACCGCTTCACCTTTTTCCTGCGTCAATTGCAGAGATTCCCGGTTCATCCACGCAAACATCATCACCCGGCCACTGGCGGCATCCTGGGCGATAACCGGCACCAGTCCGTCTTCTGTCCACTTGATTTGGTCGAGCCAGCTTGTATTCATGGATGCTTATTTTAGCATGGAAGCGCGCTAGAGCCTGACTTCTATACCGCGGGAGGCCATATATTCCTTGGCCTGGTGTACCGAATATTCGCCAAAATGGAAAATACTGGCTGCCAGTACCGCGTCCGCCTTGCCTTTGGTCACCCCTTCCGCCAGGTGTTCCAGGTTGCCGACGCCGCCAGATGCGATCACCGGGATGGGAACGGCCTCGCAGATGGCACGTGTGAGCTCCAGGTCAAACCCGATTTTGGTGCCATCCCGGTCCATGCTGGTCAGGAGAATTTCACCGGCACCGTAGTCCGCCATCTTTACCGCCCACTCCACGGCATCCAGGCCGGTGGGTTTACGCCCGCCATGGGTGAAAATTTCCCATTTTTTTGGCTCACCCTCGGCACTGACCTGTTTGGCATCAATCGCCACCACGATGCACTGGGCACCGACTCGCTCACTGGCCTGTTTAACAAATTCAGGGTTAAACACCGCGGCTGTATTGATGGCCACCTTATCAGCGCCGGCATTCAGCATCCGCCGTACATCATCCAGGGTACGGATGCCGCCACCGACAGTGAGGGGAATGAACACCTGCTCTTCCACATGTTCGACCACATGCACGATGGTTTCACGGTCATCGGAGCTGGCGGTGATATCCAGGAAAGTAATTTCATCGGCGCCTTCGGCGTCGTAGCGTCGCGCGACTTCCACCGGGTCGCCCGCATCGCGAATGTCGACAAACTGCACACCTTTTACAACACGGCCGTTATCGACATCCAGGCAGGGAATAATACGTTTAGCGAGGGACATGGTCAGTCGTCATCAGCCAGTTTCTGGGCTTCGGCGAAATCCAGTGTGCCTTCATAAATGGCACGACCGGTGATGGCCCCCATAATGCCTTCTTCTTCCACTGCCTTGAGAGCGCGAATATCCTCCAGGTTGGTAATACCGCCGGAGGCGATTACCGGAATATGAATAGAGAGCGCCAGCTTGACTGTGGCATCCACGTTAACCCCCTGCATCATGCCGTCACGGGAGATATCCGTGTACACGATAGCTTCCACGCCGTCCTCTTCGAAACGCTGGGCCATATCGATGACATCATGGCGGGACACCTTGGACCAGCCATCAATAGCCACCTTACCGTCTTTGGCATCCAGACCGATGATAATGTGACCCGGAAATCCGGCGCAGATATCACTGATGAAATGGGGATCACTCACCGCCCTGGTACCAATAATCACATAACTGACGCCGGCATCCAGGTAGGTTTCGATGGTTTTTTCATCCCGAATGCCACCACCCACCTGGATCGGGAGATCCGGATAGGTGTCGGCAATCTTATGAATCACCTCGGCATTCACTGGCTCGCCGGCAAATGCACCGTTCAAATCTACCAGATGCAGGCGACGACAGCCGGCATCTACCCAGCGTCCCGCCACGGCGACAGGATCATCCGAGAACACCGTGTCATCTTCCATTTTCCCCTGGCGCAGGCGAACGCATTCTCCATCTTTCAAGTCAATGGCAGGTATGATGATCATTGTTAATGTCCATTCCAGTCAGTGAAATTTTTTAGTAATTGGAGGCCATCGGCGGCACTTTTTTCCGGATGGCACTGTATTGCGAACACATTATCGCGCCCAATCGCGGATGCGAAATCATGTGCATAATGGGTTTTCCCCAGTATGAGAGATGAGTCTTCTGGCGCCATGTAGTAACTGTGTACAAAATAGAAACGGCTATTGTCCTGGATGCCATGCCACAATGGATGGTCCTGGACCTGCCTGACCTGGTTCCAGCCCATGTGCGGTATTTTAAGCAGTTCACCATTTTCATCTTTAAGGTGTTCGCCAAAGAAACGCACATTACCCGAGTATAGATTCAGACAATTAACACCACCATTTTCTTCGCTATGGCTTACCAGCACCTGCATGCCCATGCAGATGCCGAGAAAGGGTTTTTCTGCGGCGGCTTTTAATACCACCTGTTGCAGCTTGCGTTGTTGCAATTCATGCATGCAATCCCGAGCGGCTCCCTGTCCGGGAAACACCACGTGATCTGCATCGTTGATCACATTGGCATCCGATGTCACCTGCACGTCACGCCCAGGCGCTACATGTTCCAGCGCCTTGGCAACCGAGCGCAGGTTACCCATGCCATAGTCCACCACCGCGATGCTCATGGATCTATAGCGCACCTTTGGTCGAGGGCAGCGTACCCTGCATGCGCGGATCCTGCTCCAGCGCCATACGCAGGGCACGCCCAAATGCTTTGAACAGTGTTTCCGCGATATGGTGGGCATTGCTACCTCGCAAACAGTCCAGGTGCAAAGTCACCTGGGCGTGATTCACAAAACCCTGGAAGAATTCATGAAACAGGTCGACATCAAAACCGCCGATCATGGCACGTGGATATTCCACGCCATACTCGAGACCGGGGCGACCTGAAAAATCGATCACCACACGAGACAGGGCTTCATCCAGTGGTACGTAGGCATGACCGTAACGACGGATACCTTTTTTATCACCCACGGCCTGCTGAAATGCCTGGCCCAGAGTAATGCCAATATCTTCCACGGTATGGTGGGCATCGATATGCAAATCTCCATTGGCGTGGATGTCCAGATCAATCAGGCCATGGCGGGCCACCTGATCCAGCATATGATCAAGAAAAGGGACACCGGTATCGAATTGAGACTGGCCTGTTCCATCAATATTGATTTTGACACTGATCTGGGTTTCCAGCGTGTCTCGCTTCACTTCAGCTGTGCGACCAGCCATGAGAAATAACTCCAGAGAATGAGCAATAAACAAAGAGGTATAGCATACACTGATAAGCTCATGGTTTTAAACCAGAAGCGCATAAAATTTAATTGGATGTGCGCTGGGAAATGCCACCGCCTGGATGTGCCTTAGCCCTGTAATTATACAGGGCTAAGGCGAAACATTAACTTTGCAGATGTTTGTTATAACGAATGCGGGAGAAGTAGCAGTTCAGGAAAGTCGAAGCATTAAACATCAACCAGAAGAAAATAAAACTGAAGATATACGCCTTGATTCGGAATACACCTGCGTCCACATCCAGATTCAGTGCTATTGCAATATCTGCAGGATCAACAAAAGTAAACAATATAAAAACCATTGCACCCACCACAATGGCATTGGTCCAGAGGAAAGATAACATACATTTACAGCTTGGCCCGTCACTCATAATAACCACTCCACGATTCAGGTGTATTGAAGAAAAACACCGATTTATTCATTTATTAGCTTATGTTCATATGGGATGAATCATTGATATAGATCAAATCAGCTTATGCCCTTATATGATTAGATACTTTTCGATCCGCCAATGTCAACCCTGTAATATGATAATAATCATGCTAATTGCGAGTTTTTGTTAAAACTTTCAATTTTTTACATAAACCCATAAAATTTCTAATCACCTTATCCTATACAATAAGTAATTTTTATATTAGCATTCTCTTGTGCTTATAAAGCCCTACCGCATGATATGCCCTAGTGCTGCTCCAGCCAGAAAGTGACCGGCCCGTCATTCACAAGCGCAACCTGCATATCGGCACCGAACTGGCCGGTTTTTACCACCGGCAAGCGTTGCGAACAACAACTGACAAAATCGCGATAGCAAGTCTCGCCGAGCTGCGGTGACGCGGCGGATGAAAAGCTCGGCCTGGCTCCCTTATGGGTATCCGCAGCCAGGGTAAACTGGGAAACAATCAGTAACTCGCCATTTACCTGCTCAATGTTGAGATTCATCTTTCCCGCCTCATCCTCGAATACCCGGTAACCCACGATGCGTTCGGCCAACCGCTGGGCGATGGACGCATTATCATCTGGCTGCACCCCCAGCAGGACCAGCAACCCCTGGCTAATCTCTGCCACTGGCTCAGTGTCAATGCTGACGCTGGCACGGCTGACTCGCTGGATCAGGCCTATCATGACAACAATTTGGTCGCGAATTCATCCGCCGCGGCTACCAGCGCTGCCCTGATACCATCGTGCAAGGCAGAATGGCCGGCATCATTAATAATTTTTAGCTCCGAACCCGGCCAGGCATGATGTAACGCCCAGGCCTGCTCCAGCGGACAGATAACATCATAACGACCATGCACGATGACATTCGGTATGCCTGCCAGCCGATGCGCATCCCTCAGTAACTGGTTGGGCTGGAAGAAACTCTGGTGCATAAAATAGTGACATTCGATTCGAGCGATACTGAGTGCGTTCCAGGCATCACCGAAATGCTCCATTACCCGATCATTAGGGATAAGGTTCGCGGTACGCCCTTCCCAGACGGACCATGCCAGCGCCGCCTGGTTGCGGACCTGCTCATCCTCCGAGGTCAGCAGCTCATAATAGGATGACACCATCTGGTGTCGTTTCTCAGGCACAACAAGCGCAATAAAGTCCTGCCAGAAATCGGGAAACAAACGGCTGGCACCCTGCTGGTAAAACCAGCTGACATCTTCATTCCGTGCCAGAAATATTCCCCGCAATATCATGCTCAGGACGTTTTCAGGATATTTTTCTTCATACGCCAATGCCAGGGTCGAGCCCCAGGAACCACCGAACAACACGCATCGATCGATACCCAGGTAGGTGCGAATTTTTTCAACATCCTCCACCAGGTCCCAGGTCGTATTATTTTCCAGCGAAGCATGAGGACGGGATTTACCGCAACCGCGCTGGTCGAATAAAATGATACGGTAGCGTTGGGGATCAAAAAACCGTCGATGCCAGGATTCACAACCGGCCCCCGGTCCTCCATGCAGGAAAATCACCGGCAACCCTGTGGCATTACCTGATTCTTCTATATAGAGACTATGCACATCATCGACTTGCAGATGATAACTTTTGCTAGCCCGGCTAGCGGGATAAAACCCTGACATAACACCCTTACCCGTTTTATGTAGGAAAATTCCTACACGATACTGCCACAATTTCTGACAAATTTAACCCCCAAGAGCTTATGGCGAACCCAGGCTCGAATAGCCATACTTATTTCAAGGATACAGGGAGTTGGCGGGACAAGGACAAATGGAACAAGGGATGTAGCCCAAAGGACTGACAGGGACAGGGATTAACAGGCGTTTAAGAACACGACAGGACTGTCAAGGATCATCAGGATAGCTACTAAGCCGTTTCAATCACCATGGGCGATGGATGCCTGAACCCCGGTAAGGATACCGGGGTTTTTATTGCCCGTCATAAAAACACCGCAATACAAACTCAGCGCAACCACTACAAACTTTCCCCCGACGGTCAATCGACAGTAACGCTGCTTGCGATACCTCAGGCGCAATATACCAGCTGCATTTCCTCGACACGTCCCCATCCATCGGATGCACGCATCGCAGACTGTTTTTCCCTGTATTCCTGGATCGCATCAGGATGAACCATGTATCGTCCCCGTGCCACCCGAAACAGAAACCGCGTATGGGTCATGTATGTTCGACCTGGCTCGATAACCGATGCAGGTAAAAATGAATTGATATAATCGGTCTTGATCTGATCGAAATATTGTTTGAATTCCTGAGCAGTCACGATTATCCCCATGGATTCTTTTGTACCTAGATCCCCTGCAATTACAGCGGTTAAGAATTGCTCTTTCAAAGTCATTTGAGCTCCTTACTGGCATATCCGTTTTAATTTCTGACGCATGGCTAAATTGAGACACCACGTATTACGCTTCGGATCATTTCTTGTCAAATAAATATGTTTGATTATTCAGGCGTGCAACCAGGTACGTTCTGCTTGTATACATCGAAGCACACCATAATCGTAAGCACCGTCCAGGCTTTCATATACAGGTTTAAGTACACCCGTATCATCATCGGATAGCAGGTTAAATGCATTGTCGATTGCGTGATAGTCTTTAGCATCCAGCTGCAGGATTTCTTTAGCTTCTATCAGGCCACAACCGATAGCTTCCGAAAAATGCGTGTAGACCGTGGATATCTTCAGATCCCTGTAGCTGGCTATTTCTTCAGCGGTCATTCCGTTCAAATAACACCGCAGGGTTTCATTAACGGTTACATTCAAGTTATTGTCCAGCAATGGTTCTAAAGGGAACTGCTGTATTACCTCCAGCACCGCATCGCCATACAGCACTAATTTCTGCTCACCTACACCAGTAATGCTTAACAAATCTTTTTTACTCGCAGGGCGGATGCAGGACATCGCCGCCAGGGTTGTATCATGAAAGATTACATAGGGTGGCACGTCCTGTTTTTCAGACAGGCTCTTACGCAACTGGCGCAGTGCATCGTACAATGGCTGGTCCACAGCACGCACAGGACTTTTTTCGCGAGATTTCTTACCAGACCGGCGAGATTTTTTTACCAGTTTTCGAAGTTGCAAAGTCATCTCACCCCGAAGCAAAGCACGACTGGCTTCGGTAAGATGCAGGGCGCCATAACAGTCAACATCGACTTCGAGATAACCCAGGGAAATCAACTGGCGGTATAGACCGCGCCATTCATTGACGTCAAGATCTGTTCCTATTCCAAACGTACTAATTTGATCATGGCCATTTTGCTGAATACGTTCATCTTCCTTACCCAGCAGAATATCCACCAGATAGTTCACACCAAATCTTTGCCCGGTTCGATAGGCACATGACAGGGCTTTCTGTGCCGCTTCGGTTGCATTCCAGGTTTCCGGCGGCTGCAAACAGTTATCACAATTGCCACAGGGCTCATCCAGCTGCTCGTCGAAATAGCGTAATATCACCTGACGACGACAGGCGATGTGCTCACATAAACCCAGCATGGACTCCAGCTTATGATGCACTACCTGTTTGTATTTTGTTTCCGTATCGCTACTCTGGGTCATCTGTCGCAGGGTAATCACATCCTGTAAGCCGTATGCCATCCAGGCATTCGCAGCAGCACCATCCCGTCCGGCTCGTCCGGTTTCCTGGTAATACGCTTCAATGCTTTTGGGTAGATTCAGATGGGCAACAAAGCGTACATCCGGTTTATCTATACCCATACCAAAGGCGATGGTAGCGACAATAATCACGCCTTCTTCACGGAGGAAGCGTTGCTGGTGTAGCTGGCGCATTTCGTCGCTCAGTCCGGCATGATAGGGCAACGCGGTCCGGCCTTTTGTTTGCAACCACTCGGCAATGGCTTCGACTTTTTTGCGTGACAGGCAATACACAATGCCGGCATCTTCCGGATGCTCATCATTGATGAACTGCCACAGATTTTCTTTTGTATTCTGACTCTCACTGATGGTGTATCGAATATTGGGCCGGTCAAAACTGTTAATAAAAATTTCCGCATCCTGCAAACCCAGTTGCTGCACGATTTCACTACGGGTGCGTTTATCGGCTGTCGCTGTCAGGGCAATTCGCGGTACCCTGGAATAGCGTTCGTGCAACAAGTACAGTTGCTGGTAATCGCGGCGAAAATCATGCCCCCACTGGGATACACAATGGGCTTCATCAATCGCGAACAAAGCGATCTCCAGATTATCCAGCAGTTTCAGGGTGGAACTCATCAACAGACGTTCAGGCGCAAGGTACAGTAAATCCAGCTCGCCATTAATCAACTGTTGCTCGATAGCTCGGCACTGGCTGGCACTTAAGGTGGAATTCAGAAATGCGGCACGTATACCCAGCTGTTCCAGGGCATCCACCTGGTCCTGCATCAGGGCGATCAATGGCGATATCACCACACCGACACCTGGTCGAATGAGGGAAGGTATCTGGTAGCACAGGGACTTACCCCCACCCGTCGGCATCAGGGCGAGGGCGTCCTGGCCGGCAATCACTGCATCGATGATCGCCTGCTGGTTGTGTCGAAACTGGCTATAGCCGAATAATCGCTGAAGGATTTCAAGTGGCTGGCCAGATTCCATTGACCCGTTCATAGATTTCTCCCAATACCCGGTAATACAAACAATTTTTTAACCTTGAATGGTAAGTAGCGGCCACGAACCGGAATTGACAGAAAGCCTGCTGTCCCCGGCCGTGGATTTTGAATCATGGCAAGATAACACTTTTGTGTCACTGTTTTAACACTACCCCGGAATCAAATTGCTACAGCCTCCCTGCTCAACTGGATCCCGGTTTACATTCCTGGACCGAGACACACACCAGCATCCGCCGTTATCCTCTTTCCTGTCATGCATGATTCAGGGCTTGCATCCTTAGCTTAAATAAATATTATGCGAATAATTTTCATTTGCAATAAACCAGGATCTGGCAATGAACTTAACAATAAATAGACGAAATACCTATACTTCTGGCTCTCAAATTACTGATTTATTTAACCGTCCCAACAAGGGCAATTGTGCCGCCTGCCATCCCAGCAGTTCTGATGATCCTGCTACCTCGCCATTATTCACCGATTTCAGTTATGACAACCTGGGCGTACCTGCCAACCCGGCATCCCCGTTCCTGAACCAGGACCCACAGTTCAACCCGGATGGCAGCAGTTTCGTTGGCCTGGGACTCGGCGGAGTTCTGGGTGATGCGGCGGAATATGGCAAATTCAAAGTACCCACCCTGCGCAATATTGCCGCCACCGCGCCGTACATGCATAACGGCGTATTCACCACCCTGGAGCAGGTGGTACATTTTTATAACACCCGTGATGCAGATGGCGTTGTGCCGGAAGTCACCGACAATGTCAACATGGATGAGCTGGGTAACCTGGGCCTGAGTTCGGCAGAAGAAGCCGACCTGGTGGCATTCCTGAAAGCCCTCACAGGCAGCTACAGTCAGTAATCATGGGGTACCCGATCTTGATCTGAAACATGTAAGTTTGGGGGACGCCATGGTATAAAGACAGCATGTCTTCCCCCCGCTTCCCCTGGATCAATCATGGCTAATAATCCGGTTACACATGAGTATTCACTGGCTGAAGAAATTGCCCATAGCATTACCCATGGTATTGGCGTTCTGCTCAGTATAGCCGGCCTGGTGATCCTGGTGGCCTATGCCAGCATCCGCGGCACCGCCTGGCACGTGGTGAGTTGCAGCATTTACGGCAGCACCCTGATCCTGCTATACAGCGCATCCACGCTGTACCACTCTGTCACTCATAAACGGATCAAGGCAATATTACAGCATATTGACCATGCGGCGATTTACCTGCTCATTGCCGGTACCTATACCCCCTTCATGCTGGTCAACCTGCGCGGTCCCTGGGGCTGGTCATTGTTTGGTGTTGTATGGGGACTGGCACTGCTGGGCCTGATACTGGAATTCATTCAGGTGAAGTATTACAAAAAAATTTCCCTGGTAGTTTACCTGGGCATGGGCTGGCTGGCGGTTGTCGCTATCGGCCCCCTGATGCGGAACGTGGAAACCACCGGCCTGATCCTGTTACTGGCCGGCGGCCTGAGTTACACCATCGGCGTCATTTTCTATGTCTGGCGCCGGCTGGCCTTCAATCATGCCATCTGGCACCTGTTTGTACTGGCCGGTAGCATCCTGCACTTTTTCTCCATCCTGTTCTACGTGGTTCCCTGATGCCGCTGGAATTTGTGCAACCAC
>Ga0114931_10004282_pt1 | contig 17813 bp, 6 predicted proteins | sample 2SBtaG_FD_89579 | JGI IMG/M metagenome (GOLD analysis project Ga0114931, IMG submission 89579) | Deep subsurface microbial communities from Kolumbo volcano to uncover new lineages of life (NeLLi) - 2SBTROV14_V59a metaG | ecosystem: Environmental > Aquatic > Marine > Volcanic | place: Kolumbo...
GCGTTGATGCCCGACTGGAGCATGGAGAGGATGGCGGCCATCTTCTTTTTGCCCACATTGAAGCTCTGCTCCGCCTCGTCGAAAGCGATGATCGTGCCGGCGAACCCTGCATGTTTTACAAGCTGGCAGAGGCTCAGCAGCGCGTAGCAGCCGAACCGCGCCTGCTCCGCCTTGGTCACCGGTGAGGCCCCCACCTCCTTCGCCACCTGGCGATCCGAGACCTCACCGGAGAGCCACCGCGAGCAGATTGCGAAACGCTCCACATCGCCAGAAAGGCTCGCGTGCAACGCATCCATGGCCACCCTGGCCACCGCCGGCTCGCGAAGGCCACACTCCTCCACACCATCCACCCAACGGCGAGCAAGCTGGGTCGCCATTTCCGGGTTAGCCTCCATGGGACCCCTGACCTTCTCCAGGCACGCCTCGAGGAGTGCCTTGATCCCCGTACGTGTACTCGCGGGCGGTCGGAGATCGCGAGCCACCTCCTTGTAGACGACCAGCGGCTGCGTGAAATCGATCTCCTTGTTGAGAGCGACTTCCGCGGTCACGCACCCGTGCCCCCGCGCGATCTCCATGAGCTGGCGAAGGAAGTGAGTCTTGCCAGAGCCGTACGGCCCGACAATGAACTTTTCCGTAGAACGGCCACGTGCAAAGGCGCCCTCGATGTAGACCTTCCGTAGCCGCTCAAAGGCCTCCTCGTAGCCGGTCCCGAAGAGCGAGCACCCTTCCTCCGGCGCAGTGCCCGTCTCCGCCATGCGTTCGAGAATTGAGATGGTGTCCATCGGCTCCATGACTGCCTCCCCCTAGGGATTACCTACTTCATCTCCAGCAAGGACGATCTCGCTGAGGGCCTTCAACATGTAGCGGCGGTACTCACTCCCCGCATGGCTCGCGAGGATCTCCTGTGCCACCCCCTGCAACTCCGTGCGCAGCGCCTCACCGGGAATTCCCAGGACCGACGCGCACTCTATCAGACGTGCCAGCACGCCATGCGCAAAGGCCTCTGGCTCGTTCATAGTGGAAACGCGCTCCACCTCCAGGACCGGCCACCTCCACGGCGTTCGCGCTCCATCCAACCGCGGTATCTCTAGCCTCTGGCCCAGGGCCGAGTAGGCATCAGCGCACCGTCCGAGGAACCCTGGCAAGATCGCAAATACGGCGACAACTCGCTCAAGGCTAGCCGTGGCGCAACTATCCACCAGCCGGCGCATAATGTTGGCCGCCAATCGATCCCGATGCGTCGCACCTCGTGCCCCTCCTGCGAGGGTCGCCTCATTCTCATCGAAGAGCAGCATGAGGCCCGGCACCTCACACTCGGCCAATACGTTCGCCACTGTGGTAAGCACCTGTTCCGCGTTTCTCTCCGACAACGGGTCGGTGACCCCGTGGACACCCACAGCCCGTAGCTTCCCCGCACCAATGCGCTCTCCGCAGAGGTAGCGCATCAAGCGGTTTCGCGCCTCCTCTGAGAGATCCAGCTCCATCATCGTTCGCATCGCGGTGGCAAATCCCGGATGGGCCATTCGCCTCGCATCCCGATTGTCCGCATCCCCACTGGGCAACTGTCCGAGCAGCCGGAGGATCGAGGGCAGGCCATGTACGGTACTCCCGTCGCGGTGAAGAGTGACGTTCTGCAGGATGTGCTGCGTCACCAGCTTCCAGTCACGCAGTTGAATTGCCTGAGAGAGGTCGGTCCTCACCACCGCCATGCCGCGGCGATCCGCAACGCAGTGTAGGAGATCCAGGAGGTGGGTCTTTCCGCCACCGTACGCTCCCTCATAGAAGCGACACGTGGCGCCGCCAGCCGCGACAAGGCCATCGAGGATCTCCCGCTCGAAGCACTCGAGGTACTCCCCGGTCCCGGTATCCGTGATCCACGCCTTGCCACTGGCGGGGACCCCCTTCTCCGCGAGGGTCTCCAGGGCATCGCGCACCTCGTCTGGAGAAGGCGTTACCCTCACTACCACTACCTCACGACACGGGTGACGTAACAGAAGGTCTTGTACTCGTCCCGTGGGTCGAGGCCGTTGAGGGTAAGCCCCTTGCGCTCCCTCTGTTCCTTCTGGCTCCCCGTCTCGAAACCGAGGAGGTGCTCCCTATCGATCTCCCGGACCGCCTGCCGATAGCAATCGAGGTTGTAGAGGAAGGCCCATTGGGGAAGCTCCGCGTACTTCAACTTCTTGCCAATACGGCCGGTCGCAAGCTCTCGCCGGATACGTGTGACGCGGACTTCGCGGTAGAAATCGAGGATCGGCACCCGATCCAGCCGTCCCGTTGTGTCGTGTCGCCGTTCGTTCACTAAGTTGCTATGGGCCTCCCAGACGACTTCGATCCACTCGCCAAGATCGATCTCGTGTGCCCGCAGTAGTTCATACCCTTCGTCCATCAAGCCATCAAGCTCCTTCCGGGATGTGATATGCCGCCAAGGGATGAGCTCTTCGTGGTTGTAGAGGAGACGCGCCTGCGCCCGCTCCCTATGCACGGCGAGCTCGAACGGACCGAGGCGCCACCCGGAGACCAGCTCCCGTGGTGGCCGTTCCTCATCGCGTGCCTCCTTGATGAACGCCGCTTCAATTCCGCCGAACTCCTCCGCCGCATTGTGCCGCACCTGATGGACCAAGCCGTGTGTGCGTTCCCGAAGGTCCTCCACCGCTGCCGCCAAGCCTTCACCCGATGGGAGCTTATGGAGTTCCTTTTCCAGCTTATCCACACCCTCCAAGCCACCACATACGAGCTTGCTGGTCTGCTCGAAGGGCTTGATGAGCTGCTTCCATTGCTTCTGAATCTCTTTGGTGTCGATGGTGTCATCCATGCTTTGCTCTTTGTCAGGTGAACGTCTATTGCACCCCGCAAGTGAATCGAGACGACGCTACCAGGGAAGGGGCGGCGCCGTTAGTTAACCATCGCCATCCAGGAACGGTGACGCTCTTCCGAAGCTCGTGACCACCACCTCCTGCTTCGCCCGGGTTGCCGCGACGTAGAGCAGGGCACGTTCCTGGATTTCCATGTCACGGCGGATGACCGGGTCGGTGGTGCCGCTGGCTGTGCCCTCGTAGGGAACCACACCTTCGTTCACGGCGGCGATGATGACGCGGTCGAACTCCAGGCCCTTCACGCGGTGCATCGTGGCTAGACGCAGGCCGGGAGCCCGGCGGTCCTCTGCCTCGGTGCGGTGGATACGGTAGGTCACGACGCCTTGGTTGTGCAGCGCGCTCTCATACTGGTCCAGCAGGCCATTGGTGCGGGTTACCAGGCAGACACCTTTCATCCCCTCCGCATCGCCCTCCATGGTGTTGAGATGGTCGACGATGAAGCCTACCTCCTCCCGGAACGAGTCGAAATGGTGAAGCTCGGGAGCCAGCCCATGGAGGAGGGCCTTGTAACCCCGTTGGTCGTCCATCCCACCATCGAGGTCGTCGATGGCGACGCCTTTGAGCAGGCTCACCGCCCAGCGGCGCGTCTCATCGGTGGTCCGGTAGTTGATGCGCAGCTTCCTCCCCCGGCCACGGATGTTGATACCGCACCGACCAAGGACCACCTTGTGGCGATAGATCCGCTGGTGAGCGTCGCCGACGATGAACAGGTCGTCTTTGTGGTCACCTTCTGGGACCATCTGGCGAATTAGGCGGAAGGTCTGCGGCCCCAGGTCCTGGGCCTCGTCCACGATGATTGCCTTGTAGGGCAAGATGTCGCCTTTGGCCTCCAAGAGGCCGGCTGCATCGCGCATGGCGTCCTCGCTCTCCCTCAGGCCGCGCTCGTTGAGCAGGACGCGGTACTCGTCGAAGACCGGCCAGATGGCCGCGCGATCCTTCCGGGTCAGTCGCACCCCACGCCCCACGCGCGATGCCTTTAGGTACTCCTCCAGGGACGCAATGGCCTGGGGTTGAATCACCCGGTCCCACTCCTCGCGAAAGAACCAAGGATCCAGTGCAGGCTCGGCGGGAGCGAGTGCGAGCGCCCTCTCCCACAATGGACCGCTCCGCTTCCCGTAGTCGATCTCATGGCTGTAGCCATTGCGACGCAGGAAGGTAGAGACCCAGCGGTCGAAGTTCACCACCTCGATGCGTCGCATGTCCTCCCGGGTGCAAATCTTGGAGAGGTTCTCCCGAATGTCCGCGGCAAGGTTGCGTGTGAAGGTGGTGAAGAGGATGCGCTCGTTCTCCCCTGTGAATACGTTCTCGGCCAGCCATTTCGCACGGTGCATGGCGACCACGGTCTTGCCGGTGCCGGCGTCGCCGAGTACCCGTACCGGGCCGTTCCAGTGGCGCTCCACCAGTTTGCGCTGGGTGGGATGGAGGAAGACTCGCCACCGCTCCAGAGGCGCACTCAGGATTGCCTGGAGCTCCAGGTCGTCCTCCACCACGTGGAAACGTCGCTGGGAGTCCGGCGTTTCGAGAGCCGCGGCAAAATCTCCCGTGTCGACCGGCTCTGGTACCTCCACCCGCTCCATCTCCTGCAGAACTTCCTCCATAGAGAAGCCAGCGGCGAGGTAGGAGAGGCCCTCGTAGGACTCCTGCGGAAGGCGCGTCGCCAGTTGGTCGAGTTCCCTCTCCGTCCGCACCCGGCGGACCATGGGCAGTAACGGCTCCGGCACGCCAAGGCGGAGGAGATGACGGTCCCGTACCCCCGCAAACAACGCCTCCTCTGGCGCAGACACCGGCGCCGCCGGTGGCACGCCTCCCGCCTCCTCCACGTCGTAGATCTGTAGACTTCCGGTCTCTGGGTGAACATCGCAGACCTTGTTCAGCGCCCACCGGTACGCCTCGTCGTGGTGATCGACCCAGAGGAGGAGATAGACGTTTCCCTCCTCCGGTTTCATCACGATGCCGCGATACGCCTGATCGATGCGCACAGAGCGCAAGTTGGGGTCCCTGGCGTTCTGGATCTTCTCGTAGTTGATTCCCGGCATGGTCGGGTCGGCACGGAACTTCCGGATGAACGCCAGGACCTTTGCCTGCTGCTTACGGGGGATCCTGGCAAAGGCCGACAAGAAGTCGCCGGCGATGGCCACCGTGATCTGCCTTCCTCCCACAACCATCGAACCCTCCTCCTAGGCCGTTCTCAGGTAGACGTAGCGCCCAGGTTCCGCCACCACCTCCGCCAGGGGCAATGGGCGCCAGCCTGCTGCTTCGAAGGCGTCCACATGCTCCAGCTCTCCTTGCTGGAGGAAGGCCACCTTCATCTCCTGCCAGGCCAGTTCGGCCTGGGCCACGATCTCTCCTGTCTCGTCCGCCAGCTCGAAGCCGGGCTCGGGCGCCGGCCACCCCGCTTCGGCCAGGCGATCCAGCAGGGGATGCAGCTCCCGGCCGGTCATCACCTTGACCGCGTCCCAACCGTCACCTGCCTCCGTCACCACCTCGGCGGCCACGGGCTGGGCGGTCGAACCGAGTCCTGCATAACTTGCTCGTTCGACACCCTGGCGGGTGACGAACAGGGCGTGGGGGAGAAACTGGAACAGGTTGTAGAGGCGGAGGTAACCGTTCCAGGCAGGCTGAAAGTCCGGTGTCCCACGGCGCTCCTCCGTATCGTCTAGGGCACACGCCAGCCGCATGGCTGCTACGTCACCACCGGACACCGCGGCCTGCTCCACTACAACAAACAGCCGCAGCGCCGCCTCGCTCCCTCCGTGGAGCCCACGGAGAGAGGGGTCCTCCACCGACCGCACCTCTTCTACAAGCTCCTCTGGCAGGCTCTCCGTCAGCAAGGCGGTCCATTCGGCCACCGCCTCCGGCGTGCCAAACTTGCCGGGATCGAGGTGCATCAGCCCCTGGACGAAGGCATAGCGGCGCCATGCCGCGTCGTCCGGGGTGGCCAGAAAACGGAGTAGCCACTCGAAGCTGTCCTCGTGATGGGCCTTGCGAAAATCGTCCAGCCCGTAGCCATCCAACATCTTGCCAAGCTTGCCCCCCGCCGCGCTGTTGCTCCCCTCCAGGTAGTTCCGGAAGAACCCCTTCTGCCGGTGGTAACGGTTCTCCACGTCCCGCCAGGTGAGGCTCCACACGTGGTAGCGGCCGCTGCGGGCGATGGCCATGCGCTGCGCCATGTCGTCGCCGACCCGATCCCGATGGAACTCGTAGCCGTCGGTGAACACCACGATCGGTCGCCCCCCCGCCGTTCCGCGCACTGGCCGAAAAACGAAGTCGGCGCGCGAGGGGATGGTCACCCCCTCCGCCTCCCCCAGGTTCACCTGCTGTTCAATGGTGTAATGGCACTCCCCTATCTTCAGGAAAAAACCGGGTCGGCCGTTGACGAGCTCCCGACGGAGCTGGACGGGTCGCTCATTCGAGTGGGCACGTCGGAGTGCCTCGACAAACCGCATCTCCAGCTCGCTGTCGAACAGGCCACCGACCGATAGGTGCTTCAGGCCGGTGGTCTCTCTGAGCCGGTCCCGGTATCGAAGGATCTCCGACAGCAGCTCGATTGCCGTCTCCCGCGAGGTCTCCTCCATGTTGTAGCTGCTCCGGTAGGCATAGAGGCAGCGGTAGCAGCCGTCCTTCTCCGGGTCCTGGCGACAGACACAGGTGCGAAGGGTGTCCAAGGTGAGCTGGAAGAGGCCCATCAGCGGCTTCTCGGAACGCATCAGCTGCTTCAAGTAGCCGGTCCCTCCTGGAATCCGGTCGTAGAGCACGAGGTATCGCTTCCGGTAGGGCGAGTCGGGGACCGGCTCGTCGTAGACCGTGGTCTGCAGGTGGTCCACGTTGCCCCGGAAGTGCCGCCGAAGGCCGAGGTTGAGGGCAGCGACGAAGGAGTGGAGCTTGCGCTCGGAGCCGGCGAAGGTGGTGACCGGCAGCAGGAAGCGGATCGCCGGAGAGGTGAGCTCCCGGTAGAGGTAGATGCAGTCCAGCAGGTTCTCGTCCGCCCCCTTGTTCCGGGCCGTGCAGGTGAGGGTGTGTGAGCGGGCCGGGTCCACCGCGCCGTCGCGGCCACGGTGGGGGATCTTTCCGCAGTGGCGGCAGATCTCGAATCCTTTCCGGGGTCGCTCCTCACCGGCAATCTTCACCGCCTCGCCCTCGCCACCCTTCTCCCCGAAGTTGACCTCCCGCAGGGCAGCCTTCTCCAGGAACTCGAAGCCGAACGGGAACTCATCGCTATCGATGGCGTAGGCGTGGTCGACCCTGTTCTCGTCCAGGTCGACCAGCATCTGTTTGTTGTAGAAGGTCACATCCCGCATGTCGCTCGCATCGTCAATGCGGCTGTCGCGATCGGCGGTGGTGGCAAAGACCTGGCGGATGCGAAGCATCTCCCGCTTCTGCCCCTCGTCTGCCCACATGGCGCTACCGCAATGGGGGCAGGTGGCCTGCACCGTCTCCTTGGCCACAAGCGCCGCGTGGGAACAGTCGTCGCAGAAACGCCAGGTCTCCACCGGGGAGACATCCAGGTTCACCTGGTCCACCTGCACCTTGCGGCTGCCCGCGAAGAAGTGGTTGGCCGGAGCCAGCTCGTGGATGGCCGCCGCCGCTGCCCGCTGGTAGTCGTAGTGCCAGGTGTCGTACCGACTCCCCCCCTCCTGGCGCTCCTTCCGCTTGCGGTAGATGATGGAGCGCAGCACCACCCCGGCCTCGGGGAAGGTGTAGTTGGGGATCAGCCCCTCGTCGGTAAAGAAGTTGAGGGTCTCCCGGTTGTTGATACCGGCGACCAGGGCTTGGAGGGCGGACTTTTCCTGTCGCAGCTTCCCCATTTCCTGCTCGTAGTTTTTGTCCTTGACCGGGCTTTTTCCCTTTTGACGAATACGGTTCTGTAGGTGGCGGGCCTTTTTGCGCAGGGACTCGCGCTCCTTCCAGAGGTCATGAAGTCGCTTCACGATGCGCAGGCTGAGATCTCCCTCCAAGCCCCCGTCGCCAACCACGAATCGCCGCAGCTCCGCCACCGATTCCGGACTAATCGCGCCAGGGAAGAGCGCGACAAACCGGTCAAAGAGTTCGCTCTGGTGGTTCTCGATGAAGCGCAGGAGGTTGTGCGGGAACCTGCCGTGGTCCACCGGTTCCAGGTGGCTCAGTACCGACTCCAGCCGCGGCGGCAGGGCCGCCTCCGGGATCCCCGACTCCACCCAGCGGTCGAAGCAAAAGGCGGTGAACTGCCGTTCGAGCACCGCCGAGGCGTCGAGGAAGAGGCCCGGCGTCTCCACTCCTCCGGCGAGCATCTGCTCCGGCTCGGCGAAGAAATAGAGGTCGTGGGGGCGGCCGTTGGCCACGGTGAGGTTGAGGGCGTTGCCGTCCCGGCGGCCCGCACGGCCGATGCGCTGCAGGTAGCTCGCCTGTGACGGGGGCACCGAGCAAAGAATCAGCGACGAGAGGTCGCCGATGTCGATCCCCATCTCCAGGGTGGGGGTGCAGGAGAGTAGGTTCGGGTACCACGGACGCCTCTCTTCAGCCTCGGCCTTGAACTGGCCCTCCACCCGCTCGCGCTCGTCGCGACTCAATAGCCCGGTGTGCTCTTCGGCGAAGAGGCGGGAGATGTCGCCGGTGGCGTAGAGCTTGCCGTAGTAATCGGGACGGGGAGGCTCGATCCAGTATGACCCCGCGCAATGGAAGCGCAGGCACGGTGCCCCCTCCCAGTCCGACTGCTCCAACTCCGCGGCCGAGGTGTCGTGGCCACAGCGGCGACAGCGGAGCTGAATGACCGCGGTCGTGACGCGCAGGGAAGCGGGGTGGAGACCCCACACCCGGTCGCCCCTGACCGACCGCTCTTCCAGCACCCCCGCCCCCACCAAACCCTTCAGGACCCAATCGTAGAGGTGGTCGGTGGCCGCCCCCACGAAAGGGCTGACATGGAGGAAGCACTTCTCCGCCCATCCCTGGTACCAGGTCCGGTGGGTGGCAGAGCCGCTCAGGAGCCGCTCGAAACGGCTCTTGCTGCTCCCTCGGCTGGTGAGAAAGGAGGGCGCCCGGGTGTTGGGGCCGAAGCGCGGTGTCCACGGAGGGTTGTTGAGCTTCCACGTATCCCCTCCACTCTCGATGTAATCGTCCAGCACCTGCTGCACCACCGCCCCCTGGTTCTTCAAGTGGACCACGAGGCCGAGGAGGAAACGGCGCAGGGTGAGCGGGTCGAGATCCCGCAGCTCGCCGATCTCGTTACGCAGGGGCTCAAGCAGCCGGCCCACCGCCCCCTCCAGCCGTTCGGGGTCGAGATGGGCCACGGACGAGCTGGTCTTCTCCAGGGTGCGGCCGATCCGCGCCCGGAAGCCGTACTCGCTGAAGATCTCCCAGGCGACGCGCCGGTCCACGTTGCCGCGCAGCTCCGAGCCCTCGGGTAGCTCACCCTCCTCCCGTAGCCGCTCGTACTCCTCCAACCACGCCATGTCCGGCGCGAGAAAGGTGGTGACGTAGTTCAGCTCACCGAGCCGGCCAGCCCAATGGTCGGTGAAGGCCGCCGGCAGGGTCTCCAGGGTCAACCCCTCACCCTCCTCTTGGACGAACTGCTGAAGAGCGGAGCGTAGGTTGAAGCGGTAGGTCCGGGCGGCGAAGAAACCGGCGCGGTGGGCCGCGTCCTGCACCGAGTCGGAGAAGGTGAGGAGCTTCTTGTCGTCGTTGTACCCGGACGCTTGGAGCTGGCCGATGATCACGCTGGTGAGGCTCGCCGCCTGTGACCCCACCAGGGACAGCCCCTCCCGTGCCCCGCAGTAGGGGCAGTCGCGGCTCCCCTTGATCCCGTTTTTGCCCCTCTTTCGGTTCTTGGGTACCACCACCGCGATCTGCCCCTCCTCTCCGCAGTCGGGGCACCGCTCCGCCTCCGGGTGGTGGCTGAGGTTCAGGCAGGTGGGGCACAGCTTCCCCGCCTCGCCATCCAACCTCTGCGCCTCGTCCTCCTGTTCTGCTGGGAAGAGATAGACCACGCTCGGGTCGGGCTTGAAGAACTGGACGTAGAAGTCTTGCAGCTCGCAGCGCACGGAGGAGTCGCGCTCCCCCCGCAGCCCGGCCCAGCCCACACTGCCGCAGTCGCGGCAGTGGACCGCCGGCAGATGGATCTGGAGCTGTTCCTCGGTCAGGTCGTCGGCGAATCGCAGGCGCGGTTTGCGGCCCACCTCCGCCACCATCCGGCGCAGCTCGCGAAGCCAGAGCTGGAGCCGCACCTGGAGGAAGGGCGCCGTGGGTCGCGGCCGCCCCTCGGTCTCTCGGCGCGCGCGGTGTTCTTTGTCCTCCTCCCGCCATACCCGCGCCTCGGAAACCAGCGCGAGGAGAGAGTCGAGGAGCAGATCCCGGTAGATCCTGTTGCCCTCCCTCAGCTCTGGGTGGAGCTTGACCAGCTCTTCGAGCAGCACGCCGTAGGCCATCACTCCGCCGCCGAGAAGCCGCAGGAGGTTCTGAAACAGCGCCAGACCACGAAGCCGTTCCCCGAGCCGCACGCGCCACTCCGGCGATTCGAACTCCTCCTCCGGAATCGCCTCCCCGAACCACAGGAGGTGCTGCCCGCGGACGTAGGTGGGATACGTGTCGTAGCCGTCCGGATCGAGCTCGGCGATCCGATCCGCCCCCACGACTGCCCCCCCTTCCACCCCACTCCCCGCCAGGAACTCAGCGGCGCTCAGGCGCGACTCGGTGATCACCGCATCCGGGGCGAAGGGCTCGCCGAAGACCTTGCCGGCATACTCCACCAACTCCCCATGGTCGCTCTCGCTCCCCATGGTGGCGGAGGTCCCGACGCAGCAGAGGTGTCCTTCCGGGGTCCCCAGCCGCGCCTTCAACCGCCGCACCAGGCAGGCGAGGTCGGTCCCCTGGGCGCCGTCGAAGGTGTGGAGCTCGTCCACCACCAGGAAGCGCAAGGTCTCCGGACCATTCTGCTTCCACAGAGGGAAATCCCGCGGGCGGACCAGGAGGTAGTCGAGCATCTTGTAGTTGGTGAGGAGGATGTCCGGGGGTGTCAGGCGCTGGCTCTCCTTGTCCGTGATGATCGCCTCCGGTCCCATCACCCGACGCGACTCGACCTCCCTCTGACCCACGAAGAGGCCGGCGGTCACCCGTCCCTTCAGGGTCGGCTGGCTCCAGATCAGCCGCGCCAGCCGCTCCGCCTGGTCGTGGGCCAGGGCGTTCATGGGGTAGATGAGGATCGCCTTGATCCCCGGCTCCCCGGCGTGGCGACGGCAGTGGTCGAGAATGGGGTAGAGGAAGCACTCGGTCTTCCCCGAGCCGGTGCCGGTCGCCACCAGGGTGGAGCGGGGCTCTTCTCCGCCCAGCCGCGTGAACGCCTCCTCCTGGTGGCGGTAGGGGGCGAAGGGGAGCGCAAGGTCCGGGAAGGGGGGGGCTCCCGCCCCCTGGCGGAAGGGGAGGGCGAGGGAGAGGTAGGGACCCTTGAAGAGTCCGCCCTCCTCCGCCAACAACCGGTCGATGATCCCGTGGAAAAACGGGGTCGCCACCGGGAAGGTGGTGCGCAGGAAGTCCTCCACCCCACGGCGCACCTGGTGGGCGAGGACCGAGGGGATCACGACCCGCCCTCCAGCCGTATCAGGTTCGCGCCGGCCACCTCCCCCACCTCAAGCCGCGAGCTGTGCGAGGAAGGATCTCAGGGATTCCAGGGCCGGGTGGTCCAGCTTCCAGTACCCCTTCTGCGCCCCGATCCCGACCCGCGCCACCGGCTCCTCCATTGCGGCGAGGAAGGCATACGCTCGGCATTTCGACAGGTTCCGCGGCAGGGCGGGTTGGCCGGCCGCCCCCTGGGGTGCCAATCGCTCTTCCAGACAGGCGACGTACTCGTCCACACAGGTAGCGACCGGGTGGTCCGCTACCGTTTGGAGGCAGAGGTCCTCCAGCATGCCGCTTTCCTGCCCACCCGGCATCACATAGATACCGACCCGCAGACCATCGCCCTCGGTGAAGGTTCCCATCTCCCGAGGGACGGGCAGGCCGCTCCTTTGCAGAAGGCCCGTGGCACTCTGGAAGGCGCTTGCCGCGTTCTCGTCCGCATCGCGCACCACGGCGAGGGCCTCGACACCCCCGAAGTCACGGTCTCTCTGTAGGGCAACGAGTTTTTTCGGGAACTTGGCTTTACCTCCGACGATCATCACCTGCACACCTTCGAGCTTCTCCTGACGCACGAGGGCATCAAAGAACTCCAGCTCGTCCCGCCCCTCCACGAGGAGAAGCCGGCGCGCAGTAATGGCCGCCTCCGGGATCACCGCACCTCCCACCCCTGCTCCAGGGCCGCCCCTAAGATTTCGTAGCTGTACTGCTTGGGGACGATCTCCTCTCCATCACGATCCAGGCGGATGTAGGCAAAGCGGTCCTCGGCCGCCCCCTGGAGCCCTTCATGGGCCGCCTGCAGGCACTCGTAGCTGTGGGTGGTGGCGATCACCTGGCAATCGAACTCCTTTGCCGCCTCGGCGATCCCCTTCCATACCCGGGCCATGGCCGAGTGGTGGATGCCATTCTCGAACTCGTCGATGAGCACCAGCCCCTTGGGTGTGGTGGCGATGGCGAGGATCACGGAGAGAAGCCGCGCCATGCCGTCGCCCATGTAGGCGACGGGGATCTTGCGGCCGAGGCCGATGTCGCCGTGGATCAGTGTGAGGTCACCCAGCGGGACAGCGGACAGCGACTGTAGCCGTGGCTCGATGAGACTGAGCAGATCGGCGACGCGTTGCGTCTCCCCCTCAAGGTCGAGCTGACCGAACCGCCTGGCGTCCTCCTGCACACCGCTCTGTGACCTCGGTCCAAGGTAGAGTACCTGGTGTTGGAGCCCCCTGCTGTGCTTCACATAGAGGCCGACCCGCGGCGTGGGATCGGTTGCGTCGGTGTAGAGCTGCGCCTCGTGGACCGTCTCACCACCACGGTGACACTCTACCTCAAGTGCGTAGGTGGCAGTGATCTCCTCGGTTCTCACCTGCGGTGCCGCCGAGATCTCCCCACCCACCTGCACGGGGATGCTTCTCACCTCCGGATGCGGGTTGAAACGGAGGATCATCTCTTCGCTGGTCCCGTCACGCCCCACGGTGATGGTGACCGGCCGCTTCAGGTCGTAGCCGCGGAAAATCGGCCCCCACATGTGCTCCGGTACCAAGGGGACAACCCCCACTTGGCGCCAGCTATGGAGGCGAAGGATCATTTTCGGGTTGAGCCAGTCGTGGAAGAGGAAGAGGGCCTCCAGCAGGGAGGTCTTGCCGACGTTGTTCTGCCCCCCCACCAGGGTGATGGGAGAGAGCCCCCCCACCTCGATGTGGCGGAAGAGGCGGAAGTTCTCCAGGGTGACCGCTTCGATCATGGTGGGCTCTCCAAGCGTGCAGCGATACGAGACGCCGGCGGCCGATCCTGCCCCATTTCAACCTTGGCTGCCCAGCCGCTCCTCGAAGGCGGCCCAGGCGGTCTCGTAGTCCTGCTCGCGGTCGCACCGGTCGAAGGGGGCGTGGTAGGTGATGGTGCGCTCGCGAGGAGGGCCGGGGAGGGTGTCGTCGGTCACGGTGCGCTCCACCGTCCCCTCCTTCAGGTCGCGGATCTCCTCCCAGCCGATCGGCTCCCCCGCCTTGGGCTTCGCCTTGCGGGGGAAGCCGACGCCGGGGAGCCCCTTGGAACAGGTGAAGACGATGCGGCCTTGTTGGTCGTACCAGGTATCGGCCTCGTTCTGGCGCAAGACCGGGAACTGGATGCGGTAGATGGTCTTCAGCTCTTCCAGGGTGAGGCCGAGGGCCATGGCGGCGAGCACGTCGATCTCCACGAGCGCCTGGCGGCGGGCGTAGTCGGTGCGCAGGGCCACATCGCGGTGCCACTCCGGGGTGAGGCGGGCGAAGTGGCCGTTGTCGAGGCGGGGGTCGACCTTGGTCCAGCATTCTTCGGGAAACGCGTCATTCCAACATTCGGACCATAGCTCAGCGTAGTGGTTGGTTAGAGACGTAAGCATTAATGTTCGCAATATTGAATGAGAGCGGGATTGTGGGTATGGAAGCGTCGAGAATTGAGAATTTCCGAGGTTTGAAACGCCTGTAGTCTTTACATAAAAGTCGCAAAGTAATGAATAGCATACAGTTGCTGCTAGATCCGTCTTTTTTGCATCTGTAATTACAAATGAGATACATCCATGAATGTGCGCAGTGCTTGGAGGAACAATCGATGCAACGAGGGTTCTTTCCCCAGCTTGACTCAACATTTTCCGCATCGTTAGCCGGTAGAAGTTTGTCACAGTTGCTGTCTCCCCTTTCGCTCCTTTCGTCGAGGCCACGCGTGGGGTCCGCCGCCGGTACTCCTCCGGGTCGCAGTCGGGGACGTAGTTGGTGCGCGGGAGGTAGTCGTCGGGGAGGGTGGTGAGGTCGAGGATGTCGTAGGCGAGGTTGCTGTTACAGACCCTCCGTGGCGTCTTGTAGAGGGGGTTGCCGACGTAGAAGTGGGGGCCGGAGCAGATCCACTCCCCCGGCCCGTCGGGGAAGCGGGTCTCGCGGCGGATCGTGCCGTCCTTTTGGGCGTTGGTTTCGTGCCACATCTCAGTGGACAAATACTCGCCGGCCAGGTCACCGAGCCGCTTAGGCTGCGCCGCGAACTTGCGCAGGACCTCGACCAAGGTCTCGGCATGGAGGGCGGGGAGGCGGGCCTGGAGGGGTGGCGTCCCCTCGGCATCGTAGAGCCGGGCAAAGAGGGCGAGCTCCCCCTCGCCCACCCGGACGATCCGGTCGCGGTGGCCGCGGAGCTCCCACCGGTTGGCCTCGTCCTTGATCCCGGGGACCGGCCCGCCCCCTGCATGGTCGAAGCAGCCGTCGACCGTCTGCGGGACGAAGAGGTTCGCCACATGGGCGAAGGTTATGGCGCCCAACTCGGTGCAATAGAGGTTGATACTGAATTTCGTATGGTGGTCGACATCGGGAAAAAGAATGAGCTCGTTGGCGAACTGGAAATGTCCCCGTAGCCGCGGATAGATCGCCTCCCGCAGATGGCCCCCTTTTGGGTCGTCGTAGATCCCCTCGGGGTGCAAAAAGGCAGAGATTCCGGCCGACCGTGCGACCATCCACGCCTGGGGGAGGAAGCACTTGTAGAGGTTGGTCTGCATCCCCTTGAGCAGGGGGTAGTTCTGGAGGGCGTTGAGGAAGGCCTGGGTGGCGTTCGCCTCCTCGTAGGCGGCGAGGTAGGTGGCCCGGAGGCCGTGCCGGTCGATCGCCTCCTCCCGGAGCCGGGCGAGCTGGGGGGCGGAGTACTTGCGCAGGACGTAGAGGGGCTCGGCGTCGCCGAGGACGCCCCCTTCGTCCCACTCCACCTTGATCCACGGCGGATTCCCCAGGACCAGGTCGAAGCCGCCGCGGTCGGCGAAGAGGTCGGCGAACTCCAGCTCCCAGTGGTGGAAGCGGTACCGTTCGGACAGCTCCCGCACCACACCCAGGCGGGGGACCTCCCGGCAGAGGCGCTCCACGTCGACAAAGCCGTACTCGTCCACCAGCTTGAGGGCCTGCTGCTCCGGCATTTCTGCGGGGAAGAGGTGGAGCTGCCCCTGGCCCAGGAGGTCGGTGTCCAGAACCTCCCCCTGCAAGAGAAGGGTGAGGTCCTGGAGCTGTTGGTTACGGGTGGGTAGCAGGTCGGCCCGGTCGATGGGCCAGAACCAGAGGGCGCACCAGTAGTCCATGGCGAGCTTCAGCCGCCGGTAGGGGGAGGACGCCTGGACGCCGTGGGAGAGGATCTGCTCCTCGTAGAGCCTGTCTTTCCACGCGGTGGAAGTGGGCCTCCGCTCCTCGTCCGGGGGTGGCTGGCCGAAGATGGCGAGGGGGTCGGTGGTGCGCCGCCGGATGCGGCGCAGCTCCTCGGTATGGCGCTTCCAGAGGCGGTCGCACGCCTCGGAGAGCCGTTCGAGCTGCTCGATCTCGCCCTTGGAGAAGGGCTGGGTGAAGGACTTGCGCCACCCCTTGATCGCCTTGATCTCCGCCGGCGCCATGGCGGCGACCACCTTGTCCTTGTAGGCAGCCATGCCTTCATCGGGCAGCAGGAAGTGGTAGACGGTCCGGGCCGGCCGTTGTTCGCCGGGCATAACCCGGTCGGGGACCTGGTCGAGCCAGGTGGGCTGGCCGCGGCCGGTGTTGCCGAGCAGGTCGGCGGCGAAGACCTGGCGGCGAGCGCCGATCAGGGAGTTGCCGCAGGCGAGCTGACCGCCGAACCAGGGGACGAAGCCCCCCTCGTGGATCGTGTTGAGCCAGAGGGAGACCTCGGCCAGCTCCACCGCCACCGGGTTGAGGTCGACGCCGAAGCAGTTGTTGTCCGCCAGGTACATCTTCACCCGCTGGCGCTCGCGGGGGTACTGGTCGTGGGGGATGGTCTCGCCGGTCTCCTGTTGCTTGCGGGCGAGGTACGCCTCGGCGAGCTGGTTGACCGCCTCGTTGAGGAAGGCGGCGGAGCCCATGGCCGGCTCGCAGAGGGTGATCTCCAAGATCGCGTCGGCCGACTTGCCCTCCAGCAGCTCCTTGAGGGCGTACTTCACCAGGCAGCGGGTGAGGACCTCGGGGGTGTAGTAGGAGGCGGACCGCTCCCGGTCGCGGCCGGCGAGGCGGTAGATGAAGCTCCCCTTGGGGTAGTGTTTGAGGGTGCCGTCGGCGTTGTAGACCCGCTCCGCCTCGGTGTACGCCTCCAGGGCGTCGGGGGGGACGAAGTAGGCGGTCTTCAGCTCGTCGTACTCCTTGTCCGGCCGCTTCACCTCATAGAGGTCGGTCTCGGCGAAGAAGCCGCGGTAGGAGAGGAGGGCCTCGTAGACTGCGCCGAGCTGGTTGATGCCGAGCTGGGCGTAGGAGATGCGGCCGCGGCGCTCCCTCTTCCCCTTCGGCCGGGAGAGGGACATGAGCTCGATCACCCGCTGGAGCACCTGGTTGCGGAACCGGACCCGATTGAGCAAGGGGGTCTGTGCGGGGTCGAAGAGGTGGCTGGCCAGGGGCGGGATCTGGAAGGTGTGGTGGTGGGGCCGCCCCTCCAGCTCCATGTGGAACTGGGTCTTGCCTCCCTCCTTCGCCGGGGGCCAGCCGTGGTAGACAAGGTCGAAGAGGAGCTGGATGGAGCGGTGGAGGAAGGTACCGTTCTTGGATTCCTCGGTGGTGAGGTTGACCAGCTCCAGATCGCGGAGGGTCTCCAGGCTGTACCCTTCCCGGTACGCCTCCGCCTTCATCGGGGCGTAGCCGAGTTCGGGCCGCGCCTCGATGTAGAAGAGGAAGAGGAGGCGGTACATGTAGCGCAGGCACTCGCTGGTGAGCTGGTGGGCGAGGTCGCGGCCGTAGACCTTCTCGTGGAGCTGCTCCCGCAGGTACCAAACCGCCTCGTTGCCGAGGAGCTCGATGGACTCGCGCAGGGCGTACTTGAGGTCCTCGGAGACCGCGAAGGCGTGCTTGTGGGAGGACTCGTCGAGGGTGTCGAGGAGGCTTAGCCGCTCTGCAGGGCAGACGGAGTCCCGGTTGAGGAGGGCCGCCATGGCCTGGAGGGTGGTGGCCTCCCGGCGGCCGAGGATCTCCGCGAGGTCGAAGCGGAGCAGCCGCTTCTGGTTCCACTTGGTGCGATCCAACAGGAGCAGCTGGGCGTCGCTGGCCACGAGGAGCCAGCGGGGGGGCTCGGCGCGGCCGAAGAGCTGGCGGGTGATGACCTCGTCCAGGGTGGTGGCCAGCAGCGCCGGATCGGGGGTGGCGCCGTCGGGGTACTGGCAGGGGTGGAGCGAGAGCTCCAGGGGGTCGGTCTGCTCGCCGGCGGGGTCGATCGCCTCCACGATCCACAGCTCCGGCGCGCCGTTGGGGCGGGTCACCTCGCCGAGGAGCGGCATGGGGGCACCGTCTGCCAGCTCGTGGAGGGTGGGTCGGACCTCGTAGCCCAGGGTGGCGAGGAGCTGGGTCAGGAACGGCCGCTGCAGCTCCAGCCGGGCCTCGGGCCGCCGGGTGCGCTCCA
>Ga0114931_10004283_pt1 | contig 17810 bp, 25 predicted proteins | sample 2SBtaG_FD_89579 | JGI IMG/M metagenome (GOLD analysis project Ga0114931, IMG submission 89579) | Deep subsurface microbial communities from Kolumbo volcano to uncover new lineages of life (NeLLi) - 2SBTROV14_V59a metaG | ecosystem: Environmental > Aquatic > Marine > Volcanic | place: Kolumbo...
ATTAAATTAATATATTTATATTATTCAAAAGTAGAGAATGATCAAATAAAATATGAAGTATATCCAAAATAAAAAGTGAAAATTTATTAATTTACGATTTATTCAACATTAAAAATACAGTCTAGATGTCTAAAATAGATTATAATTTAATTAGTCAATCAATATTTTACTATCAATTACATGGTTTTAAGTATATTGATGTTGATTGGCTTGTGGATCTTGATATTGGAGAATTAACTCTCCCTGAAGAAAAAATACAATTTTGCATTACTCCAAGAGGAGAAATTAAAAAAACCCTTGTTGGGTCTGCTGAGCAATCTTTTTTGCAATTAGTTAAAGACAAAAAATTAGATTTTGGAAAATATGTGAGTGTTACTGGATGTTTTCGCGATGATCCAATTGACGAACTACATCAACCATATTTCATGAAAACCGAACTATTCATGTATGATACGCTAGTTAATCTTGAAAAAGAATATGACAATATTGTAAATATTTGTCTTAATTTCTCCAAACAATATGTCCCCGTAAAAATAAAAAAAATGACGCCTAAAGATGATAAATGTATTCAGTGCGATGATATTGTAACGGTAAAAGATGAAATTGAACTTGGTTCTTATGGAATTGCAACCAATGAAGTGGGTGGAAAAAAAATTTACTGGATTTATGCTACTGGTATGGCAAGCCAACGATTAAACACGATTTATCACTCACATCATGCTAAAGGCTACCACAACGCAATAATTCCAAAAAGTCTTGCAGGATGTTTTAGTAAAATATTAGAGGAAGTAGAGGAGCTAAAGGATGCAATAATTGAAAAAAATAAAATCATGGAATTAGTCGAATTGAGCGATTTATATGGAGCAATTGAATTATACATTGAACAAAAACACGGTATGACGATGAATGATCTAAAGATTATGAGTGATACCACAAAGAGAGCCTTCAAAAATGGACAACGTGAATAATTTAATTTTTTTTCGGAAACGTAGGCAGAAACCCCTCAATATGTTTATGGAGCTCTGATGGCATATTTTGAAAAACATCTGATTTTTTCCACACTAACAATAAATTACCATGATCACCACTTAGTAAGTGTTTGCCACATCCTACGCAGTAATTGTGATTAACATATAATCCATATTTACATTTATTATTCCATTTTAAAATTCCCTTACAATCACATATTTCACTTTTTATAAATCCATTAAAATAAACACGTTTTGCATCACACGCATGACTTTTACATAAATTGGGACATATATAGTCACACACCCATCCATCAATCAATTTCAAACCTAATTTTCGCCCACAATTTCCGCAAAAATTAATTCCTCTGCATCTTTCCTTTTTCTTTTCACTCATTCTGTTAAGAAAACCGAGATCCAACCTATTAATAAAAAATAAATTCATTTTTTAATAATAAAAAATTGATCAACATTATCTTTTATTATATAATCTTTTCTTGAAACTATTGGTTGTTATAACTTTTTATTATAGGTATGAATCCTATTTTACTTCCTAATGAAATTTATTGGCACATTTTTAGACAATTAGATTTGGTAGATTTAAAGTCTTTTTTTGGATTAAATAAAAAAATAACAACTTGCCTTATTGAATTTATCAAATTATATCACGTTATTAATTGTCAAAGAAATAAAGAAAAAGCAATCAAATTATCAAATAATGGATTTAAAGTAAAACTTAATCTGGAACGTGCAAAAATTAGAGATGTATCCTCTCTCGGGAATATTTACAAACTTAATTTAAGCAGGTGTAAAAATGTGAACGATGTGTCAGCTCTTGGCAGAGTTCATAAACTCAATTTAGGCTTGTGTAAAAATGTAAAAGATGTGTCATCTCTCGGTAATGTTCACACTCTTTATTTATATGGAACACATATAGATGACGTCTCTGCATTAGGTAATGTTCATACACTTAATTTAAGTGGATGTAAAAAAGTAAAAGATGTGTCATCTCTCAGTAATGTTCATACTCTTTATTTAGATAATACACATATTGACGACGTCTCCGCATTAGGTATTGTTCATTCCGAAGGAAGTTCACGGCAACGTATCCTTAGCGAAGCTTCACGTGGGAAAACCAAAGGTTTAGGAAAATCAAAAGATTTAGCTTTGCGTAAAACTACACTTGATTTAAGTTATACTGATGTGAGTGATGTATCATCTCTCGGTAATGTTCATACCCTTTATTTAAGGGGATGTAGGAAATTATGTGATGTATCGGCTCTTGGCAATATTCATATACTTAATTTAAGTGGTTGTGATTATGTAAAAGATGTATCCGCTCTCGGGAATATCTATTCACTTAATTTATGCGGATGTTATCATATAACTACTGGTATAAAGATGTTGGGTAATATTCACACTTTGAACTTAATTGGCGTTTGTGTAAAAGATATATCAGAGTTAGGTAATGTTCATACCCTTTATTTAGATCACATAGATATTAAAGATGCTTCAATTTTCAGTGATGTTTATAAACTTCATTTATATGCTTGTAATATAACTGATATTTCACCTCTTAGAAATGTCCATACGCTTGATTTAAGGGATTGTAAAAAAATAACTAATGTATCGTCTCTAGGTAATGTTCACACTCTTAATTTAAGAGGTTGTGAAAAAATAACTGATGTATCGTCTCTCGGCAATGTTCATACTCTTAATTTAAGTGGTTGTAAAAAAATAACTGATGTATCGTCTCTCAGCAATGTTCATACTCTTAATTTAAGCGGTTGTAAAAAAATAACTAATGTATTGTCTCTAGGTAATGTTCACACTCTTAATTTAAGTGACACATATATAAATGATGTATCAACACTGGGTGATGTTCACACACTTAATTTATCTTTCACAAATGTAGTTAATGTATCAATGCTAGGTAAAGTTCACAAACTTAATTTATCTTCCACAAATGTAGTTAATGTATCAATGCTAGGTAAAGTTCACAAACTTAATTTAACAGGTTGTACAAAAATACATGACGTATCTAGTTTGGGAAATGTTTACATACTTAAATTGACTCATACATATATTAGTGATGTATCTATGTTAGGCAATGTTCATACACTAATATTAGGCTATACATATATTAGTGATGTATCATCTCTCGGTAATGTTCATACACTTGATTTAGAAGGATGTAAAAAAATAATAGATGTATCTATGTTGGGTAATGTTCATACAATTAATATAAGAGGTTGTAATAATATAAGGGATACATCAATGTTAAATAATGTTGTTTATTTATTTAAATAAAAAAAGAAATACTTTACTTTTAGAGATAGACTATCTTCGATAGTGATTGAAGTTCCTTTTTAAGATGGCATAAATCCAAATATTATATGAATTAATTCCATAGGCAAACTCAGTTCAGGACGACGATACATCACACTGATAAATGCAATTGATTGTTTGGTTTTGTTAATAAATTGAGGACAACTTATGACTATATATTGATGTTTTGTCCCTTTTCTGTCACTTTTTATAAATGTTTTTTCGATTATAATTGGCATGTTTGTTATCTCTAAAATTCGTCTTAATGCCTCATAAACCTTATTTCTTGATGACTGAATTAAAGAAACTTTTCCTCCTTGAGCTAATATACAACACATTACAAAAGCTCTTCCTCTTTCTTGCTTATAGTATTTTAGTATACTCAATGTCCATTGTTTTGGTACATAATATTTAATTCCCTTAATGGTAAAGTTAAAATTATCCTCAATATATGTTTTATTTAAGTCTATTGGTAAAATGTTAGGATTAACATATTTTTCCGTCTCTTTGGCTGTGCGAAATATTTTATGCCACTCCATTATCATTCTTATTACTACCAATAAAAAAATAATGTTATATAATCACATAAATTCAATTTTTAAACCGGATTAGATGGAGAAAAGTGGGATTTTCTGTATGTTTCAAAGGGGATTAGCGTTTTAAATCGTTCACACGCAAACCATTTATAGTGACACCACGCATCCCAGTGTAACTGTCGTTTATACCATTCAAAATCCCACGCATTTTTATTTTTCGATTCCATTCTTTCTTTATATTTTTTATAATATTTGTGTTCTAACTGATTGCGTCGATTTATTTCAACTGTATCATTTTTCTTTAAAGGATCTAAAATATCAATGGTATAATCCTTGTACAATTCTTTAACAAATTCTTTACTCATTTTAAACAATTAATGTAAATATTGTCGAAAAAAATAAAATCAATTTTTATTCCGCTGCAAATATGTTTAAGACGGATATTTGTGTTTTATGTGTTTAATAATATAATTAATGAAAGATCCAATATATGAATGGCTGTTTTTGAGTAGTGTAAGTCTTTTTTGCATATTTGGAATTACAGCATCATCTAAAAAATTTTGTAGATTCCCACCTGTGCGTTCGTGGTAATTCCACCATCCTTGAGTATCACTCACAAGTTTGTTCCATTCATCTCTATTTGTATTATCAATTTCCAATCGTCCCTGATCATGTATATAACCGCAAAGTACTGTTATGGGAAAGATAATTTCGCTGCTACTCCAATTTCTTTTTGGATCATTCATATTTAATTATAATATAACTTCTATCTTATTTTTCTCTTTTTTTCGGAGGAATAAGCACGCAGTTCTTAACTTATGCAACATTACAGGAACCATCTACATATTTTTAAGGGATCTAAAATGCCAACAGCATAATCTTTGTACAAATTATTTGCTAGTTTTTAGAGAATTAATGTAAATATTATAAAAAATAGGATCAATTTTTATTCCCCACAAATATATTCTTGAAAATCAGAAAAATCAGTTCAACAGGCAAACTCATCTGTGGACGCAGATACATAACACTAATAAACGCAACTAACTGTTTTCGATAATATGGCTGTGCATTTTTGTATTGTATTGTTATATTATCACCCCTTATATGCCACATATTTTGGCGCCAAAGTGGCCAATCAAACTCAGGAACTTTACACTTAATTATATCAGATTCAATAATTTCTTTTCCTGTTGCATTACTCAATTTGTTAATATTATCATACAATAAATGCTTTCGTATTCTTATTTTACCTCCATTATTCAAGAAACAACATATTATATAAGTTGTATATCTCTGATGATATATTTTGGCTTCATGTAAATATTTCTTTAGTTGTGGAATATAATAATGTCCTGGACCATAATCACGATCTGTTCGTAACTTGGCATTATCTGCAACATTACCTAATTTATCTACATATTTTTTTTTAAATATTATTGGATCTTTATATGGTGGTGGAAAAATATTATTAATAAGCCAATTATCAACTCGTTCTTTTCCTTTTACCCATTTTCCTTTAGTAAATGTTTCTTTTTGTGATTTGCCAGCAGAGATTATTTTATTAATGTTATAAACTTTGGTATAATCCAATCGAGACAATCGATCTGATATTAATGCATAATATTCTTTATCAATATTAGCAAAATTCATCAATTTATATTTATATTTAAGGCAAATATTCTCTAAATTTAAAAAAAAATTTCTATTTCAAACCCTTAAATTTATTACGTTTATCTAAAAACTCAATACAATTTTTGTTCACATTTTCTAATATTTTTAATTCACGCAGAACATTTTTATAATTTAACTCCAATTTTTTCCCAGGGATACCACCATAATTCTTGATTGTCTTGAGTTCATCTGTTAATTGCTCATATATTTCACGGATACCTTTAGCGACATCCCTATCCTTAGCTCATCCCTTTTAGGGACCTCACGCCTAACCCTTTAGGGTTTCTTACGCTCAACGCGTAGCTCCTTTAGCCTCGGCTAAATCTTCGATTTTCCCACGCAATACTCCTTGAGTATTGCTAAGGACGCAGAGGCGTGAGGTCCCTAAAAGGGATGAGCTAAAGATGCGAAGCCGAGGCTAAAGATGGGGGATATGTTCCAACATTTGTTCTTCATAATCCTCAATTCTATGTTTTAAATGTTCTTCCATATGATCGGCCAATCTCTGAGTGTCTTCTGCATCGAACTTAATGTCAAGATACACCTTTGCCAATAGACTCCTGGCATCACATAATTCATCTTCCTGTTTTTCTTCTCTTCTCATAAACTCCCTTCTACTTGCCTCTTCTCCTTCGGGGTTTCTACAGGCAAATAAAGTCTTTGGACTTGTATGATAGCTACGGACACGAGACCGTAGATGATTTCTTGTTTTTAAGTGTTTGTCGCAGCATTTTCATTATGAGTAACCCTAACAAATAAGATAAAAATAAATCAATTTAATTTCCTTTTACCCTCACGATTGATAACAATAGTTTTATTAATAGTAGGATCTTCAATAGTAATCTTATCCCCACCTATTGTTTCAATTATTATTTTATCTACTTTTTTGTTTTGACCTAATCCAAACGAAAGCAGGTGGCTTTGGTCTCCACCAAAACCTACGCCGCCATATATCTGTTGACGAATTTGTTGTTGTTGCCCAATAAATAATCTCACAGTTGCATTTGCATATTGTGCATTTTCTGGCAATTTAATGTTAATCCAATTGTTTTTGTCTTTATTTTCATTCAAATATCCAAAGACTGGTCCAATTATATTTGCCCAGACAATATCTTTAATTCCATTTCCATTGATATCCATCATTACTGGTGTATGAGCGTAATTTTTATTAGTGTATTTATAAATTCTCTTGAATTTTTTACCTTTTTGATTTATTAAAACTGCTCCCGGTAATAATACTTGATGGGAATAATATAGATAATTTTGTGCAAAGATTATATCTACATAACCGTCTAGATTAATATCCTCCATTATAGCACCCCAACCAAATCCACCACCACCAACATCAACTTCATTACTTACATCTGTAAATTTATAATTTCCATCATTTCTAAGAAGCATGTGTTTATTTGTCAATATTTGATCTTTATGTAAACCACCTTTTTCTGGAGATCCCCGAATTCCACCTGTTTTCGTTAAAGGCATTGTATCACCAACATTAGTAAAGAATAAATCGAATTGCCCAGAATTATTATAATCTCCTACACCAATACCCATCCAAAAACCAAACGTTTTTTCAGGAATTATAGATTCAAATCGTTTGCCTTGTATATTTCGTAATATTTCTATTCGACCTGTGTCATGTGCTAAAACTAGATCAGGCCATCCTGATCCAAAATCAATAAAGATTGAAGTAAATGTATTTTGATTACCAGCTGCATTCATTTTCTTTGTAACATCTTCAAATTTTAAATTACCAATATTTTCCAATAAAATATTATATCGTGGGTGATCAGGATTATTAAACTGAAAGGGGTTTAATTTTGTGGAATGAGTGAATCTACTGATATAAATATCCAATAAACCATTTTTATTAAAATCTGATATAGAAATCGCAGATGGCGAAGAATCCGTAAAAGGACCATAAATTTGATGTTTAGAAAAAGTTCCGTCTCCTTTATTGAGATAAATAAATACACCATTTGTTCTTGCTACAACCAAATCTCCTAATCCATTATTATTCATATCACTCACAGCCGCCGCAAGTGTAGCGTATTTTGTATTATTAAGACCAGTATTAGCAATAATATTAACTAATTTATTATCTTCCGGTGAGTATCTCAATAATCCATCAGATTGTCCCTCTGTACCTCCAACAAATAATAATTCACCTGATTTATTACGAATAACAGCTGATGCAATAAATGGGAAAACTTGACGTTCTTTTCTTGGTTTATCGCGATAATAATATTGATGATAGTAATCCGATTCAACTAAATTTTTTTGCTTTTTCCCGAAAATAAATACAGGTGTATTCAATATTTGATAGACTATCGTTTTGACTTCATTATAACCTAATTGAATGTAGTATCCAATATCAAATCCATATTCACCTATTGTTATTATTTTATCCAAAATATAATAAATATATGTTAATATTCCAAGAACTATTAATATAGCTATGAGGATTAATAACCAATTCATTGTCCTATACTATATACAATTATTTATTGTCTCTCCATAATTAAAAAATATTAATAATTCTTTATTCGAAATATATATGCCGAAAACACTTCGGAAAATTATTAACAATTGGAAATATCATCTCTTTCATAATATCTATTGTATTAACATCATTATTATTTAGGGTTTCAGCCAGTACTAATTTTACTACGTTTTCATGATTATTCTTTAATGCAATTGCGATTGCTGGGCCTATATTACTTGTTACACTTACCTTTGGATGTTTAAGTAATATTTTAACTATTTCTTCATATCCATGTTTTATGGCCGTTTTTAGAGCTTTATTGGATCTATCACCAGGATTAATTCTAGGATCTTTTAATAATAAATTAACAATTTCTAAATTATTCTTGACAACTGCATAAGAAAATGTTAAATTAGCATTATCCGATGGATCTACTCTGGAATCACTTAACAATAATTCAACTATTTCTTTATGATTTGCATTAACAGCCCATTGAATAGTCTGATTATTAGTATGACCCGGTTTAACACGTGGATGATTTAATAATAACTCCACAATTTCTTTATTTCCATATCGAGCAGACCACCGTAATACATAATTTGGACTATAGTTACAATCATAATTACGAATTATAAATTTTATTAATTTTGTATGTTTCATAAGGAGTAATTTTTTAATAATTGCATTGAAATTTCTAACACATAAATTATCTGGACCCAGAGCTAACATTTTTTCACATATTAAATCTAATCCATTTTCTATGGCAAAATTAAACAAAATATCCATATCATTAGAATTTACTGAATGCATAATTTTACTTTTCATAAGACTCATACATATTCTTAATAGATCATCATGAACAAAATTTAAATCAAATTCAGTCTTAGTATTAATAATAAATTTTTCCATATTACTCTTAATGGATTTTAATTTTTTCTCATTAAGAAATGTAATATTTATAAAATATTTAAAATGCTTTAACTTTGTAATTAGATTATCGACATTTTTTATACCTTTGAAAAAATAATCATTAGTTGTCCAATTTCTATAAATAACTTTTTTCCAAATACACAAATTAGTGAGTATATAATTTCTCACTTTTTTTGAAACAATGGTTAATTTGATCAAATCTCTAACCTTTACAAATTCTAATATATGAAAAATAATTTCATTAGGAAAACTTAACAATTCAATTACATTATTCATTATAAACGTTAACTCACTGTTTGTATAAACCCGTTTTTGTGTAAGTGTGATTCCTCTTCAAGAAGATTTCTATATTAATAAAAGTCTAAAAAATAAAAACTGTCAATTTTTATCCTTTACCTGAACAAAAACAACTTATAATAGGTACTACACAACACAAACAAATCATCATTATAGGTATAATTAAAAGTGCAATTAGAATTCCCACCGGAATTAATAACACTAATATAGGTATACCTACAAATAATCCTATGCCATAAAATGTATATTTAATACTCTTACCTACCCATGGATAAAAATGTCTTATTTTATTCACCTTAATATTAATGTTCCGTTTCCACTTTTTTAGTCTATTTTTCCATCCACCGCCTTTAATTCGATCATTAATTGAGTTTCCATGATCATAAATTTCATATAAATTCACACCCTTATGATAATTAGCCCAATAAATGAAATCCCCATTTTTGGCCTGTTTTCTCATATCACCTTGAAGTAATCCATTATTGTACTGTTTTAATTCCTTTATATTTTCAGTATCTGGCCAAAATTTGCAATAAACTCCATGTTTTTTGTCATTTTGAAATTCAATGATTATTTCTAAGTTATCATTTTTAGTATAATATCTTGATAATCCATCTTTTTTTGAATTTTTATATTGTTTTTCGATCCTTAATTTACCATTTTTATCATACACTTTATACAATGTTGGCCATACTTTAAGCTGTTCGTCTTGCGATAAATGACATCTCAATTTATACTCAATATCCTCAATATTTGGTAATTGGTCCAGCAATATTTGATGTTTGTTTTTAGTCTTTTGTGACACATTTGTAGCCACTGTCTTAAAACATAAATTTTGTAATGTATCAAGTTTATTCATCTTCTATTTGATTAAAATTACCAAATTAAAACAAATCAAAATCAATTTTAAATAAAATCATATAAATCACTACTACTACAATGTTAAAATATATAACTATATAACTATTGTGGAAATTCCAAAAAGTATTATTTCAAAACCTACAGGAATTAACAACACTAATGTAAATATACTAATCAATAATGTTATTCCATAAATTGCACACATAATACTCTCAATAATCCATAGACGAATATGTCTAATTTTTCCCACCTTTACATTTATATTTCGTTTCAAATTCATCAATCTTCCCTCAATTTGATCATTAATTGAATATCCATGTTTGTCAATTTCATATAAAATAATACTCTTATAATATTCAGCCCAATAAATTAAATCACCATTATGTGCATATTTTTTCATATTTCCCTGAAGTAATCCATTCTGATAATGTCTTAATTCCTTGATATTACGATTATCTACCCAAAATTCACAATAAACTCCATCGCTACGCGAGTTTCCAAAGGAAATGTCTATTACCATTTTGATATTCAATTATTATTTTTAATTCATTGTTTTCATTATAATATCTTGATAATCCATCTTTTTTATTATTTTCGCATTGAATATTGGCCTTTAATTTCCCATTTTTATCAAATTCTTTGTATAATGTTGACCACACTTTAAGTTGTTGTTCTTGTGACAAATTAGATCTTAATTTATCCTCAATATTTGGTAATTGTTCAAGTAATGTGTGATTTTCATGAATGATTAAAGCTATTGATTTTAAACATAAATTTTCTAACGTCTTAAGTTCGTTCATTTTCAATTCTCAACTAAACCATAGTCATTGTCTGTTGTAAAACAATACACACAAAGTTTTACAGGGATAAATAACGAAACCTAGGATAATTACCAAATTAAAACAAATCAAAATCAATTTTTAAATAAAATTAACAGATATAATTATAATATAACCCGCCACCTACACCATAAAAGAGAGTCCAAATTATTGCAGCATAAACGTGGAACCAATTTTCATTTTTCATTTCAAATATATCACGAGGTACATTTGCTATAAATCGACCATAACTAGAAAAAATCATTGCAGATATAAAACCAATTACGAATAGATTTTTTATTCCTAATACTCTCATTAATGCCATAATTAATATATTAGCAAATGCGAACATCCATGCAACTGTACGTGCCATTTTAATATAAGAATGACCATTTTTTACCAGTGCTCCTTTGTTATATTGAAATGACATAAGTGTTATCGGCACATAACCTGCTAATGCTCCAAATATAAAATCTTTGCCAATATTTTTAGTAAATAAACTCATTTTTATTATATATTAATTTGATATAATTATTTTTATTACCAATATATATAACAATGAGTGTATTAGTTTGTGTTATTCCTATTATTGCTCTATTGATAGTAACTATTTTATTAGGTTATTTAGTTTTTAAATCTAATAATCCTACAAGAACTCAACGATTATGGCCAATACCAAAACCATTTACAGGTAGAGAAAGAATGGTTTTTATGGCAGATGCCATTTTAAATTTGAAAAAAGATCCAATATTTTTAATAAAAAAAGATCTTGGTAAATTATCGACATTTAAAACTATGATTGAAAAACAGACTTTAAAAAATAAAGCATCCGCATTTTTCAAAAAACAATTTGGTATTAGTGATAATTTCCTTAATTTATTCATGATGGAGTTACATGTAAATGATAAAATGGGTTATCATGCTGAATGTATAAAATCGACAGAGAAAAGTGTATCTATACCTATTCTTGACGGTGGTTTTATTGTATTTATTCCTGCTGGTATAACACTCACTGGTATATATGGTGGTAAAAATGGTGTTAAGTCTGATAGACCTGGAGTATTAGCCTATGGTTATTATACATTTGGTCCATATAAGATTAAATACTTTGGAGTATGTCCACTTCAAAGTTGGAGTACATATGATAATACCTATAGTTATGTTGATTGTGATGTAATTATTGAAAAATCACCTAAAAAATCTGATATTGGTTTACATGGAAAAGCCGTAGGAATTATGATAAATTCAAAATTAAGAGGTGGAATGAATTCAGTAGTAATAAGAAATGTTTTGACATTTTAATATATACTTAAAATGAATTACTCATTAACAACTCCAATCACAAAAAACTATATCTTAGCATTTCTTATTGGATTTGCATCGTCTTATCCATCACTCATGCCAACAGCATTATCATTAATAAAAAACAAAGGTTCAGGAGATAATAGTCAGTGCAATTTATATAAAATTGCAGATTTTGAGACAAAATTTATGTATATTCCGATAATTTATGGAATCTTGTCAGTTGTAATCTTTTTGGTCATTAACAATTTTTTCCCTGGATGGCTAAATAATTATTGGACAGTTGGTTTTATAATTGCATTGATATATCCCAGTATCGGATATTTCTCACAACATGCTCAAAAAGTATATGGTATAAAATCTGCTCCCAAATTATATTTGGGGGCTCAGGCAATGTATTTGACATTTTATGGACTAATAATAAATTACTTGATAAATAATATTTAAAATTGATCGGCATTTTTATCAATAACATCTATCTTAATTAATTCTAAAGCTAATCAACAGAATAATGTCCTTCGATTTACCTGATAGTTTACTAACATTAATATCTGATAAACGTGTTGAAGGATATATAAAACGTATAAAAGAGTTAGAAAATGAAATAAAAGAATTAAAAGATAAAGTGGATTGTGCACACAAATATCATTCTTCCGATTACTCTTCTACAAGATGCATAAACTGCAATGATGTATGTTGTGGTGAATGTAGGGAAGCTTGTGATAAATGTGGTTGTTGTGAGGAATGTTGTACATATCTATGTGATAATTGTGTAAAAAAATGCAGTAGTTGTCGTTGTGTACATTGTCCAACTCATACAAAAGTTACTGATAAAGATATAACAATATGTAATTATTGTTTTAAGCATGGTCTTGATAATTAATTTAAAAATAGAAATTATATAATTTTTTTTTGTTAATGAAGATGAGTAATACTTATTTAGTTCTTCCCTCAATCTCTTCCGTTGTCGGAGACAGAGGTCGAAGGGGGGATGAGCTAAGGATGTGCAAAGCACCAGTAATTATAGATAAAATTTCATAGGAAAACATAACAGTAATATTATTAAAGTAAAAGAATCCGATTTAGAAAATAAAGGTATTTATTTTTATACTGATAAAGAAAGTGCAAGAGATTTCTTTTATTTTCAATATTAAAAAAATCAAATATTGAGTTTAAAATCTTTTTCTGTATTTTTATATTCTTGACTTCCCGGCATATTTTTCAATTAAATTATTGTATCTTTCAATTCAATTATTGTATCTTTTAATTTAGTTATTGTATCTTTCAATTCATCTTGAGGATTATCTAATTTGGTTATTGATATAATTTCAATATTATAAGCCTGTTGATACTTATTATTTACTTGAGTAAATGTTGTTGGAACACCATTTTTTTTAAATAAATACAACACAATATGATTGTGTTTAGTAATTTCGTCGAGTGTCACAATAAATCCTTTTATATAATTTTTACACTCTTTGAAAATTTCTGTGTGTTTATTTGCTGTTTTATAAACTCGAACTTGCCATTTTATTACCAATAAAAACAGTTGATCCATCATTATAAAACCTTATAACACAGCCAAACTATATTGTATTTTATTCAATTTTTGCGACTATATCGGTTTGTGATTTAAACAATTTTGATTTACAATATTTAATTGCTTCATCACAATCTTTCACTCCTCCAAAATCCAGACCAACATCTATTGCCAATTGCCAATTTGATGCACCCTTTGATTCACAATATTTAACAATTTCTAAACAATTGCCACTAACAGCACTTATTAAGACTTCTTGCCAATCATTTCCCCCCATTGATTCACAGTATTTAACAATTGAAAATTTTTGTTGACTAGCAGCACAACACATGGCATAATTCCAATCATACCTTCGATCACAATAATAATCTAATAAATTTAGCGAATTATATTTTATTGCACATCTACTTCCATCACTTCTATCAAATGATCTTAATTGAGGATTTTTCGTTGGAGCATAGAATTTATGATACCAATCTTTTAGTGGGGATGGTAATTCTTCTAATAATTCATACAAATCTTCAGGTAATTCTTTTTTGGAATAAGATATTTTATTTTTTAAAATATCAACAATAACTACAAATTTCAATGATCTTGACATTACAATATGTAATATTTATCAATATTTTAGAATTTAAATATTATCACTTTTTATTATTTAAAGTTGGAAATATAAATGAAAAATATGAAATTAATGTTATACCAATTTTACAAATAAAAAAAGACAATTATTTAAGATATCTCATAGCGACAATATTCATAATTTTTCCATGGATTTATATTTACAGACCTAATAGTCTGATTATATTTACATAAATAACTGTCAATAAAGAAGTTATAATCAATAGAATTATAAAATTGTAACTTATAATAAATATTATTTGTATAAGGTATTCCAAGTTGTAAAATTTTTCCATCTATATTTTCAAATGATGGGAATTCTGATCGAAGTACAAGTGGAGATACCTTTTTACCATTTAAAATAGTTGTTTTTTTAATTATTTTTTGCATTTTTTTGGTTTTTAGTTTTTTATTTTTTTTTTAGATTTTAGATTTCTGTTTTTTTGTATTTTTTGAGTTTTTAGTGAAATTTAATTATTTTTGGGTCCCTTAGTTATTTTTTCTTCATTTTTTTATTTTAACCAAAAGTCCGGTGGGTTTATCATAAACGGTATCTTTTCCCATTAATGGACTAAAATCATAATAAATTTCTCCCCAAAAGTGAATTAATGCATGGATACCCCACGATATTGACAAAACAAGTAACAACATTGCTAATTTTAGACTATCCATATTGGTAAAATGCGTAATAACCCACCACCCTCCTATTACAGTTCCAAGCAAACTAAAAACTGCACAAATTTGGTGATAAACAAATGTCGCACGCATTGTTAACAATGATGTTAGATAAAGTTATTATAAGTATATATGGTAGTAACTTAAAAAATAAATTATAGAATAAAAGTATACATACAATTGATTAAAATGAGTGGCAATCAAGTAGGACAAAGCATATCTGGTAATACAATAACATTACCAAAAAGTACCAGAAATAATACCCTTGAAGATTTTATTAATAATATTATTATTAATGGAGGATTAACAGTAAACGATACAAATTTCATTATTCAAAACGCTGCAGATAATACAAAAAAAGCACGGTTCGATGCTTCTCTCATAGCTCCTTCCACATTGCAAGTTTTTTCATTTCCAAATAACAGTGGAACTCTGGCTTTAATATCTGATATTCCATTATTACAAACTGGTGGCCCTATTGTGGTGGCAAGTAGTGTTTTAACAGGTTTTGTTGGAGTACCAACAACAACTGTAGATTTTATGCGTGTTGATAATGTTGTTACCGCAGGTTTCCGTATAAATGGACTTTCAGTTCCTGGTGCGACTCAACAATGTACTCTTTCATTTATTCTTCCAACGGGGGGGATTGCTAATACAGCTAATGGTGCCGCGACTCTTGTTTATTCCACAAATGTCAGCGAGGGTGGTTTCAATGTTCTAACCTCAAACAGCCCATCCATTCTTGTAACTGGAAATAATGAAACAGCGAATGGGTTAGCATGCACAATTACTGGAACAGTTGTCTATAGGTTTTAATAAAAAAAAGTTTTAAACAATGGTTGATATTTGTCCTATTTTATAAAATATAAAAAATTCAATTTTTGCGTTTCCATTCAGATTCTATATAGGAACCAGCCGCCTTAAACCGACCAAATTGATGAGTCTTTCCACATTCTTTACATGTTCTATCACAGGTCTGTCTCATTATATCGCTTTTACCGAACCATCCAGCTGTAAACAAACCAACAAAAGCTCCGGCCAATTGTTGAAGTTCATTGCTTTTCCAGTCTGATATATTGATAGGATCGTAATAGCTATGATTCCCACTCCACCAACAACCATATGTAAATCGTGGCCAATCCATTGTTGTATTGCAAAAAAAAAATACATAGACCATAAAAATTTCAATTTTGTTTTGAAATTAATACCCAGCAATCCTCTTCGTGTTGGATCCGTTTACTATTGCGAACAACTTGTCCACAATCCTGACATTGATAAAGTGCACCTCCAATTTGTACACACCAATGATAATCCTGATCTATTACTAAATACCAATCTTTGCATAATTTACACCAAAAATGAGTGAATTGTTCGTTTGATTCAACACTTGTCATTTCTTTGATAATCTGTTTATTTAAATTTAAAACATAGACAATCAATTTATTTTATCTATTAAAAACTATATATACGGTTTTAAACTAAAAAAGTGATTTTCTATAACCAATATCCATTTTTGATGCTCTTTCACAACCAATATGGAATATATTATAATAAATCCTCAACAAACTTTCTTTCCATCCGAGATATCTGAGAATACCCGACAGATAACAATCCGTTGGTTTTCGGGCGGAAATAAACATCCTGTTTGTGCAGCAGCATTACAAGAACAACTAGAAAAGCTAGGATTTACTGTAATCCCAAAAAAAAGAATTTATACGGTATATGTTATGACTGCTACCCGATAAATTAAATCTCAATCTCAATTACATCCCCATCCGTCCTTATAGCACGGACCTCACACAACGCAAAGCTTTGTTAAAGGCGGATTAATCTTTGAGGTACTATAAATATGTAAAACTTCTAATATAGCTTTGATTACACTCTGATGTGTGACAAAAATTACATTTTTTTTTATCCATCAAATTTAGGAGTTTATCAACTTTTTTTTGGTTTTCCCAATCATCTTGAAATTCAATATCATTATAATCCAGCAGGGATTGATATTCATAATTAATGTGTTCTTGTATTTTTTTTTTGGCAAATCTCCTATTTTCCCAACCCAATTATCCTGGGTAAATTCAAAACCTTTTGTATATTCGCACAGGCCCAATTCTACATTTATTTTCTTTTTTCCATTACTCATTAAAATGGTTGTTTGGAGTGTTCTCAGAAATGGTAATGCATAGATTTAAAAATCAGCAATTTTTAAATTGGTAGCATCTTTTTTACCTTTTTCAGTGAGGGATGTTAAAAATAATGGCGATGAATAACGATTCGTATGACGAATAAGAATAAGTTTCATTGATAAAATATCTATTCTATAGTATATAGGAAAATTGATTTATCATTGTCTAAATATTATTCAATTTTATTTTTATCTACTGAATTTTAGTATTTGAATCTAAAATTTGTATACTTTTGAATATATATCATTATCAATAACTTCAAATTGTTTAATCTATATATATTTTTTTTTTATTAATTATCCAATTAAGATTTTATGATTTTGTTCAAAATGAATGTTGGTTGTGTATTATTATGTGTGGCACCTCCACCAGCATTACCTGTATTGAAATTAGCAAGACCACTATTTCCCCCATTAAACGCCCAACCCGTCGTGGTTCCTCCACCAGCTCCGGCATTATTGATGGGAAGAGATGAACTTAGAGTAAGATGGTTATGTATTGGTATCTGGGAAGTGGTTAATGTATGGTTCTGATTACCACCACTTGTTCCCAAAATATCTCCATTAAGAGCTGATGTCAAACGATTAGC
>Ga0114931_10004284_pt1 | contig 17809 bp, 17 predicted proteins | sample 2SBtaG_FD_89579 | JGI IMG/M metagenome (GOLD analysis project Ga0114931, IMG submission 89579) | Deep subsurface microbial communities from Kolumbo volcano to uncover new lineages of life (NeLLi) - 2SBTROV14_V59a metaG | ecosystem: Environmental > Aquatic > Marine > Volcanic | place: Kolumbo...
CGATCGACGATTTGCCTTAACAGGCTGTTAAGGGGTCAGGGGCGGGCGCTGTTATTCGGGCCGACCTGGGCGATACTGCGACACTTCCGGATCTTTCCCGGGACCCCCCCGTTACTGCCGGCAGACCTTACCCGGAATCCCTGAATAATTTCTTGAGTGCATCATGCACCCGCGGTGTGCCGGCAACGATATTGCCGGTGGCCAGGTAGTAGTACCGGTCGTCCAGTTCGCTGATCAACCCGCCGGCCTCGCGCAGGATCAGCGAGCCGGCTGCGATGTCCCAGATCTTCAGGCCGAATTCCCAGAAGCCGTCGAGACGGCCTGCGGCCAGGTTGGCCAGGTCCAGCGCAGCCGATCCGGGACGGCGAATACCGGCCGTGTTCAGCAAAACCTGCTCGAGCATGACGAGATATGCCTGCATCCGGTCGTGTGACCGGTAGGGGAAGCCGGTTCCGATCAGTGCGTTGTCGAGATCCCTGCGGCCGCTGACGCGAATCTTGTGTCCTTCCACCTGTGCCCCGCGACCGCGGATGGCGGTGAAGATTTCCTGGCGGTTCGGGTCATAGACAACGCCGACCGATAATCGACCCTTGATGCGCAGCGCAATCGATACGCAGAACACAGGAAAACCGTGAATAAAGTTGGTCGTGCCGTCGAGCGGGTCGATGATCCACGTGTATTCGCTTTCCCCCCGGTTGCCGCTTTCTTCGGCCAGAAATGCATGGTCGGGATAATATTTTTGAATGGTCCTGATGATGCTCGCTTCGGCGGCTTCGTCGACCTGGGTCACGAATTCGTGGGCACCCTTGCTGCGCACCTGGATTTCTTCGAGGTGTTTGAGCTGGCGGATCGCTATCTCACCGGCGCGGCGGGCGGCCTTGACGGCGGTATTCAACAGGGCTTGCATGGGGTTTGACGGGAGCGCATTGGCGGCAAAGGACGGCGGTATTGTACGGTCTGGAGCGTCTGCGGGGAAATGGGAACCGGGCTAGAATACGGCTCCTGTCAGTGTCCTGCCTGTATTGATTGCCTATGTCCGCTTTGCCTATTCGTTTTGTCCTGTTCGAGCCGACCCATCCGGGTAACGTCGGCGCGGCCGCTCGTGCGATCAAGACGATGGGGTTTACCGGGCTGGTGCTCGTCAACCCGGCTTGCCGGATCGATGGCGTCGCCCGGGCCCGGTCTTCCGGCGCGCTCGACGTGCTGCACGGGGCGCGTATCGTACCGACGCTGGCCGATGCCGTCGACGGGTGCGGTTTCGTCGTCGGCGCCAGTTCGAGAAGACGCCGGCTTGCCTGGCCGGAACTCGATCCGCGTGAATGCGCCGGCGAAGTGATTGCGGCGAGCCGCAGCAAATCGGTGGCGATCGTTTTCGGCGCCGAGCGTGCCGGTTTGACCAATGCCGAAATGGATCGGTGCAACGCGCTGGTCTACGTACCCAGCAACCCCGAGTACAGCTCGCTGAATCTGGCCATGGCGGTGCAGATTCTCGCGTATGAATTGCGCCGGGCACAGCATATCGACACCAGGCCGCCCGACACCGATTCGGTGCCCGCCCGTGCCGGCGATGTCGAGCGGTTCTACGAACACCTGGAGCGCGTCCTGATCGACAGCGGCTTTCTGAACCCGGACAATCCGCGCGTGTTGATGCGGCGCCTGCGTCGATTGTTTAATCGCGCGCGGCTGGACGAAAGCGAGCTGAAAATCATGCGCGGTATTCTCAGTGCGCTGGCGCCAGGCTCCGGGAGCCCTCCTTCGTCATCGCGTGAATCGGGGGCCGGCGGGTGATGAAGACACCTGTCTATCTCGACTATGCAGCGACGACACCGGTGGACGCGGAGGTGGCGCGCGCAATGTGTGCCTGCCTGACCGATGCCGATGCATTCGGCAACCCGGCATCCGGCCTGCATGCTTTCGGCCATGAGGCCGCAGCCCGGGTCGAACGGGCCCGCGAGCAGGTCGCGACGCTGATCGGCGCCACGGCTCGGGAGATCGTCTGGACATCCGGCGCGACCGAGGCAGACAATCTTGCGATCATCGGCGCCGCACGATTCCGCGCTACCGCAGGACGCCATGTCGTGACTTCCGTGACCGAACACCGGGCCGTACTCGATGCTTGCCGGTATCTGGGCACACAGGGGTTCGACGTCACCGAGCTCAGACCCGGGGCAAACGGCATCATCGAACCGGGGCAGGTCGAAGAGGCGTTGACCGGGGAGACGACGCTCGTGTCGATCATGCATGTCAACAATGAGATCGGCGTTGTACAGGACATCGGTGCCATCGGCGCCGTTTGCCGGCGCCACGGCGTGCTCTTTCACGTGGATGCGGCGCAGAGCGCCGGTCATCTGCCGATCGATGTCGTCGCCCAGTCGATCGACATGCTGTCTTTGTCGGCACAAAAAATTTATGGGCCCAAGGGCATCGGGGCGCTGTACCTGAATCAGGACCGGATACCACGGATCGAACCGCTGATGTTTGGCGGCAGCCAGGAACACGGGTTGCGCCCGGGCACGGTCCCGACCCACCAGGTCGTCGGCATGGGCGAAGCGTGCCGCATGGTCAGCGACCGCAGGCAAATCGATGCCGACCGGATCGCCGCCCTGCGCGACCGGCTCTGGGAGGGTATCGGCGGCGTTCCGGGCGTGTTGCTGAACGGCGATCGTGAACGACGGGTCAATCATATCCTGAATGTCAGTATCACCGGCGTCGAAGGCGAAAGTCTGCATTACGGACTGCGTGACCTGGCGGTGTCGGCCGGTTCGGCCTGTACCACGCTCGACGATGCGCCGTCGGCGGTACTGCGCAGCCTGGGGCGTTCCGATCAGCTCGCACGGGCCAGCGTTCGTTTCAGCTTCGGACGGCCCACGACCGGACAGGAGGTGGATTTCGCCGTCCGGAGTCTGCTTGATATCGTTGCCAGGTTGCGCGGCCTGGCGCCGGCTGCGACGCAGGCGCTTGCGTGAACGATCCGGGGCTCAAAGCGCCCGGCGCGAGTCACGGGCAACGTTATTCGCCTCTCGTCGTGCGGCATTTCGAGCAGCCGCATCACGCCGGAACGCTGAGCGGGGATTACGAGACTGCCCTGCACGGCCGAGGCGGGCAGCGCGAGCAAGGCACCGAGGTCGTGTTTCATACCGGCGTCGATGCCGGCCTCATGGCAGAAATAACGTTTCAGGCTTTTGGCTGCCCGCATACTATTGCTGCCTGCAGCGAGCTGACCGTGCGCCTGACCGGCCGGCCGGTCGAAGCACTGGATGAGGTCCGGCCCGATGAACTGGCGGCCTGCCTGGATCTGCCGGTGGAGAAAACCGGCCGGTTGCTGATTATCGAAGATGCCTTGCGCAAGTGCCTCACAGCTTGGGACAATAGATGGCTGGGCGAAAAATAACCCGGACAGGCTTTTGGCTTTTCATATCAAGGAACGATGATGGCGATCACATTTACCGACAGCGCAGCCGAGCGGGTGCGCACTTTTCTGGCAAAGCGCGGCACCGGCCTCGGCCTGCGGCTGGGCGTGAAGAAGACGGGGTGCTCGGGGTATTCCTATATCGTCAATTATGCCGATGAAGTCGGTGCAGACGACATTGTGTTCGAGGTCGACGACGTCAAGGTCGTCGTCGACAGGCAAAGCCTCGATGTGATCGACGGTACCGAGGTCGACTATGTCCGCGAAGGGCTGAACGAGGCATTCAAATTCCGCAACCCGCAGGCGATCGGTGAGTGCGGTTGCGGCGAGAGTTTCAGTATCCAGGAATAACCAGCAGGAAGTGAATATGAGTATCGAACGTACCTTTTCCATTGTGAAGCCCGACGGCGTCGAAAAGAACCTGATCGGCGAAGTCTATCGTCGTTTCGAGGCGGCGGGACTGCAGATCATCGCGGCTCGCATGCTGCACCTGACCCGCGAACAGGCGGAAAATTTTTACGGCGTGCACCGGGAACGGCCCTTCTTTAACGATCTGGTCGGCTACATGACGTCGGGACCGGTAATGGTTCAGGTGCTCGAAGGAGAAAATTCGATCGCGAAGAATCGCGAGATCATGGGCGCCACAAATCCGGCCGATGCCGATCCGGGCACGATTCGTGCCGATTTCGCATCGAGTATCGAAGAGAATGTTGTGCACGGCTCCGACGGGCCGGATACGGCACGCGAAGAGATTGCATTTTTCTTTTCCGAAGATCAGATTTGTCCGCGAACCCGCTGACAGTTGATCGCAGGCGCCGCCAGATGAACTTCGGTCCCGTCAACCTGCTGGGCATGCCCCGTGCGGATCTCGAGCGGTTTTTTGCCGACATGGGCGAGAAATCATTTCGGGCGAGACAGATGATGCAGTGGGTGTACGGTCGTTCGGTGTTGCAACTCGACGACATGACGGACCTGAGCAAGGCGCTGCGCCATTCGCTCGATGGCCGGATCGCATTCGGTTTGCCCGGGGTCTGCGAACGCCACGATGCGTCGGACGGCGTGATCAAGTGGCGCCTGGAGGCCGGAGGGGGACAGGCTGTCGAGACGGTTTTTATTCCGGAGGAAGACCGGGGGACGTTGTGCGTTTCTTCCCAGGTCGGGTGTGCGATAGATTGCCCGTTTTGCGCAACCGGCCGGCAGGGATTCAACCGTAACCTGAGTGCGGCTGAAATTATCGGCCAGGTGATGCTCGCCCGGCGAGAACTCGATGCCGTGGACGGGCCGCGGATCTCCAATATCGTGTTCATGGGGATGGGTGAGCCGCTTGCGAATCTCCGTGCAGTCATCAAGGCGGTCGACATATTACTGGATGACCTCGGTTTCGGACTGTCGCGCCGTCGCGTGACGGTGAGTACCTCGGGGCTCGTACCCCAGCTCAGGAAGCTCGGCGAAGCATCGAATGTCGCGCTCGCGGTGTCCTTGCATGCGCCCACCGATACGCTCCGTGACGTGCTCGTGCCGATCAACCGGCGCCATCCGCTCGCCGAATTGCTGGAGGCGTGCTGGGATTATGCGCGCAGGGCCAACCTGAAAGACGTAACGTTCGAATATGTCATGCTGGCCGGTGTCAATGACAGCGATGAAATGGCGCGTCGTCTCGCCCGTCTGCTCGTCAATCGCCCGGCCAAGGTGAACCTGATTCCGTTTAACCCGTTTCCCGGCAGTGTCTTTCGCCGTTCGTCACGGGCCGTCATCGACCGTTTCCGACAGGTTTTACTCGATGCGGGTATCATGACAGTGACGCGCAAGACCCGGGGAGATGACATCGCGGCGGCCTGCGGCCAGCTGGCCGGCCAGGTCAGCAACCGGGTGCGCACGCCGTTGGGCGGGAAAATGCAGCAGGGCTTATTGCAATGAAATTGATTCGTTTCGGAATCGCCGTGTTGAGCCTGGCGGCCCTGATGCTGGCTGCTTGCGTTACGCAAACGAAAGGCCACGTACCGCCGGCCGAGAAACCGCAGGAAGCCTCCAGCCTCAATGTACAGCTGGGTATCGGGTATCTGCGCCAGGGCGACTGGCAATCCGCGCGTGTCAAGCTGGAAAGGGCGATCGAGCAGAATCCCGGCAATGCCGTGGCGCACCGGGCGCTGGGCCTGGTTTACGAGAAGCTCGGCGACATCGAAGCGGCCGAACGAAACTATCGTCGCGCTGTTTCGCTGGCTCCGAAGGATCCGGATACGTTAAACAGCCTGGCGACTTTTTTATGCCGGGACCAGGACCGGCAGGACGAGGCAATGGAGTTGTTCGATACGGCCTTGTCCATCCCGTTGTCGAAAGCTTTCTCGAACAAGGCAATGCTGTATACCAATGCCGGCATCTGTGCGAAAGGACTCGATCTGAGTCGTTCGGAAGACTATCTGCGTGCCGCCCTGGCTGAAGATCCGCAGTTTGCCGAAGCATTGCTGCAGGTGGCCGATGTCGCCTATCAACGCGGTAATTATCTGCAATCCCGCGCATTTCTGCAGCGTCACCTGGCGGTTGCCGCACCTTCGCCCGGCGCACTCTGGCTCGGTTATCGTGTCGAGAAAGCGATGGGGGACTTCAAGGCATCCGATCAATTCGGCAACCGGTTGCGCAAGGCATTCCCCGAGTCGGTAGAAACGCGTTTATTGCTGGAGCAGCTCCGTGACGCAGGCTGACGGAACTTCCGCCGAACGCGCGGCCGGCGATGCCGGGAGCGAAGATCGTTTGACAGAGGCGGATCTCGGCAAAAAATTGTGTGCGGCCCGCGAGCAGCGGTCGATGTCACTCGAACAGGCGGCCGAAGCGTTGCATCTGGACGAAGAAACGATCGTTGCCATCGAGCAGGGACATTTTGAAAAGCTCGGTGCGGCGGTCTATGTGCGCGGGCACCTGAAAGCCTATGCGCAACTGATCGGCCTGTCACCGGACCGGATCGTCGCCGAATACCGGGGTGGAGACAGCACGCCCGTTGCCGAGCCCCCGCTACCCCGGCCGGGCATCGTGTCGGTGACTGTGAATCCGGTTTTATGGGCCGGCGGTGCCCTCGTGCTTCTGCTCGGAGTGCTGCTGGGCATCTATGTATGGCTCGGCGCCGATGACCTCGGTGACTCAGGCGCGACTGCGCGAAGCCACGAAGCCCCGGTGGCCGATGCGCCGGTTCAAACCACCCCGGACGCCACGGGCACCCGAAGCGAGGCGCCGGGTGTCGACATGCCCCGCGTCGTTGCCGTGCCGCAAAGCATTCCTCCGGATGTCCCTGCCCCGACGGTTGAAGCCGGGGCGCAGGCGGGCTCTGCGCCGTCTGCCGAGCCTTTGCCGAGCAGGCCGGCGGCAACGATGCGTCTGGGACTGCAGTTCAACCAGGAATCCTGGGTGGAGATTTCAGATGCCAACAGGCGCCTGCTGTTCGGCCTGCAGCACAAGGGAAATCGTCGTGAAGTGACCGGCGAACCGCCGTTCAACCTGCTGATCGGCAACGCACGCGGGGTCGACCTGACCGTCAACGACGAACCGTTTGACGTCCCTGCTGCACACGTGCGGGGCAAAGTCGCACGTTTCGAAATCACCGGCGCAGAATTCGAGTAAGGCTGAAGGGCGATGTCACAGGTCCGGGCAATCAGGGGCATGAACGATCTGTTGCCGCCCGAAACGGCGACATGGCAGGCGATCGAATCGGTTCTGCGCGAACTGTCAAGTGCCTATGGGTTTGACGAAATCCGCGTGCCGATCGTGGAACGAACGGATCTGTTCAGGCGTTCGATCGGCGAAGTCACCGACATCGTAGAGAAGGAGATGTATACCTTCGAGGATCGTAACGGCGAGAGCCTGACGTTGCGTCCGGAGTCGACGGCCGGAATCGTCCGGGCCTGCATGACGAACGGCCTGCTGCACAACCAGCGGCAGAAGCTCTGGTGCATCGGGCCGATATTCCGTTACGAAAAGCCGCAGAAGGGCCGTTATCGGCAATTTCACCAGTTTGGCATCGAGGCGCTCGGTTACGACGGGCCCGATATCGATGCCGAGCTGATTATCATCACGAACCGGATCTGGCGGGCGCTGGGTATCGATGCCGTCGAGCTCGAACTGAATTCGCTTGGATCTCCCGAATCGCGCCGGGAGCATCGCCAGGCGCTGGTGGCCTATTTTGAACGGCACAAGAACGATCTCGACAAGGACAGCCACGACCGGCTGCACCGGAATCCGCTGCGTATTCTCGACAGCAAGAATCCGGAGATGAAAGAGCTGGTTGACGGTGCGCCGGTTACCACCGATTTCCTCGATGCACAGTCCGATGCGCATTTTTCGACGTTGTGCCGGCTGCTCGACCAGGCCGGCATCACTTACCGCGTGAACCCGCGGCTGGTGCGCGGGCTGGACTACTATTCCAGAACAGTGTTTGAATGGGTGACCGACAGGCTCGGCGCGCAGGGCACGGTTTGCGGCGGGGGGCGTTATGATGGTCTTGTCAGCCAGCTGGGCGGCAAGCCGACACCGGCCATCGGTTGCGCGATCGGCATGGAACGGTTGCTGGAGTTGTATAAGGCTTGCGGCGGGCAACCCGCGGTGCGCACGCCCGATGCCTACTTTGTCGCAGTCGGCGAAGACGTATTATTGCCGGCCTTCGTCCTGGCAGAGGGACTCCGTGATGAGCTGCCCCACGTCACGGTCGAGATGAATTGCGGCGGCGGCAGTTTCAAGTCACAGATGAAGCGGGCGGACCGGAGCGGTGCGGCAATCGCGTTGATACTCGGCGAACAGGAACTGGCCGACCGAACGATCGGTATCAAGGCGCTTCGTGAGGAAATCGGACAGATCAGCGTGAGCTGGGCCGATCTCGGCGCGGCATTGACACAATATATCGATAACATGGGTACGGAATAAAATGGTAGATGAAAACCTGACTGACCAACAGCAAGCCGATCTCGTTCGCAAGTGGATCAGGGAAAACGGCCTTTTCGTTTTGGGCGGTCTCGGGCTTGGCCTCGCCACACTGATCGGGTGGGATTTCTGGAAATCCTACAAAACTCAATATGCCGAAGAAGCTTCGGGCATCTATGAAGAACTTGTCGGCAAGGTCCGGGCAAATGACCAGGCCGAGGCAAATTCGTTATTGACCGAGCTTGTCTCCGACTACGGCAGGTCTCCTTACATAGAACTGGCGCGTCTGCGACTCGCCAGGCTCGCTCTCGATCACAATGATTTTGATGTTGCTGCCAGCTATCTGGAGTCCCTGCTGGCCGAGAGCGGTAATGAGGAAATGATGCAGATTGCCCATCTCAGGCTCGCGCGCATACGTTTGCAGCAGGGCCAGTACGATGCGGCGCTGGCGGAGCTTGAACGGGCCAATGCAGATTCCGCCTTCTATACCCGGGTTAACGAAGTGCGCGGGGATATCTATGTCGCGATGAATCAGCCTGAAAAAGCGCGGGACTCGTATGAAGCGGCGCTTACCGATTCACGGCAACCGCCGGTGATTGACCGGGCCTATGTGCAGGTCAAGCGTGACGATCTCGATGTCGGCGATTCGGCGGGCATGACGCCGGCGGATGGCGGGCCGGCAAACGGAACAGACGATGCTCCGGCCGCGACCGAGTAATCACCGGTTCGCGACCGCCTGTTTTTCAAAGGCCCGGCCATGACGATATTCAACGATTACCGCCGCATTGCGGGGCGATTGCTCCTGCCGGTTCTGATCGTGCTGGCGCTGACCAGTTGCGGCATGTTCGGCGGTGATGAGGACGCGAATCAACCGGCCGAACTGGTTAAATTCAAGCCCGAGCTGCGTATCAAAAAAGCCTGGAGCAGGAACCTGGGCGCCGGCGCAAAACATTTACGTCTCGCGCTCGGTCCGGCGACCGACGGTACCGATATCTATGCCGCCTCGCACGATGGCCGGGTTGCTGCATTTACTGCAGACCGCGGCAAGCAGCGATGGCTGAAGAAAACCAAATTGCCTTTATCCGGCGGGCCGGCTGTCGGTAACGGCATTCTCGTGCTCGGTTCGAGCGACGGTGACGTCATTGCGCTCACTGCGGCCAAGGGCAAGGAACTCTGGCGCACGACGGTGTCGAGCGAGGTATTGGCGGCACCGGCACTGACCGACAACCTCGTCCTGATACGAACCGTCGACGGCAAACTGATTGCGCTGGACATCCGAAACGGTAACGAAGCATGGTTTGTTCAGCAGTCTGTGCCGCGGTTGTCCGTACGCGGCACCGGTGAGCCGGTCGTGGTGAACAATTCGGTTCTCTGCGGTTTCGATAACGGCAAGCTCGCGGCCTACGACCTGGGTGACGGGAGCCTGTTATGGGAGAATCTGCTGTCGCCTCCGAGCGGGCGAACCGAGGTCGATCGGTTGTCGGACATCAATGCGTCGATTCACGTCGTCGGCGCCGATGTCTATGTCGTCGGTTATCAGGGGGTTCTGGCGGCACTGGCAATCGAGTCGGGGCAGGTCTTGTGGACCCGGGAGATTTCCAGTCACAGCGGTATCGGAGTGGATTTCAACAACCTGTATGTATCGCGCGACGACAGCGTGCTGATCGCGCTGACCCGTCGTGACGGGCATGAACTGTGGCGCCAGGAATCGCTGATGTATCGTGATATTTCCGGCCCGACACCGTTCGGGAGCTCGGTCGTCGTGGGCGATTTCGACGGTTATTTGCACTGGTTCGATGCGGCGACCGGCAAGCTGCAGGCTCGTGTGCGCGCCGGCGGGGGGCGAATTACGACCGCACCGCTCGTTGTTAATGAAATGCTCTATGTTGTCACGGATGACGGCAAACTCTTTGCTTTCATCGACCGGACTCCGAAACCCAAAAGCCCGAAAGAAAAAAGTTGATACGTCGTGTTACCCGTAATCGCGCTGGTCGGTTGCCCGAACGTGGGCAAGTCGACGCTGTTCAACCGGTTGACGGGAACGCGCGATGCGCTCGTGGCCGATTACCCCGGACTGACGCGTGATCGTTTGTACGGATTCGTACGATCCGGGTCGGCCGCGGCGATCGTCGTCGATACCGGCGGGCTGACCGGCGAGCAGGCGGAACTGGACCGGCGCATGAGCCGCCAGGTCGAAGCGGCAGTCGATGAAGCGACTGCCGTGATTCTGCTGGTAGACGGTGCCGCAGGATGCACGGCCGGGGACGAAAACATTGCGGCCACGTTACGCCGGACCGGCAAGCCCGTTTTGCTGGTCGTCAATAAAACCGAGGGCCGTGCCGGCGCCGAACTGGCAGCCGACTTCTTTCGGCTTGGCGTCGGTGAGCCGATAGCGATCTCGGCCACACGTGGCGATCGCGTCAGCGCCATGATCGACCGCGTGTTTGCGTTGTGCCCGCCGCAGGTCGAAGAACAACCGGCCGAAGCAGCCGATGAGGGTACGCGCATCGCTGTTCTCGGACGGCCGAATGTCGGCAAATCGACACTGATTAACCGCTGTATCGGTGAAGAACGGCTCGTCACGTTCGACGAATCGGGCACAACCCGCGATAGCATCGCCGTTCCGTTTACGTTCGACGGGGAACCGTTCGTGCTGGTCGATACGGCCGGGATCCGGCGTCGTGCAAAAGTCAGTGAAACGATCGAGAAATTCAGCATTGTCAAGGCATTGCAGGCGCTCGAAGAAGCGGATGCGGTGATCGTACTGATCGATGCGCGCGAAGGACTGACGGAGCAGGATGTCTCGCTGATTGGCCTGATTCTCGAGCGGGGCCGGGCACTGACGCTCGCAGTGAACAAGTGGGACGGGCTGTCAGAACGGCATCGTACCGATTTGCGTAACGAACTCGAGCGGCAACTGCCCTTTCTCGATTTCGTGGAAACCTTTTTTATATCTGCCTTGCATGGCAGCAACATCGTCGATGTTTTGCGCGGCGCATCGCGAGCCGCCGCCTCTGCCGTACGGGACTTGCCGACGAGTGAACTGAATCGTATTCTGCAGGCCGCCATCGAGGCGCATCCGCCGCCGATCGTGCGCCGCCACCGGGTCAAGCTCAGTTATGCGCATCAGGGCGGCAAGCGTCCGCCGGTGATTGTCATTCACGGTAACCAGACGACACGGCTGGCGGGCAGTTACCGGCGATATCTCGTCAACCGTTTTCGCAGGGCATTCCGGCTTAAAGGGACACCGATTCGACTCGAGTTGCGCACCGGCAGGAATCCCTACGAAGGCCGCCGAAACCGGCTGACGCCCCGTCAGCAGCGACGCCGGGAGCGGCTACGCAAGCGCAGCCGCCGGTAGCCGGAGCCCGTCCGGCGCAGAATTCGCACTTATATCTTTATAACCAATCGGTCATCGCCAAAGGCCGGTGCCGGGGGATAATTGGAAGACAGGGCCGGACGCCAAAATAGCCATAAGGCAAACACAGTGTTAGGTTTGCACCAGGCTGCATTGAATCGTTGTGTTGTCCGGTCTCTTCTCTAATTTCTCAGGCAGGGTACTTAGATGGCGAGTGCGAGACATTATTTTCAGTTCCCCGGAACGCTTTCGTTACGGCGCGGCGGCACCCTGGAGCGGCCGATCGTCGCCTATGAAACCTGGGGCGAGCTCAACGCGCAACGCGACAATGCGGTACTGATTTTCACGGGTCTGTCGCCATCGGCGCACGCAACCTCCTCACCCGTCGATTCGGCTTCGGGCTGGTGGGAGGAGATCGTCGGCACGTGCCGGCCGATCGATACCAACAAGTTTTTCGTTATCTGCATTAATTCGCTCGGCAGCTGTTTCGGCTCGACCGGACCGGCATCGATCGATCCGGCTACAAACCGGCCGTATCGGCTCGACTTTCCGGTCTTGACCCTCGAGGATGTCGCTGTCGGCGGCAAGGCGGTGATCGACTCGCTCGGGATCGAATCCCTGTATTCGGTGGTCGGACCGTCGATGGGCGGCATGACGACACTGGCATTTGCGGCGCTGTTTCCCGACAGTGCCCGCAGCCTCGTGCTGATTTCGTCGGCTACACGTTCGCTGCCGTATGCGATTGCATTGCGTTCATTGCAACGGGAAATGATTCGCCGCGATCCGGACTGGAAAAACGGCGAATATGAAGGTGCCGGGCCGGTCACAGGCATGCGCCTGGCGCGCAAGCTCGGCATGATCACCTATCGTTCGGGCAAGGAATGGGAACAGCGTTTCGGACGCGAGCGAATCCATGAAGAGCATCCGACCGGAGACTCATTTGCGCCCGATTTCGAAGTCGAGGCCTATCTGGAGCATCATGCGCAGAGATTCATAGGACAGTTTGACGCAAACTGTTATCTGTACCTGTCACGTGCATCGGATTTGTTCGATTTCGCAGAACATGGCGTGACGATGGAAGCGGCGGCGGCCCGGATACGGACGGATAGGATTCTCATCATCGGCGTCGAGTCCGATTTTCTGTTCCGGATCGAACAGCAGCGTGAACTCGCATCGATTTTCGAGGCGACCGGGAAACGCGTGACGCTCGTCGAACTCGGTTCGATTCAGGGCCACGATTCATTTCTGGCCGACATGGACCGCTTTCGCCCGGTACTCGGGGCCTTTTTTGCCGGTGACTGGTCGGCGCTGGGGAAAATGAGTGGTGGTGGGGTGCGGGCACCGGTGCCGGCAGGGTAGGAGGGGATACCGGACGAAAATATCCGGGGAAAGAGCCGGAAAACCAGGAAAAAACCATCAAAAAAGCCCCGTTCAGTCAGCAGGAATCTTGTTGATGACCGCACTGAAACGGCCATCTGCCAACCGACCGGTGATTTCCTCGTTTACTTCGAGTTGCCCGATACTACGCACAAGCCGGCCCTGCCGATTCTCGACAATCGCATAACCGCGCCTGAGCGTGTCGAGGGGGCTGACGGCCTGCAGTCCGGCAGCGAGTACCGCGAGCCTTTTTTGTTCTGCTTCGATGGCGATCCGGATCGCGTTGTCCAGGCGCAGGTATTTTCCGGTCAGGAACTGCCGGCGTTCGCGGATGAGCGGCAACGGATTTCCGGCCCGGATGCGCGCCACCGCATTGTTGAGGCGGAGCCGCTCCATGTGGATACGCCGGCGCAGTGCGCGGTCGATGCGCCCGGTCAGTTCATCGAGGCGTTGTGCGATCTGTTCGAGCAACAGGATCGGGTTGCGGCGCTGGAGTCTGTCATCCAGCCGGGTGACGTACTCGATGCGGCGGCTGATTTCCTGCCGGGTGACCCGGGTCGCGCGCGTGCGAAGCCTGGCGATGTTGTCGAGCCAGGTTTGCCGGTCCGGAACGACCAGTTCTGCCGCAGCGGACGGTGTCGGGGCGCGCCGGTCGGCGACCAGGTCGATGATGGTGAAATCGACCTCGTGGCCGACGGCCGAAATCACCGGGATCGGGCAGGCGTGAACGGCGCGCGCGACGATTTCCTCGTTGAATGCCCACAAATCTTCCAGGGAGCCGCCGCCGCGTCCGATAATCAGTACGTCGCATTCATTGCGACGGGTCGCGATTGCGATCGCCTGTGCGATGTCATGTTTGGCCTGCTCGCCCTGAACCTGTACCGGGTAGACGATAATCGGCACGGCCGGAAAACGCCGGGCGAGTACGTGCAGCATGTCGCGGACGGCGGCCCCGGTCGGCGACGTGATCAGGCCGATCCGGCGTGGCAGGTCGGGCAGCGGTAATTTAGCGGTTTCATCGAACAGGCCTTCGGCCGCCAGTTTCGCCTTGAGCGCTTCGAATTGCCGGCGCAGCAAACCTTCGCCGGCCGGTTCCATGTGTTCGACGATGAGCTGGTAGCTGCCCCGTGGCTCATAGACCGTTACCCGGGCCTGCACAATGACCTGCAAACCGTCTTGCGGAGCAAAGTGCAGCATCCGGTTGGCGCCGCGGAACATGGCGCAACGGACCTGGGCATCGGCATCTTTGAGCGAGAAATACAGGTGACCCGAACCCGGGCGCGCGAGATTCGAGATCTCGCCGGCGACCCAGCGTGTGTCGAGAGATTCTTCGAGGACGAGCCTGGCCGCCCGGTTCAGCTCCGAAACCGTGTAAATCTGCGCATCGAGCGGGATCGCAGAGGTATTTCGTTGTCCGGGCTCAGGGCGCATGGGTACGGGTAGTTTACCCGCATTTGCCGGAGGCGTAACATTAACGGTTTATCCCAATCGGAAGGTCCGGAGCCGTCATGCGCATCAACGAACAAGCCCTGACATTCGATGACGTCCTGCTCAAGCCCGCCTATTCAAACGTTCTGCCCAGGGAAGTCGATCTGAAAACCCGCATTGCGCGCGGGATCTCGCTGAATATTCCGCTGTTATCCGCCGCGATGGACACCGTGACCGAGACACGCCTGGCGATCACGATGGCGCAGGAAGGCGGCATGGGCATCATCCACAAGAACATGAGCGCAGCCGATCAGGCGGCGCAGGTGGCGATGGTCAAGAAATACGAGAGCGGCATTGTTCATGATCCCATCACGGTCACGCCCGACAAGACGATCCGCGAAGTACTGAAACTGACCAAGGCGAATCATATTTCCGGCATGCCGGTCGTCGACAAGGGTGAAACGGTCGGCATCGTGACCCATCGCGATTTGCGGTTTGAGACCCAGCTCGATGCGCCGGTTACGTCGGTCATGACACCGAAAGACAAGCTCGTGACGGTACTCGAAGGGGCGGCAAAGGACGAGGTCATGTCATTGCTGCACAAGCACCGGATCGAAAAAGTGCTGGTCGTCAATGAAAACTTTGCGCTGCGCGGCCTGATTACGGCCAAGGACTTCCAGAAGGCATCGGATTTTCCGCTGGCCTGCAAGGATGAACGCGGCGCATTGCGCGTCGGCGCTGCGGTCGGCACGGCGGCCGATACCGACGAGCGGGTCGCCGCGCTCGTCGAGGCCGGTGTCGACGTCATCGTGGTCGATACGGCACACGGATTTTCCGAGGGTGTTCTGCAACGGATTCGCCGGATCAAGCAAAGCTACCCGGACTTGCCGGTCATCGGCGGCAATATCATCAGCGGCGATGCGGCACAGGCCCTGATCGATGCGGGGGCAGACGGCGTCAAGGTCGGCGTGGGGCCGGGGTCGATCTGCACGACACGCGTGGTTGCCGGCGTGGGCGTGCCGCAGATCAGCGCCGTGGCCGATGTCGTGGGTATCGCATCCGAAGCCGGCGTACCGGTGATCGCCGACGGCGGTATTCGTTATTCGGGCGATATCGCCAAGGCGCTGGTGGCCGGCGCCCACTGCATCATGATCGGCAGCCTGTTTGCCGGCACCGAGGAATCACCTGGCGAGGTCGAGCTGTACCAGGGCCGGTCATACAAGTCTTATCGCGGCATGGGTTCGCTCGGGGCGATGGCGCAAACACATGGTTCTTCGGATCGCTATTTTCAGGATTCTTCCCAGCAGATAGAGACGCTCGTACCCGAGGGTATCGAGGGACGCGTGCCGTACAAGGGCAGTATTATCGCGATCATCCACCAGTTAATCGGCGGTGTCCGTGCCGCCATGGGTTATACCGGCTGCAGCAGCATTGAAGAAATGCGCACCAGGCCGGAGTTTGTGCGTATTACCGGGGCAGGCATGCGCGAGAGCCATGTACACGACGTGGCGATCACCAAAGAAGCGCCGAATTACCGCACCGAAGGATGAGCCCGAGCCCCGCACATCCAGGCGCCGCCATCGATGCGGTCGGCAGTGAGCGTATCCTGATTCTCGATTTCGGTTCGCAGTATACGCAACTGATCGCACGCCGTGTCCGCGAAGCCGGCGTCTACAGCGAGATTTATGCCTGGGATGCGGACGAAACGGCGATCGAATCCTTTGCGCCCGACGGCATCATCCTGTCCGGCGGGCCGGAGTCGGTGATCGAGGTGGAGCCGCCGCGCGCGGCGCAGATCGTTTTCGAACTCGGCAAGCCGGTGCTGGGTATTTGCTATGGCATGCAGACGATGGCGGCGCAACTCGGCGGCCGGGTGGAAATGTCCGATCATCGCGAGTTCGGTTACGCGATGGTCAGGACAGCGGGGCAGAACAGCCTGCTCGACGGCCTGGCCGATGCAGAACTCCAGGATGGCAGCCCGGCGCTGCATGTCTGGATGAGTCACGGTGATCGGGTGAGCGCATTGCCGGACGGATTTGCTGCCATCGCGAGCACGGACAATGCGCCGTTGGCCGCCATGGCCGATGAGTCCCGGCATTTCTATGGTCTGCAATTCCATCCCGAGGTCACGCATACCGACCAGGGGCAGCGCATCATCGAGCGTTTCGTGCATGAAATCTGCGGTTGTTCCGACGCATGGCAACCGGGGAATATTGTTGCTCGCGATATCGCCCGGATACGCGAGCAAATCGGCACTGAAAGAGTGCTGCTCGGATTATCCGGTGGTGTCGATTCGTCTGTGGTCGCCGCGTTGCTGCACGAGGCGATCGGCGACCAGCTGGTCTGCGTGTTTGTCGACAACGGCTTGCTGCGTCTCCATGAAGGCGACCAGGTTATGGAAACTTTTGCCGATCATCTCGGTGTCAAAGTAATCCGCGTGAATGCCGAACAACGGTTTCTGTCGGCACTGGACGGCGTAGCGGACCCGGAAGACAAACGCAAAATCATCGGCCGTGAATTTATTGCGGTTTTCGACGCGGAGGCACAGCGTCTCGACGGTGTCAGATGGCTCGCACAGGGAACTATCTACCCGGACGTGATCGAGTCGGCGGGCAGCAAGACCGGCAAGGCGCAGGTCATCAAGTCGCATCATAATGTCGGTGGTTTGCCCGATAACATGAAGCTCCGGCTCATCGAGCCTCTGCGCGACCTATTCAAGGATGAGGTGCGCAAGATCGGCATCGAACTCGGCCTGCCGCGCGCCATGGTGTATCGTCATCCGTTCCCGGGGCCGGGCCTGGGCGTCCGGATTCTCGGTGCCGTCAGGAAAGAATTTGCCGACCTGCTGCGGCTGGCCGATGCGATTTATATCGATGAACTTCGCCGGGCAAATTTATACGACGAGGTCAGCCAGGCATTCGCCGTATTCCTGCCGGTCAAATCCGTCGGCGTCATGGGCGACGGCCGACGTTACGACTATGTCATTGCATTGCGCGCCGTCTAGACGATCGATTTCATGACGGCGCGCTGGGCACACCTGCCGTACGATTTTCTCGACCGCGTTTCGCGGCGGATTATCAACGAAGTCGACGGCATATCCCGCGTCGCCTACGATATTTCAGGGAAACCGCCGGCGACGATCGAGTGGGAGTAGGCCAGATCTGGCACTGACTGGCACTCACAGGCACTCACAGGCACCAATTCACAGCAAGCTAGTAGAACCAAGCACTTATCCTCATTTTGGTCTGGCAGCATCTGGCACTGGCAGGTATCGGCAAGCAGCTATTACCATTATTCAATGGTATAGATCATGGTATCGCCGTGTTCAATATCAG
>Ga0114931_10004285_pt1 | contig 17809 bp, 17 predicted proteins | sample 2SBtaG_FD_89579 | JGI IMG/M metagenome (GOLD analysis project Ga0114931, IMG submission 89579) | Deep subsurface microbial communities from Kolumbo volcano to uncover new lineages of life (NeLLi) - 2SBTROV14_V59a metaG | ecosystem: Environmental > Aquatic > Marine > Volcanic | place: Kolumbo...
CGGGGCGCGATGAAAGACGCTAGGTTGTTATCACGAAAGGGGTTATTTCGCGAGCAACTTGCCGTCGACGGCGAAGAGCGTTGATTTCCCACAACGTTGCGGAGCCGGGAGCGTTTACGGAACGCAACCGGAATCCCGGAAAGGGCGCTGAAGCCCGTTGGTAGTGGCTTGCCCCCAAGGCTTGGCCCCGAAATGATGATTTGCCACCCCCCGCGACGTGTCGTAGTGTTCTCTTGCAAGGTGTTAGGAATCGCCGTCAGCGACGAACGTGACTGATTCTTCTTCTCGTTTTGACCTACAACCAACGAAAGCTTGCGAGCATGTCCAATCCCGGTAGTACCACGCAGGTCGACATCGAACAGATTCTCAGCGACGGGCAAGTTCCCGCCCTGCCACAAAGTGCGATTTCGATCTTGGAATTGGCGCAGAATCCCGAGAACGGCCCCGGCAGTTTCGCCACGCCGATTGAAGCCGATCCCGGGCTGACCGGACAGGTGCTGAAGTTCGTCAATTCGTCATACTTCGGATTCTCTCGCGAGATATCGAGTATCAAGTTGGCCATCACGCTGGTCGGCGTGCGGACCATGAAGAACTTCGTGTTGTGGAGCGCCGTGTTCAGTCTGATGCCCAACCCCAAGTGTGGTCCGTTCGAGCTTCGTGCGCTCTGGCAAGATTCACTTCGTCGGGCTTTGTTCGCGCGGGTGGTAGCCAGACTGCTTGGTTATCGCGAAGCGGAAGAGTGTTTCGCGGGGGCGCTTTTGCAAGACATGGCCGTTCCGATTCTCGCCGGAGCATTGCCCGAGGAGTATACCGAACTGCTCGAACAGCGCGACGGCGGCCTTGCCAACTTGTCGGATTTGGAACGTGAACGATTCGGTTGGACGCATGCCGAAGTGCGCGGCAAGATGGCCCGATCATGGAATCTTCCAGACGAATTGGGCATCTTGATAGCACAACACGGATCGTTCGATGAGATCGCAGAGGGTTCCGAAGCGGGCCCCAATTTGTTGGCCGTCTCGCTCTCATCGTTACTCCCGGCGGTTGTCGACGAGCAATGGCACGATCTACCGCGAATGATCGAAAGCTATGAAAATCTTCAAATCAACGGCAAACCGTCACTTGAGGAAGTTCTTGAGCAAGTTGACACGGACTTTGGGGAATTCGCGCCAATTCTGAATCTGGCCGCTCCGGCTGAATCGCTCCTAGACCGTTACCACGCGGGGCTGGAGTCGTAAGCTAACAAGGTAACGCCCGCCAACCCTCGCGTCAGACGCATCACACCACGCGAGCACGTCCTTTCGACGATGGGATTGGATACGAATCCGGGGTTTCGTGCCCACGCGCATGTCCTCCATCTACTCGCGTGTGGACCTCCGCGGCATGGCGAATCCGTGCCATTTCTTGGCATTGCGCATGGCATGACTGGTCTTTTTCATGCCATCCGGCCGATTCCTGCTATAGGCACAACGTACGTCGAGGTTAAACTAACTGCATGGAAATGCGCTCTCTTCTCATTAGGCACTTGCTAGCGTGAGGTTCCACGGTCGTGACCCCTTCCAACCGCGTTCGACTGTCGCAGGTTCTTCGAGAAGCCGAGGGTTACCTCGAACTTCATCTGCCACAACGCGCGCTGGAGGCGCTCAATCGGTTACCCGAGGAGTCGCGAAATAGCACGCACGTGCTTTATCTCAATGGTGAAGCGTTGCGAGAAATGGAACGCTATGACGAGGCGCTGGAGCCGTTGCGTCGAGCAGCCGATCAAGATCCGGAGAACATCCATGTCCAGTTAGCACTTGGTTGGTGCTACAAGCGGACGCATCAACTGCAACAGGCCATTGAATCGCTCGAGCGCGCGTTGGAATCCGATCCTGGTGAAGCGTTGGTGCTCTACAACCTTGCCTGCTATTTCAGTCTCGACCGGAATCGTGATAAGGCCCTTGATTTCCTCACCCGGGCATTGCGGTTGGACGGCAAGTTTCGCGATTTGATTGGCGCGGAACCCGACTTCGACCCCATTCGGTCCGATTCCGACTTCCAATCGTTGACGAGCATCATCGCCTAGCGCGGGGCGATTGTCGTGGTTGATTGCACGGGGTTTTTAACTCCCGTGGCGGCCTCCCTTCGCGTGTGTTCGCATGATCCATCGGCGAAATGCAAGCCCTTGCAAACAAAAACACGGTCAGCGCGCCACGGGGACACGCTGACCGTGTGGATCGAGAAGTGTTCTCCCTCTCGGAGTAGCCGTCGACGACTACCAAAGCACCGTGAAGCCGGCATAGCCTCCGTGGAGCACCAGGCTGCCGTCTGTGTTGACATCCAGAATCGCCGCGGAGTCGTGGATGAAAGCGGGGATTTGCTCGTCGGACAACGCCACGCCGCTTACGCCCATCGCCCGGTAACCAATGTCTCCGCGTAGCCACTGGGTGATTTGCATATTAACGCCAGCCTCGAGTTGGGCGATGAACGACAAGACATCTTCGTCGGATGCCAGATCGAATGCTTCCGCACCATCGCCACGCGTGACGCGGGACCGCTGTTCGGCGTCGTTGTAGAAAAGGCCAACCTTGGCGTTGGCGTAAACTCGGAAGCGACCGAACATGAACCGCTCGACGTGCCCGCCACCCTGGAAGCCATACAGGTTGTTCAGCGTATCGATGTCGTAATAGGCTTCGTTCAGCCCGCCGTTGGCACCGAATTGGAATCCGTTTTGCACCGATCCGAATGTCAAACCTTCGTCGAAGCGAAAGTAGCGAAAACCGGCCAGCAAACTAGCCGCGAAAGGACGCCCGGGACCGCTTGTCCCAAACTGGTGCGTGTAGTTGAACTCCGCGTTATGGATCTCGTTGTTTCGTCTCAGGCGATGTTCGCCAGCACCGTCAAAGTACGCGCTGAGCGGAGAACCTCCCAACGTTAGCGGAGTAACCCCGGTAACAGGGTTGAGATTGATTGTGGTGTTGAGTACCAAGCCCGGAACAATCAAGCTAACCTGAGTGTCCGACGGAGCGAGTGTCCAGTAGTTCAACTGGAAGGCACCGTTGCAACTTACGCGGCGTTGGAGCGTGAGGTCGACCCCTCCTTGCCACCAATCGAGTCCTGGATCGTCGCTGCGGAGAAGGCACACGGAGGGATTCGTCGACTCGAAATCGAAGTGAAACGGATCGGAACTGACCCGCGTCATGACGAGCGCCCGTGCTTGTACCGTCCACACGGGACCGCAACACGCGCCACCACCGGTGCCAGATGCGTCGCACCCAACACCGCAACTCGCGCCATTGCCGGCGAGCGCCTGATCCCAAGCGGCACCGTCATGAAGGACATTTTGTGGCTGGGGCGAAGCGTTGCTCACCTGAAGAGCTCGAGCGCTCGACAAATCATACGCCTGATCGTAGGTGCCGAAATTGTTCGCCGACGCCAAGCGGTACGGCGGTTGTCGGGGGGAGTATTGCGGAGCCCGTGGTTGATAGGGCTGCTGATAATAGGCCAGAGGCGGAGTTTCTGGCAGCGGTAATAAGGAGTCTTGGGCCGTGGCAACTGTGGCTACAGCCAGGAGAGCGCAGGAAAGAGCCCACGCATGAAGCGAGTGTTTCATCGTCCACACCTATCCGTTGTGGAAAGTTGCCGGCGGATCCGTTGGAGTGGGCGGGCCGACTTCCGCGCCATGTGCCTTTTTAGGGGGCGATCTCATGAACGATCGCGTCGCCGCGGAGCCCTGCCTTTTCGTCGCGTCTCAACCTGATGCGGCAGTCGACTTGTTACCGACCAATCCACGCATCCACCCCGACCATGTCCGGGTAGTGCCTGCTCACACTTGGTTGAGGACGATTGAAGACGGCCCGCGGCGCGCACTCGTTCGCTCAGTATTTCCATCGGTCGACACTGCATCGACGACAGCTCATTTCGTCTTGGCCGTTGAAGTTTTTTTCAACGCCCTCCCCGCGTAATACATTCGGTTGACACGTCCGGAAGAAAGCGGTTCCGGCGGTGTCGACCATGCGGTCTGTGCCGACCGCGAAGAGCTTGCGTTCCAAGTAATCCGTGACGAGTTCAGCAGGTCGGCGGATGTGAAGTAGGCAGCCCGAGCGGGACTGCTAGAGAGGATTTACGGTTCCGCGGCGAGGGCTATTGACCCGCGGCGACGGGTAACTCGCGGCGACGGGGAATTTGCCCGTTCTCCTCCACCGGCAACGCCCCGAACTTGGCCAGAAACTCGCGAGCCAACTCGCGATAATCGGCCGCACCGGCCGACTGAGGGGCATACTCTAGAATCGACTGCCCGAAACTGGGGGCTTCAGCAAGCCGGATATTACGGCGAATCCGCGTTTGATAGGCCCGTGCGTTCGACCAAGGCGTGTCGTGCCCCTGCGACTCGTCGAAGAAACTTTCCACGTCGCGGGTCACCTCCGCCGCGAGCCGGGTGCCGGACTCGTACATGCACAGAATCACCCCGCAGAGTATCAATCGCTCGTTCAGCCGAAGGGCGACCAGATCGATTGTCTCCAGCAATTTGCTCAAACCGTGCAGCGCCAGGAAGTGCGGCTGCAAGGGAATGAACACCTCGTCGACCGCCGCCAGCGCGTTGATTTTCAAAACGCTCAAGGACGGCGGACAATCAATCAGCAGGTAATCGAACCGGTTCTCGATCGGCGCCAGAGCATCTCGCAAAATGAGTTCTCGTCCAACGACCCCCGCCAACTCAACTTCCGCGGCAGCCAGATCGATATGCGAACCCACCAGCCACAGGTTATCCTGAAGCTGTTGGCAGACGTCGGAGATCGCACGCTGTCCGAGTAGCACTTGATAAACGGTCGATTCGCTGGATTGGGGGGTTACTCCCAAGTGCAACGTCGCGTGGGATTGCGGGTCCATGTCGACGACGCAGATACGGAGCCCTGTTTCTGCGAGAGCCGCTGCCAGATTGACCGTCGTGGTGGTCTTTCCCACCCCGCCTTTCTGATTCAAAATGGCAATTTTCCGCACGCGCAACTACTTTTGCCGTCAGCGGCGTGGTACCGCCCCACCGTGGCACAACGACCTGGTAGCTCCAAACGCCGCGAATTATACGATCGTCTCCCGCATCGTCCTAGCCCGGATGATTCCTGGACGATCAGCGATGGATTCGCGGGGGGGTGTGGACTAAATTCACACCCATCCGCCTTGTGATGGCTATGCTTGCAACTGAGGGAAAGACCGGACCAAGACTGAGCCCCGCCGAGAATTTGCAGAAGTCCAAACCAAGAGACCAAGAGAAAGCCACCACCATGCGGGTCATCGTTGAAATTAATCGTGAACGCGCGGCTGTTCGAGCAGCGCGTTTCGTGGGCAATCTGATTCGTCGTCACCCCCGCTGCGTGCTGGGGCTGGCCACTGGTAGCACTCCGCTGGGAATGTATCGCGAGTTGATTCGCATGCACTGCGACGACGGGCTCGATTTTTCGCGTGTTGAAACTTTTAATCTCGATGAATACGTTGGGCTGGGGCCAATTCATTCCCAGAGTTATCGGCATTTCATGCAAACCAATCTCTTCGACCACATCAACATTGACTTACGTAACACCCATGTACCCGATGGTCGAGCACTTGATTTCGAGGCATATTGCCAACAGTACGAGAAAATGATCGACGACGCCGGTGGAATCGATCTACAAGTGCTGGGAATCGGCAGCGACGGGCATATCGCCTTCAACGAACCGGGTTCGTCGTTGGGGAGTCGTACCAGACTCAAGACACTGACCGAAGAGACGGTGCGCGACAACGCTCGTTTTTTCGAGAGCCCGGACGAAGTCCCACGTTTGGCCATCACCATGGGGGTTGGCACCATTCTCGAATCGCGTCAATGCCTGTTATTGGCCTGTGGCGAGAGCAAGGCTCGGGCGATTCGCGACACGATCGAAGGTCCCGTGACCGCACAAGTCACGGCTTCAGCACTGCAACTCCACCGCGACGTGATCGCCGTGATCGACGAAGAGGCTGCCCGTCTGCTAGAACGTCGCGATTACTACCGTCAGGTCGAATACGCCCAATCTCAGTTGCAAGCTGGCCAGCTTCACGGCGCGGTCGACGAAAACCACCCAGGGTAATACAACTTTACCGCGAGGCGCGCTGACGAGCCTTGCCAGATGGTCACGTCAAAGCATAATGCACAGGGCACCCAACTCTAAGAACAAATGTTCACTGCAATACCAGAACAAGGCAATTAGCCCCGTATGCTGCCTACCCCCACGATCGATTTCGGGCGCACGCCCGTGACGCTGATCATAACAGCCGTGGCGTTGGCCATTGAGTTGGTCTGCACATTCGACCCCGAAGGCGGACGTCGGATGTATCTCTACAACGAACTTCAACTGGGTATCTGGTATCAGGTTTGGGAAGGACAGCTCTGGCGCCCGTTCACCACCACGTTATTGCATGGAAGTATCCTGCATGCCGCTTTTAACATCTACTGGATGATCACGCTGGGCACCGCGATCGAAAACCGCATCAACTCGGCGCGGTTCTTGTTGTTTGTCGTCGTCGTGGCTTACGTCTCGACGATGGGACAATTCTATTTTGTCCCCGACGGAGTCGTGGGGCTCTCTGGCGTGGTGTATGGCCTGTTCGGGCTGATGTGGGTTGGACGTCGCTACGTACCGGAGTGGTCATGGATTTGCAACGACGACACCGTTCGTTTGATGCTCGGTTGGTTCCTCTTGTGTTTCGTGATCAGCTATCTTGGAATGCCGATCGCGAATCTTGCCCACGCCGGCGGTTTGGCGATGGGCGCCACGATTGCCGGGGCCGTCTACGATCGACGTAACCGCCGGTTGTGGGGTACCGGCGCCGCCTTGCTTATCGCGGCTTGCGTGGCCGTTCTTATCGCCGCCCCCGGGAACAAACAATACGACGCCTTGCAGAAGTGGCGGCGACAAAAAGCGTTGAGAGAATCGGGGCTGATCGACGTGGACGTCTTGCGAGAGATTCTCAAAGACCAGGGGACCAACGTCCGAATCAAGGTCGTTCCCGTGGACGAAGACGGCAACAGCCGCACCGATTCAGAAACATCCCGAGAGCGAGAGGCCTCGAAAACCGATTAAGTGCATGATGACAGCGGTGGCGATACGGTATAAATTGCCATGGAACTTGCCCCCGCGGAGTAAATTACGGCCTGCCCGAATTCTTCGTGACCATCTTCGCGAACAAACCGGGTCAGGGCACCAACGATCTCCGACCCCCAGAGGAGCTGGGAATGTATAAAGAGGGACCGATCGACGGAGTTGTTCTTCGCACGCTGAAGCAGTTCGCTGATGCCCGAGGATGGCTCACCGAACTCTATCGCGAGGATGAGCTTGACGAACCATCGCATCCGGTGATGGCCTATATCAGCGAGACGTTGCCCGGCGTGGCGCGCGGGCCGCACGAGCACGTCGACCAATCGGACTACTTTGCCTTCATCGGGCCCGGCGACTTCAAGCTCTATCTTTGGGACAGTCGCAAGAAATCGGCCACTTATGGTCATTTCATGACCGAGGTTGCCGGCGAATCGAATCGCCAAAGCGTCGTCATTCCTCCCGGGGTCGTTCACGCCTACAAGAACATCAGCGACTACCCGGGCTGGGTATACAACGGCCCCAATCGCCTGTATGCCGGTCATGGCAAGAAGGAACCCGTCGACGAAATCCGCCACGAAGACGAGCAAGCCAGCCCGTTCCAACTTGACTAGCTTGGACTATTCTTGACAATCGTCTTAAAACCCTGGATCGAGTCGCGAGGGGGTTGTGTCGAGTGCTTTGGCGATTCGCTCAATCGTAGCGTGTGTTGGGACATGCACACCACATTCGAGTCGGCTTACGTGGCTTTGCGGTATCCCTGCCTTTTCTGCTAACAGGGCTTGCGTTAGTTTCAGCTTAGTGCGGCACCGCTTGATTTCTTGACCGACCTTCTTGCGATATGTCCCCAACCTCTCCCTGATAGCCGGATCTTCTTCCTCGTACTCTTTCAAGAGTTCGACTTGTAGAGACTGAGGGAGAAGTAGTTCCTTGATTGTAGCTCCGATTTCCGCACGAATCTGGCTGTCTTCTTCGTCGGCCAGTTGCGAGAACAACTCCCGAAGATCCGTAGCGGTGTCTCTAGGCAAGCTGTTGAGTAACGAATCCAGCATGCGCTCCGTATCAGAGAGCCCTCTTCGGTATTCTTCGGTAGCGCCACCGTTATGTGTTCTGGTTGAACTCATTGAATCTCTCCATCCATTGCGTTACGAGTGTTGACGCTCATCTCGCTCGAAGACAATAAAACGGTCTGAAGGGTCCCGGTTGAGATAGAAGTTAAACCTGTTCTTGAGTTTGATGGGAATATGCCGAGGCGGTTGGCCATCGTCCTCTTTCTTGTACGTATGCAACACAACGATTTCATTCGCGGATTGGTGGTACTTGAAGTACACCCGAATATTCTTCCTTCCGAGTACACCGCCTTTGATTTTCAGCTCCCAAAACTCTCCGAAGGGAGCTATTCGGGATCGCCGAGTCGAATTGCTTCCTTCCAAATCCGACAAGCTGCTTCACATGATCCTTGACGTGAAGGTATTGCCCGGGAGTCAACTCGTTCCAGCCCTCCTTCGCAGCGATTGGCAGGACAATCACTCGTTGCCAAGCCTGCTTCTTTGAACCAGTTATCTCTGAATCTGCTGCAACTCGCGTTTTTCGCCGCTTGGCCATCACCATAACTCCCTACATCGACCACTCGAAAAACAACGCTTCTTTGAGCAATTATACAATCTTATGTGGCGCAGGGGGGAGGAAAATACAACGATATACAAAAGCCGTCAAGCCGCGAAACCGGTCATCTGCCCCCTCAATGGATGGGTTGTTGGAAGCGAATTCCGCACATTCTCCTCCCTTATCCCCCTCCCCTTCTCTGTTCTCCTCCTTTATCCCACCCCCGTTCCTCTCCTTGTTCCATAACGATTTCTCAGACCCTTGAATCAATAATCATTATTGATATACTTCCGGTTGCTCGATGAACGAGCTTATCCAATCAACTACTTCTGGTGCTGAAACAGGAGCCGAAACCATGCCCGAACTAAAGGGAAGCAAGACGCACGAAAACCTGAAGGCCGCGTTCGCCGGTGAGTCGCAGGCGAACCGTCGTTATCTCTACTTCGCCAAGGTTGCCGATGTCGAAGGTGAGCCCGTGGTGGCCGATTTGTTCCGCTCCACCGGCGAGGGCGAGACAGGACATGCCCATGGTCATCTCGACTATTTGCGGAAGATTGGCGACCCCGCCACGGACATGCCAATCGACGACATCCAAGAGATGCTCAAGTCGGCGGTTGCCGGCGAAACACACGAGTACACGGATATGTACCCGGGTTTTGCCAAGACGGCCCGAGAAGAAGGGTTCGAGGAAATCGCCGATTGGTTCGAGACTTTAGCAAAGGCTGAAAAGAGCCACGCCGGCAAGTTTCAGGCGGCGCTGACTAGCCTCGGTTAGCGGTGCTTTCGCGAAACCTGAGTTGCAACCCACGTGACCGTTTGCTTCGCGCGCATGCGAGGCGCGGGCCGGTGGTGTACCGATACGCTTGATCGTTCGCGGGAAACGCATCATGTCGCAAGACGACCAAAGTCATTCGTTTGCCCCGACCGATGGGATGACGAAGAACCCCAACGATCCGAAGTACCTCGATCCGGAGGCCTTGCAAGGTGAGCTGAATCGAACGTTCGATCTTTGCCAGTCGTGTCGATTGTGTTTCAAATACTGTCAATCGTTCCCCACGCTTTTCAAAGCCGTGGACAACAACGATGGTGACGCGCGCGGTCTGGACGACGGAGTCGTGCGACAAATCGTCGACGAGTGCTTCGGCTGTCAGCTTTGCTATGTAAAGTGTCCCTACACCGACGCCGACGAACATGAGTACCAGCTCGATTTTCCTGCCTTGATGTTGCGGGCAAGAGCCGTTCGCGTGGAGCGGGAAGGTGTGCCGACGCGGGAGAAAATGCTTTCCGACCCTGACCGATTAGGGCGGCAAGGCACGATGCTTCCGGCGTTGGCGAATACGGCCAATCGCACCCGGTTGTTTCGTGTGATGCTGGAAAAGGCCACGGGAATTCATCGCGACAAGCTCTTGCCGTCGTTTGAAAAACCGACCTTCGACGACTGGTTTGCCAAGGAGACCGATGGTCGACGCGAGACGCCCAACAGCACCCACCGCGTGGTTCTTTTCGCCACCTGTTTCGTCAACTACAACAATCCCACCATCGGGCGCGACGCGCTGGAGGTGCTAACGCACAACCACTGTCAGGTCGCATGCCCGGAGGTGAATTGTTGTGGGATGCCGGCGCTTGACGCGGGCGACGTGAAAACGGCCAAGCAGCGGGCACGTCGCAACGTCGAGGCCTTGTTGCCCTTTGTCGAGCGAGGGTATCGCGTCGCGGTGATCAACCCGACTTGTAGCTTGATGCTCCGCCACGAGTACCCGCTTCTTTTGGACGATCCGACCAATCGCCCTTTGGCCAATGCGGCGAGGCAGGTGGCCGAGGCGACCCGAGATATTTGCGAAATGCTTGTTGGGCAACGCAAAGCGGGTGAGCTTCGCGAGGACTATCTCAGTACACCGGATAGTGCCATCGCCTACCACGTTCCTTGTCACTTGCGACGGCAGTCGATTGGATTTCCCGCGCAGCAACTCATGAAGCGAATTCCCGGAGTCAAGGTTCGCCGCGTGGAACAGTGCAGCGGACACGATGGCACCTGGGCCATGAAGCGCGAATACTACAGGATCTCTCTCCAAAATGGAACGAAGGCTTTCGAGGAGATGCAGGACGTTGAATCCGAAATCTGGGCAAGCGATTGTCCTCTCGCGGCGGTACAATTTGAACAGGCCACCGGATGTCGTCCGCTGCATCCCGTGCAGGTGTTGGCGCGTGCCTATCGCAAAGATGGTTTCCCACATCCGACCGAATCGACCGCGGAGGATGCGGCGGCGAGTTAGCGCTACCATTAAACATTAGATCCATGTCAAAGAACATTTTGGAGGGCCGGTTCACACGACTGGCGTGACCATGGCGGAACTTCTGTCCCCCGACGATTTGTTGAGCGTTGAAGAGTACGAGCGAACCCGCGACGCCTTTCGCCGCACGATGATGAGGAAAAAACGCGCGCGGCGTGTGCCGGTGGGCACGAATTGCACCGTGCATATCGAGAACCGCGACACGATGCGGTATCAGGTGTTGGAAATGTTGCGTGCCGAGGGGAGTTGGGATAAACCAGAGGCCGTGGCCGAGGAATTAGAGGCCTACAACCCGTTGATTTCTCAGCCCGAGATGCTTTCCGCCACGTTCATGTTTGAGTACCCTAGCGAAGAAGAGCGCAAGAGCGAGCTGCCGAAGTTGGTTGGAATCGATGAGCACGTTTGGTTTCAGATTGGCGACAAGGAGCCGATCCTAGGTTCCTTCGATGTCGGGCAGATTGACGAGGCGAAAGTGAGCAGCGTGCAATTCGTCAAGTTTCCGATCACCGCCGAGCAGCGGAAGCGGATCGAAGACCCGAACACGGTCTTGCGATTCGTGATCGACCATCCGCAATATCAGGCGATGTCGGTGTTGGGCGAAGACGCGCGTCGCAGCATCGCCGAGGACTTGGCACCGTAGTCCATAACCGACAACGCTTCACCCCTTTTCATGGATTGACCCACCCAGCAAACCCCCAAGGCATTCCCATCATGATTAGTTGCCGCTTAAAACTCACCCATTTGCTTGCCGCGATGGCACTCTTGTTTTTCGTCACCGGATGTGCCCAACCAGAATCAGCCTCTGTCGAAACGGAGAGCGATGTGGCGTCGCGGTCCGATACGGCACCTCCTTCCGATCAGGGAGAATCGACGGCTCAGGATACGAGACAGGAGATCGACGGAAACGTCGACTTACCCAAGGAAGAAGAGGCCGTTGAGCCGGCGTTCGACGAAGATGAGATGGCCGAAAAGCCGAGAGCGACCGAGGCTTCCGAGGAGGAAATGACGGAGGAAGAAACGGCCGAAGAAACGGAGCCTGCTGAAACACCCGCCGAGGAACCTGCTCCGGCGAAGACCGAGGACTTTTCTCCCGAAGACATCGAAGACGACGACGCTTCGGATTCCGCTGAAGTCACTCTCGGCGATCCCTCGCTGACCGGCGGAATTCCCGGCGAAGGTTCGTTGACCGTCGAGGAGATTCGCGACTGGCTCGACGACGCGTCGAATCATGTGACGCTGAAAGTGACCTTGCCCCTGGGACTTGCCGCGGGAGCGAGTCAAATCAAGGGCCTGGAGAGCAACCCGTTGACCCGGGCTAAAATCGAACTGGGACGGCAGCTCTACTTCGACACGCGTCTATCGGCCGACAACACGATCAGTTGCGCGAGTTGCCATAGTCCCGACGAAGGGTTCGCGCGGCATACGCAATTCGGCATTGGCATCGATGGTCAACAAGGCGATCGCAACTCGCCGGTTAGTTACAACCGCATTCTCAGCGATGCTCAGTTCTGGGATGGCCGGGCCGGTTCGCTGGAAGAACAAGCCGTGGGTCCGATCGCTAATCCGATTGAGATGGGCAACACACACGAGAACGTTGTGAAGACCCTCGCTGGGATTGAAGGCTATGCGATTCAATTCGATCGTATCTTCGGCGAACTGAACATCGACACGGTCGGCAAAGCGATTGCCGCCTTCGAGAGAACCCTGGTGACCGGCCCTTCGCCGTACGATTACTACGAGCAACGGCAACAATTCGCCGACACCGATCCCGAAGAGCTCAAGGAAGACGACCCCGAATTGTTCGAGTTGTACAACAAGGCCGTGGCCGCTTCCGAAGCACATCCCATGTCGGAAAGCGCCGAGCGAGGCTACAAAATCTACTTTAACAAGGGTGCCAAGAAGGGACATTGCAGCGCTTGCCATGTCGGACCGAACTTGACCGACGAGCAGTACCACAACTTGGGAGTCGGCATGTTGGTTGAAAACCCGCCCGAAGGCCGGGCCGCGGTCACCAAAGATCCCGCTGACAAAGGGGCTTTCAAGACCCCGACGATTCGCAACGTTGAATCCTCGGCCCCCTATATGCACGACGGTAGCGAAGCGACCCTCGAAGCGGTGGTCGACTATTACGTCGAGATTGGAAAAGGCGGCCGCGAGAAGTACCCCAACCTGAGCGAAAAGATCAAGCCGCTTGATGATCTGAACGATCAGGATAAGCAGGATCTGGTCGCCTTCATGAAGGCCTGTTCCGGCGATTTCCCCGTCGTCAATACCGGTCGACTGCCTGAATAGCAAGAGCCGATCACTGAAGAAAACACCCGTGGGGAACGTCCTCCCATGGCGTTCCCCACGGGTTTTTGGCCATGAGCCGATTCGAGACCGATTCCGTGTCGCACTCCCCTCTTGGCGGGTTGAAGACGCTCGTGCGTGGTGTACAGCTTGTCGCTGACAAGCGCGACGCATAGACTTGGGTAAGTAGGATGGACCTCTTCACGCGACCCAACCGATTGAGCAGTGGCAACTTCAGAAGACGAACTGTACCAAGAGCATATCTTGGATCACTACGAAGACCCGTACCATCGGGGTTCGTGCGTTGGGGCGACCCATGCTCACGAAGATGACAACCCGTTGTGCGGTGATTTCGTGCGTGTCGAATTGCGAATTGACGATGGGAAGGTCAAGGAAGCCTACTTCGATGGCGATGGTTGTTGTATTAGCCAAGCCGCGGCGTCGATGATCACCGAACAACTGGAAGGCAAAACCGTCGAAGAAGTCCGCAACTTTTCCGCCGAAGACATGCTCGAGTTGTTCCAAGCTCGTTTGACGCCCAATCGCCAGAAGTGTTGCCTTCTCCCGTGGCGGGTGTGGCAAAGCGCGATCTATTCACTGCGTGAGGACAAGTCATCTCGGGCTGGTTCTTGACTGGCGGAGTCTTCGAGATCCCGGGGTTGTCCGTACGCCGCGCTGTAAGACGTACCTGAATCAAAAGGGCGGACACCGTGGTCCGCGTGAAACGCGAAGCGGTGTACTGTTCGTTGCCAATTGGATGGCAGCAGCACGAGGATTGTCAAAGAGATGACTACTGCCGAGCCAGCCACGCAGCTAGATCCGGAATCGCTGCGTCCCGATTTTCCGATCCTGGCGACGCGTTTGCACGACGGCGCGGTGCCGTTGGTCTATCTCGATAACGCGGCTTCCACGCAACGTCCTCGGGCCGTGATACAAACCCTGGTCGATGTTTACGAGAAGCAATACGCCAATGTCCATCGCGGAATTCATTGGCTTAGCGAGCAAAGCACCGATCTCTATGAGGCATCGCGCGAAAAGATTCGACGGTTCATCAACGCCCCCCAACCCGAGAGCGTGATCTTCACGCACGGTACGACCGAGAGCATCAACTTGGTCGCGCGAAGTTGGGGCGACGCGAACCTTGGGCCTGGCGACGAGATTCTGCTGACTGAAATGGAGCATCATTCCAACATCGTGCCCTGGCAACAAACCGCCGCGCGGACCGGCGCCGTTGTTCGCTTTCTCCCCATTTCCGACGACGGGCTGCTAGACCTTACCAGGCTTGATGACTATCTGACGGAGCGAACCAAGATCTTCGCGGTGGCTTCGGTCTCCAACGTGCTGGGTACGAAGAATCCTATTAAACAGCTAGCCAAGCTTGCGCATCGCCTGGGTGCCGTCATCGCGGTCGACGCCGCGCAGAGCGTTCCACACGCAGCGACCGACGTGCGGGATTGGGATGCCGATTTCGTGTCGTTCAGTGGGCACAAAATGATGGGGCCTTCGGGTGTGGGCGTATTATGGGGACGCATCGAGTTGCTGGAAAAAATGCCGCCATTCTTGGGCGGCGGTAGCATGATCCGTCGTGTGAGGACCGATGGCTTTGAATCGGCGGATCTGCCCGCCAAGTTCGAAGCCGGCACGCCGCCCATCGTGCCCGCGATTGGCTTGGGCGCGGCGATCGACTATCTCGACAAGGTTGGTCTTGAAGCGATTGCCCAACACGAATATCAATTGACCCAACGTGCCCATCATGGATTGGAAGAATTAGGCGGTGTTCGCTTTCTTGGGCCGGCTCCCGAACACAAAGCCGGTATCGTCAGTTTCACCGTCGAAGGAATTCATTCGCACGACGTGGCCCAATTGCTCGATCGCCACGGCGTGGCGGTCCGCGCCGGGCATCACTGTGCCATGCCGTTACACCGCAGGCTGGGAGTCTCGGCTAGCAGCCGTGCCAGTTTTTATCTCTACAACACCAAGGCCGAAGTCGACGCCTTGGTCGACGCACTCCGCGCCGCGAAGAAACTTTTTCGACGAAAGTGATGCCCCCGCGCCGGGCAACGCCGTGCATGCCAGAGATTCACCACGTTCTTGACAGGCCTGGGAATTCATGACTCGCACACGCCGAATACAGGCACGACAACAAGTCGCCTCTCCGACGCCGGCGGTTCAGCGTGATCGTGCCAAGACACGGTGTCGTGACACACAACTCTCGGGCCAAACATCGGCGGTTACCCAACGAGAAGTTAAATGGTGGCAGGGAACGCTCGCCATCGCATTGACCGGTAGCGTGCTCTTGTGGCTGGCCTTTCCGCCGGTCAACTGGTGGCCGTTGGCTTGGGTCGCGCCGGTTCCCTGGGTCTTGTTGATCCGGATGCACCATTTGCCAGGTCATCGTCCCTATCGGGCCTTATGGTTCGCGGGGTTCGTCTTCTGGATGGGGGCCCTGCATTGGCTGCGACTACCCTTTTGGGCCACCAGCTTCGGCTGGGTCGCGCTGTCGGTCTATCTCGGACTGTATTTGCCCGTGTTCGTCGCGCTGGCGCGACAAGCGGTGCATCACTGGGGGCTGTCGACTCTGTGGGTCGTGCCGGTGATTTGGACCGCACTCGAACTAGCCCGGGGACATATCTTGGGCGGATTCCTAATGGCCTGCGTCGGGTACACGCAATCTCGGTGGCTGGAAGTGATCCAGATCTCCGATCTGGCTGGCGGCTATGCCGTGACGTTCTTGGTAATGTTCGTGGCGGCTTGTCTCGCCCAAATGTGGCCTCTCGAAGGTCGCCGCGTCGCCCCATGGCCGCTGTTGGCGGCCTCCGCGGCGATGGCGGCGGTGTTGCTGTATGGCCAGCAGCGAATCAACGCGACCGCGTCTCTTCCGGTACCAACCGTATTGTTGGTGCAGGGTTCGATCGATACGGAGATGAAGGCCGACCCAGCGTTGCGTAACGAGGTTTATCGCGAATATTTCACGCTATCGCAGAGTGCCACGATGGCCCGCGCCGATATCGACTTGATCATTTGGCCCGAAACGATGTTTCGCGAATCGCTCTACTCACACGATGACGATGCACAGCCACCGCCAGAGGTCGATTGGACCATCGACGATCTGGCCGCTGCCGAACTTCACACCCGCGAGTTGTTGGCGAACACGGCGATTCAACTTGGCGCCCCCGTTTTGTTCGGGGTCGACTGCGTTCGCTTTCGCCGTGACCGCGTCGAGCGAAGCAATTCGGCGGTGTTGGTCCATCGCGATGGCAAGCTTGGTGGCCGGTACGACAAGATGCACCCGGTGCTGTTCGGCGAATACATGCCTTGGGGCGAAGCGTTTCCTTGGCTGTATTCGCTATCACCGCTGTCCGATGGCGTGCTCCCTGGCAAGAAGCCCGTCGCCATCGAAGTGGCCGGTGTTCGGTTCGCGCCGAGTATTTGTTACGAGAATATTTTGCCGCACTTAATTGCCGAACACGTCAGAGCGTTGCGCGGCGCGGGCCAATCGCCCGATGTGTTGGTGAACTTGACGAACGATGGATGGTTTTGGGGCTCCAGCGAATTGGACATGCACTTGACGTGTGCGCTGTTCCGCGCGGTCGAATGCCGGATGCCGATGCTGGTGGCCGCCAATACGGGTTTCTCGGCCTGGATCGACGGCAACGGGCGGATCGTTCGGCGTGGGCCCCGTCGCGAAACCGGAACCATTGTGGCCCATGTGGCCTTGGACCCTCGCGAGAGCCTTTACTTGAGCATTGGCGACTGGCCGTGGGCCATTTGCCTGCTGTTTTCAACTGTTCTGGCCGTTGATTTGGCGATTCAATATCGCCGCCGAAAGCGATTGCCGGCCCCGCCAGGAGCCTTGGTCGAGCCAGACAAAACACCCTAAGTCTTGTATTACACCTATTTTACGGACTTTTGATTGACATTGGAAGCTCTTGGAAGATATACTAAATGGGATGCCATCTAGCCCTATCGTTAGGCTATACCTAGAGTTCGGTCGTGTTATCCCGGTTCTCTGCCCGGTGAGTATCGATCGTCTATCCGCCATTTCGGAACAGAGACACAGCGTGTGAGCCCCGCGAAGGCTCGAGGGAGAGGCCTGATGAACCTTTTGGGAAGAATACTTGTGGTGCTCATCCTGGTGATGAGTTGTGTGTTCCTAGGGTTCGCCACCATGGTCTACGCGACCCACAAGAACTGGTACGAAGTGGTCACGCTTTCGCCAAGTGAAGCCGGTGCGGGGAAGCCGATTGGTTTGACATTTCAGTTGCAAGACGCGCGAACCGAGAGCACCCACTTGGAAGAAGAGAAGGCGAAGCTCGAGAAAGAGATTATCAACGAGCAAACCGAACGTCGCAACGCGATTGCTCAATTGGAGAACGAGAAAGAGTCGCTTAAGAACGAGCGCGACCGATTGCAGCGTAACGAAGCCGAACTGGTTGCTCAAAAGAACAGGGCCGTGGCGACAATGGAAGCCTCGCAGCAGACGCTAGCGGCATTGCGTGAAGAAGTAACGAATCTGCGTCTAGAAATCCGCGAAGCACATAG